>Ga0209798_10001496_pt1 | contig 14054 bp, 11 predicted proteins | sample DOMMetBare3Fresh_FD_187475 | JGI IMG/M metagenome (GOLD analysis project Ga0209798, IMG submission 187475) | Wetland sediment microbial communities from St. Louis River estuary, USA, under dissolved organic matter induced mercury methylation -... | ecosystem: Environmental > Aquatic >...
GGCGGCGGCGGCGGTGGCGGAGGCGGCGCGGCCGGGGGCGGAGGCGGCGGGGGCGGCGGCGGCGCAGGCGGGGGCGGCGGCGGCGGCGGGGGCGGGGGCTTGATGGCGCCGTCGCAATTGGGCATCGCGGTGGCCGGAGTCCAGTTGGCGTCACGCCAGCACAACTCGTTGGTGCCGTTCTTCCACACGGTGCCGTCGGCGTTGCGCCAGTTGTCGATGGTCGCCATGCCGCCATGGGCCATGCCCATCGAGGCCAACGGCGCGGCCAGAGCGGCCGATGCGAAGAGCATCGCCACCTTGTTCAGTTTCTTCATGATTCTCCTCTCAAGGGGAAAGCCGCAGTTGCCTGCGAAACGTCGAAGTCAGGATCGAGATGCCTAGTGCAAACCCACTCTCGCGGGCCTCACCGCTGACCTCAACGATTGTGCCATAGGGCCTTGGTGCGACTGCATTTTGACCCGCTCCGCGCGATGCACCGCGGCGGTTGTTGCGAAGCTGCGACACGGGGTACGCCCTTAGAATCGTCCCTTCGCCGCGCCGGAACTCGTTGCGCGGCCCTCCTCTGTCAGCCGGCGCCACACGCCGCATTCGCATGACCCAGTTCGCCAAGGAAACCCTCGCCGTCAGCCTAGAAGAGGAGATGCGGCGCTCGTACCTCGACTACGCAATGAGCGTGATCGTGGGCCGCGCGCTGCCCGACGCGCGCGACGGCCTGAAGCCGGTGCACCGGCGCGTGCTGTTCGCGATGAGCGAACTCAACAACGACTGGAACCGCCCCTACAAGAAGAGCGCGCGCATCGTCGGCGACGTGATCGGCAAGTACCACCCGCATGGCGACACCGCGGTCTACGACACGATCGTGCGCATGGCGCAGGACTTTTCGCTGCGGCACATGCTCGTCGACGGCCAGGGCAACTTCGGCTCGGTCGACGGCGACAACGCCGCGGCGATGCGCTACACCGAAATCCGGCTGGCCAAGATCGCACACGAGATGCTGGCCGACATCGACAAGGAAACCGTCGACTTCGGCCCCAATTACGACGGCAGCGAGAAGGAACCGCTGGTTCTGCCGACCCGGCTGCCCAACCTGCTGGTCAACGGCTCGGCCGGCATCGCGGTGGGCATGGCCACCAACATCCCGCCGCACAACCTCAACGAGGTGGTCGATGCGTGCCTGCACCTGCTGAAGAATCCTGACGCGACTGTCGATGAGTTGATGGAGATCATCCCGGCGCCGGATTTCCCCACGGCCGGGATCATTTATGGCCTGCACGGCGTGCGCGACGGCTACCGCACCGGCCGCGGCAAGTTGGTGATGCGCGCCAAGTGCCACTTCGAGGACATCGATCGCGGCCAGCGCCAGTCGATCATCGTCGACGAGATCCCGTACCAGGTGAACAAGAAGACGCTGCTCGAGCGCATCGCCGAGCTCGTTCACGACAAGAAGATCGACGGCATCAGCCACATTCAGGACGAATCCGACAAGTCCGGCATGCGCGTCGTCATCGAGCTCAAGCGCGGCGAAGTACCCGAGGTGGTGCTGAACAACCTGTACAAGCAGACGCAGCTGCAGGACACCTTCGGCATCAACATGGTGGCGTTGATCGACGGGCAGCCGAAACTGTGCAACCTGAAAGATCTCGTCGAGATCTTCCTCGAGCACCGTCGCGAGGTGGTGACCCGGCGCACCGCCTACGAGCTGCGCAAGGCGCGCGAACGCGGCCACGTGCTCGAGGGCCTGGCGGTGGCGCTGGCCAACATCGACGAGTTCATCGCGCTGATCAAGAACTCCCCGACGCCGCCGGTCGCGAAGGCCGCGCTGATGTCCAAGGGCTGGGACAGCTCGCTGGTGCGCGAGATGCTCGCGCGCGCCGAAGGCGAAGCGTCGGGCGGCCGCGGGGCCTTCCGGCCCGAAGGCCTGCCGCCGCAGTACGGGCTGCAGTTCGATGGGTTGTACCGGCTGTCGGACGACCAGGCCAACGAGATCCTGCAGATGCGCCTGCAGCGCCTCACCGGGCTGGAGCAGGACAAGATCATCGGCGAGTACAAGGACGTGATGGCGCAGATCGCCGATCTGCTGGACATCCTGGGCAAGCCGGAACGCGTGACGCGCATCATCAGCGACGAACTGATGGCGTTGCGCCAGGAGTTCGGGCAAACCAAGCTCGGCGCACGGCGCAGCGTGATCGAACGCAACATCCAGGAGCTCGGCACCGAGGACCTGATCGCGCCCACCGACATGGTGGTCACATTGAGCCACACCGGCTACATCAAGAGCCAGGCCCTGTCGGAGTACCGCGCGCAGCGCCGGGGCGGCCGCGGCAAGCAAGCGGCGGTGACCAAGGAGGACGACTGGATCGACCAGCTGTTCATCGCCAACACGCACGACTGGATCCTGTGCTTCAGCAACCGCGGCCGGGTCTACTGGCTCAAGGTGTGGGAGGTGCCGCAAGGCTCGCGCGCCAGCCGCGGCAAGCCGATCGTCAACATGTTCCCGCTGCAGGCCGACGAGAAGGTCACGGTGGTGCTGCCGCTGACCGGCGAGTTCCGCACCTTCCCGGCCGACCATTACATCTTCATGGGCACCGCGCTCGGCACGGTGAAGAAGACCTCGCTGGACGAATTCAGCAATCCGCGCAAGGCCGGCATCATCGCGGTCGACCTCGATCCGGGCGACTACCTGATCGGTGCGGCGCTCACCGACGGCAAGCACGACGTGATGCTGTTCTCCGACGGCGGCAAGGCCGTGCGCTTCGACGAGGACGACGTGCGCGCGATGGGCCGCCAGGCCCGCGGCGTGCGCGGCATGATGCTCGACGACGGCCAGCACGTGATCGCGATGCTGGTGGCCGAGGACGAAACGCAGAGCGTGCTCACCGCCACCGAGCACGGCTTCGGCAAGCGCACCTCGATCGTCGAGTACACGCGCCACGGCCGCGGCACCAAGGGCATGATCGCGATCCAGCAGAGCGAGCGCAATGGGCGCGTCGTGGCCGCCACATTGGTGCGGCCGGCCGACGAGATCATGCTGATCACCGATCGCGGCGTGCTGGTGCGCACGCGCGTGGCAGAGATCCGGGAGATGGGCCGCGCCACGCAGGGCGTGACGCTGATCGCGCTGGACGACGGATCCAAGCTGTCGGGCCTGCAGCGCATCGTGGAGAACGACGCCGGCGATGCCGATCCCGACGCGGACGGCGACGCCCCCACCGACCCGGTGGATCCCGCCGCCTGATGGCGCGCGCCATCGGGGCGGCGGCCGGGGACCCGCGGCGCAGTGCGCGTGCCAGAATCCGACCCATCCCATGGCTGAGCCCGCATCCAACCCCGAGTTGCTGGCGCTGCGCGAGCGCATCGACGCGATCGATCGCGACCTGCTCGCCGCGCTCAATCGGCGTGCCGCGCTGGCGCAGCAAGTCGGTGAACTGAAGAAGCGCGAAGGCTCGGTGGCCTTCCGGCCGGAGCGCGAGGCGCAGGTGATCGACGGCCTCAAGCAGCTGAATTCTGGACCCTTGCAGACCGACAGCATCGCGCCGATCTGGCGCGAGATCATGTCCGCCTGCCGCGCGCTGGAAACCGCCACGCGTGTGGCCTACCTGGGTCCGGCCGGTACCTTCAGCGAGCTCGCGGCGCTGGGCTACTTCGGTTCGTCCATCGTGTGCGTGCCCTGCGCCAACATCGACGAGGTGTTCCGCAGCACCAGCGCCGGCGCGGCCGACTTCGGCGTGGTTCCGGTCGAAAACTCCACCGAAGGCGTCGTGGCCCGCTCGCTGGACGTGCTGCTGACCACGCCGCTGCTGATCGTCGGCGAGACCAGCCTGTTCGTGCGCCACAACCTGCTGCGCAAGCAAAACTCGCTGCAGAACATCCAGGTGGTGTGCGCGCATCCGCAAGCATTGGCGCAATGCCACGGTTGGCTGAGCCACAACCTTCCCGACGTCGAGCGACGCCCGGTGGCGAGCAATTCCGAAGGGGCGCGCCTGGCCAGCCTGGACCCGGCCCTGGCCGCGATTGCCAGCGAGCGCGCCGGCAGCGAATGGGGCCTGCACACGGTGGCACCGGCGATTCAGGACGATCCGCACAACCGCACGCGTTTCGCCATCGTGGCCCATCCCGATCTGCATCCCACGCCCAAACTGTCGGGGCACGACTGCACCAGCCTGATCGTGTCGGTGGCGAACAAGCCCGGAGCGGTGCACGACATGCTGGTGCCGCTGAAACGGCACGGCGTGTCGATGACGCGGTTCGAATCGCGCCCGGCGCGCTCCGGCCAGTGGGAGTACTACTTCTACATCGATATCCAGGGCCACCCCGACGATCCCAACGTGGCATCGGCCCTGCGCGAGCTGCGCGAGGCCTGCGCGTTTTTCAAGCTGCTCGGCGCGTATCCGGTCGACGTTCACTGAGATACTCGGCCCCACGATGTTCAACCAGCTCGGTGTGATCGGTTGCGGCCTGATGGGCGGCTCGTTCGCGTTGGCGCTCAAGCGCGGCGGGCTGGTCAAGCGCGTGGTCGGCTACAGCAAGTCGCCCTCCACGACCGAACGCGCCAAGCGCATGGGCGTCATCGACGTGGCGGCCGAATCCGCGCTGCTCGCGGTGTCGGGCGCCGACATCGTGCTGATCGCGGTGCCGGTGGCGGCCACCGAGGTCACCTTCAAGGCCATTCGCCATCTGGTGGAACCTGGCGTGCTGTTCATGGATGTCGGCTCGACCAAGCGCGACGTGGTCGATGCGGCGCGCCGCGTGCTGAAGGACCGCGTGCCTTCGTTCGTGCCGGCGCACCCGATCACCGGCAAGGAGGTGTCGGGCGTGCAGAACGCCGACGCCGCGCTGTACGCCGGCCGACAGGTGATCCTCACGCCACTGCCGCAGACTTCGCCGGAGCTGGTGCAGAAAGCCACCGACATCTGGTCGGCGGTGGGTGCGCAGGTCCTGCGGATGACACCGGAGAACCACGACGCCGCGTTCGCGTCGGTGAGCCACCTGCCGCACATGCTGGCGTTTGCCTACTTCAGCGCGGTGGTCAACCAACCGGCCGGGCGCGACTTCCTGTCGCTCGCGGGCCCCGGGTTTCGCGATTTCACGCGCATCGCGGCCAGCGACCCGGCGATCTGGCGTGACATCCTGATGGCCAATCGCGAAGAGATTCTCAAGCAGTCGGCGCGTTTCCGGCACACGCTGGACGCGATGGAGCATGTCATCAAGACCGGCAACGCCGATGCGCTTGAAGATCTGATCCGCAACGCCGCCGAGGCGCGGTCGACCTGGCAGCTCGGCGGTCCGCGCGGCGGAGGCACCCCCCGCTGAGGCGGGGCAGGCGCGGCGCCCGGCGACCGCGCATCACGCGTTCGCATGTACGACATCCCCTTTCTGGACCTGCCCCCGCTGCGTCGTGCGGCCGGCTCGGTACGCCTGCCCGGCTCGAAGAGCATCTCCAACCGCGTGCTGCTGCTGGCCGGCCTGAGCGAAGGCAGCACCGTCGTTCACGACCTGCTCGATTCGGACGACACCGGCGTGATGCTCGAGGCGCTGCGTCAACTCGGCTGCGGCGTGGCGAAATCGGGCGGCGCATGGCGGATTCAGGGCATCGGCGGCCGGCTCGGCGCGCCAGTGACGGGTCGGCCCTTGCGCCTGCACCTGGGCAACGCCGGCACCGCGATGCGGCCGCTGACAGCGGCGCTGGCGCTGCTGGTCACCCGCGACGGCGGCAGCGTCGAGCTCGCCGGCGTGCCACGGATGCACGAACGCCCGATCGGCGACCTGGTGAATGCGCTGCGCCAGCTCGGCTGCGAAATCGACTACCTGGGTCACGAGGGCTATCCACCGCTGCGGCTGCGCGGCGCCATCGGTGGTCGGCCGATGGCCCTGCGGCCGATTGGTGTGCGCGGCGAGGTTTCCAGCCAATTCCTCACCGCACTGCTGCTGGCCTTGCCGCTGGTCTGCGAACACCAGCCGATGCAGGTGGATGTCGAAGGCGAACTGATCTCCAAACCGTACATCGACATCACGCTCGCGTTGTTGCAGCGATTCGGCATCCAGGTGCAGCGCGACGGCTACCAGCGCTTCACGGTGCCGGCGGGCAGCCGGTACCGGGCGCCGGCGCACATCCACGTCGAAGGTGACGCGTCGTCGGCGTCGTACTTCGTCGCGCTGGGGGCGATCGCCGCCGTCGACAAACCGTTGCGCATCGAAGGGGTCGGGCTGGACTCGATCCAGGGTGACATCCGCTTCCTCGATGCCGCGCGCGCCATGGGCGCGCAAGTGACCGGCGGTCCGGGCTGGATCGACGTGCAGCGCGGCCAGTGGCCGCTGCAGGCCGTGACGCTGGATTGCAACCACATTCCCGATGCCGCGATGACGCTTGCCGCTATGGCGCTGTATGCGCGCGGCCGCACGCGCCTGACTCGGATCGGCAGCTGGCGCGTCAAGGAAACCGACCGCATCGCGGCAATGGCCACCGAGTTGCGCCGTGTCGGTGCCACCGTGGTGGACGGCGACGACTTCATCGAGGTCGAGCCGCCGAGCGCCTGGCGCCGCGCCGCCTTCCGTACCTACGACGACCACCGCATGGCCATGTGCCTGTCGCTGGCGGCGTTCAACCCGCTGGCCGGTGCCGCGGTGCCGGTGCGAATCCTCGAACCGCGCTGCGTGGCCAAGACGTTTCCCGACTATTTCGAGACGCTCTTCTCGGTGGTCGAGACCGATCCGGGCGACATCCCGGTGATCACCGTCGATGGCCCCACCGCCTCGGGAAAGGGCACGCTCGCCGCGGTGGTGGCCGCGCGGCTGGGCTGGCATCAGCTGGACTCGGGGTTGCTGTACCGCGCCACGGCCCTGGCCGCGCAGCGCCAGGGCATCGCCCCCGACGACAGCGACGCCCTGGCGCGCGCCGCCGGCCAGCTCGCACTGCGATTTGCCGGCGAGCAGGTCTGGCTGGATGGCGAGAACATCGCCGCCGCGCTGCGCGGGGAAGCCGTCGGCACGATGGCGTCCCAGGTGTCCGCCCTGCCCGCCGTGCGCCAGGCGCTGCATGGCCTGCAGCTGTCGTTCCGGCGCGTGCCGGGACTGGTGGCCGACGGCCGCGACATGGGTACCGTCGTGTTTGGCGATGCAGCGCTCAAGGTGTTCCTCACCGCCAGCGCCGCCATGCGTGCCGAACGGCGGCATAAGCAATTGATTTCAAAGGGCATTTCCGCTAATATCGACAGTCTTCGTGCCGACCTCGAGGCGCGTGATGCCCGCGACACCCAGCGGGCGGTCTCGCCGTTGAAGCCAGCCGAAGATGCGCAGTTGCTCGACAACTCGTCGCTCACGATCGAACAATCGGCCGATCGGGTGCTGCAGTGGTGGGGCGATCGCAACGCGTTCGATTGAACGGCGGCCCGGCCGCCCCATTCGAAGCACTTGGCCCGTCGTGTCGAAGTGACCGCGCCTCTGCCGCGCAACTTGGATCGGCGACTTCTCGAACCCAACCGCAACTTCGGTTGCACGCACCGGCCGGCCCCACCCCTTCATCCACTTCCCGGCCATAGGAAACCCAATGCCCCAAACGCAAACCGCCACCACCGGCGGCGGCGAATCGTTCGCCGCCCTGTTCGAAGAATCGCTCAAGCGCAGCGAAATGCGCACCGGCGAGGTGATCACCGCCGAGGTGGTGCGCATCGACTTCAACTACGTGGTGGTCAACGCGGGCCTCAAGAGCGAGGCCTACGTTCCGATCGATGAATTCAAGACCGACCAGGGCGTGCTCGAAGTCCAGGTCGGCGACTACGTCTCGGTGGCCATCGACGCCATCGAGAACGGCTACGGCGACACCATCCTGTCGCGCGACAAGGCCAAGCGCCTGGCCTCGTGGCTGGCGCTGGAGACCGCGCTCGAATCCGGCGACTTCGTCAGCGGCACCGTCAGCGGCAAGGTCAAGGGCGGCCTCACGGTGCTGGTGAACGGCATCCGCGCCTTCCTGCCCGGCTCGCTGATCGATACGCGCCCGGTCAAGGACCTGACGCCGTTCGAAGGCAAGACCATGGAGTTCAAGGTCATCAAGCTCGACCGCAAGCGCAACAACGTTGTGCTGAGCCGCCGCGCGGTGGTCGAAGCCTCGATGGGCGAAGAGCGCGCCAAGCTGCTCGAGACGCTGACCGAAGGCGCCATCGTGCACGGTGTCGTCAAGAACATCACCGAGTACGGCGCGTTCGTCGACTTGGGCGGCATCGACGGGCTGCTGCACATCACCGACATGGCCTGGCGCCGCGTGCGCCACCCGAGCGAGGTGGTGCAGGTCGGCCAGGAGCTCAGCGCCAAGGTGCTGAAGTTCGACGCCGAGAAGAACCGCGTCTCGCTCGGCATCAAGCAGCTCGGCGACGATCCGTGGCACGGCGTGTCGCGCCGCTACCCCAGCGGCACGCGCCTGTTCGGCAAGGTCACGAACATCGCCGACTACGGCGCGTTCGTCGAGATCGAACCGGGCATCGAGGGCCTGGTGCACGTGTCCGAGATGGACTGGACCAACAAGAACGTCGCCCCGAGCAAGGTCGTCACGATGGGCGACGAGGTCGAGGTCATGGTGCTCGAGATCGACGAGGAAAAGCGTCGCATCAGCCTGGGCATGAAGCAGTGCAAGCCCAACCCGTGGGAAGAGTTCGCCGGCAACGTCAAGCGCGGCGACAAGGTGCACGGCCCGATCAAGTCGATCACCGACTTCGGCGTCTTCGTCGGCCTGGCGCAAGGCATCGACGGCCTGGTGCACCTGTCGGACCTGTCGTGGAACGAGCCCGGCGAAACCGCGGTGCGCAACTACAAGAAAGGCCAGGAGGTCGACGCCCTGGTGCTCGGCATCGACATCGAGCGCGAGCGCATCTCGCTGGGCATCAAGCAGCTCGACCAGGACCCGTTCACCAGCTACGTGTCGGTCAACGACCGTGGCGCGCTGGTCACCGGCACCGTCAAGACGGTCGATCCGCGCGGCGCCGAGATCCAGCTCAACGCCGATGTCACCGGCTACCTGCGCGCCAGCGAGCTGAGCCGCGATCGCGTCGAGGACGCACGCAACCTGCTGAAGGAAGGCGACGAAGTCAATGTGATGATCGTCAACGTCGACCGCAAGGCACGTTCGATCCAGCTGTCGATCAAGGCCAAGGACCAGGCCGACCAGCAGGAGGCGATGCAGCGCCTCGCGCAGAGCAACGAGCGCGAGACCGCCGGCACCACCAGCCTGGGCGCTTTGCTGCGAGCCAAGCTGGACAACCAGAAGGAGTAAGGCGACCGTTTGCGAGGCCGGTGGCAACGTCATGACGCGTTCGGATCTGGTGGCCCAGCTGGCCGAGCGGTTCGCGCAGCTGACGCAGCGTGACACCGAGTTCGCGGTCAAGACGATCCTCGATGCGATGACCGACGCGCTGGCGCGCGGGCATCGCATCGAGATCCGCGGCTTCGGCAGCTTCTCGATCAACCGCCGCCCGCCGCGGCTGGGCCGCAACCCGCGCAGCGGCGAGCAGGTGACGATTCCCGAGAAGCTGGTGCCCCACTTCAAGCCGGGCAAGGCCTTGCGCGAATCGGTCGACCAGCGCCTCCCGGCCGAGGCCTCGGCCGCTGAGCCGTAGGTCTGCGCCGCGGTCGGACAAGACGGGGCCGCATGAGCGGCTGCGTTTCGCTTTCAGGGCTCGTTCGTAGAATGCGGGCTCGATGCGCATCCTCACCTGGCTGTTTCGCGGCTTCATCTTCTTCACGCTGTTCGCGTTCGCGCTCAACAACCAGCAGGAGGTGACGATCAACTGGTTCTTCGGCGCAAACTGGCGCGCCCCCCAGGTGATCGTGGTGCTGGTGGCCTTTGCGGCCGGCGTGGCGCTGGGGGTGGTGGCGATGGTGCCGCGCTGGTGGCGACATCGGCGCCAGGCACAGCGCCAGGCCCGCACGCCGGCGCCGCCCACGCCGGCCGCCACCGAGCCGACGACCGTCACGCCGTCGGACGTCGCATTTGACCATCCACCGCGCGAAGGCCTCTAGCTTGCTTGCCTCCGCGCTGACCCAGATCGCGGCTCCCCGGCGGGGCAAGCCGCTGGCCTGGAGACGGCCCGGCGCCGCCTGACCGATGTTCGAACTCGATGCCCAGTGGTTGCTGATCGGCCTGCCGGTGGCCTTCGCGCTGGGATGGGTCGCCTCGCGCTTCGACTTCCGCCAGTTGAAGCGCGCCGAGAAGGAGGCGCCGAAGGCCTATTTCAAGGGCCTGAACCTGTTGCTCAACGAACAGCACGACAAGGCGATCGACGCCTTTATCGAGGCGGTGCAGAGCGACCCCGACACCGCCGAACTTCACTTCGCGCTCGGCAACCTGTTTCGCCGCCGCGGCGAATTCGAGCGCGCGGTGCGGGTGCACCAGCACCTGCTGCAACGCGCCGATCTGTCCGCGGGCGACCACGCACGGGCACAGAACGCACTGGCCCAGGACTACGTCAAGGCCGGGCTGCTCGACCGCGCCGAAGCGGCCTACCGGGCGCTGGAGGGCACCGCCTTCGACACCGACGCACGGCTGGCTCGGCTGGGCCTGGCCGAGCGTGCGCGCGACTGGCACGCGGCCGCCGAACTGGCGACACGGCTCGAGGCCAGCGGCACCGGGTCGTATGCCGCGCGCATCGCGCACCATTGGTGCGAGCTGTCGCTGCAGGCGAGCGACCAGGGCGCAACCGCCGAGGCCGAGGCTGCACTGCAGCGCGCGTGCGCGGTGGCGCCTCATGCGCCGCGCCCGATCATCATCGCGGCGCGCCGCGCCGTTCAATCGGGCGACCATCTGGCCGCGTACCGGCACTATGCCGATCTGATCGACAAGGCACCCGCCATGCTCGCGCTGGTGGCCACCGAGTACGCGGCGTCGGCCATCGCCAGCGGCCACGCCGCGGCCGCGCGTGCACTGATCAAGCGCCGCTACGACGACCAGCCGGGGGTCGATCTGCTGCACGCGCTGCGCCTGCTCGATGGCGCGGTCAACGATGCCGGTATCCTGCCCGACGCGGGCGCGCGGGCGCAGGCCTTGCTGCACCAACAGCCGTCGCTGTCGGCCGCGCTCGAGGTGCTCGACACCCCGCACGAGATGCACGACGAGGCCACGCTGCGCGACGTGCGCGAGGCGGTGGCACGCGCCGTGCGCCCGCTGCGGCGATACCGCTGTGCAGCCTGCGGCTTCGAAGCGCAGCACCACTTCTGGCAATGCCCGGGCTGTCTGGGCTGGGACACCTTCCCGCCGCAGCGCATCGAAGAGTTCTGAAACGGCCGAGCGGGTCAGGCAACCGGCGCCTGACGCTCGACCAGCGCCATCACTTCCGCCAGCGTCGGCACCTGCCCCTTGCCACCGACGCTGGCCACGCCGCCGGGGCCAACGATGCCGGCCAGGCCGGGTTCGTGATCGCAGTAGATGCCGATCGTCGGCCGCCCGAACGCCGCAGCCAAGTGAGTGAATCCGGTGTCCAGACCGACGACGCGGCGAGTGGCCGCGAGCAACGCGGCCACGTCGTGCACGTTCAGGAACGGCGGTACTTCACCTTCGCAGCCGGCCGCGATGCGCTCGGCGCGCACCTGCTCGGCTTCGGTGCCCCAGATGACCAACGGGCTCAGTCCCATGGCCTTCAGGCGCTTGCCCACCACGATCCACCGCGCCTCGGGCCAGATCTTCTCCGGCCGACTGGCGCAGGGAATCAGCGCCGCGCTGGCGCCACGCACCTTCCACCCGCTCTTGGCCGGTGGCACCAGACCGAAGTCCGGTACGGTGGTGGGCGGCGGGTAGCCTAGGTGTGCGGCCGCCAGCAGCCGGCAGCGCTGCACCGCATGCAGCTCGCGCGACACCGGTGCACGCCGCGCGTACAGCCACGCCGCCAGCGGCTCGCGAATGCTCGCGCGGTCGTAACCCATCGCCGGGCCACGCGCCTGCCGCGCCCAGATCGCGCTCTTGAGCAACCCTTGCAGGTCGAGCACGCAGTCGTAGGTCTCGGTGCGCAATTCCTCGCGCAGCTCGCGCATCGCGCGCCAGGCGGCGCCGGTGGACAGCTGCTTGCGCCAGCGCCGCCACGACATCGGCAAGACCCGGTTCACGCCCGGGTGCAGGCGCGGGATCGCAGCGAACGAAGCCTCGACGAGCCAGTCGATCTGCGCCGTCGGGAACGCCCGACGGATGTCGCTCACCGTCGGCAGCGCGTGGACCACGTCACCCATCGACGAGGTCTTGACGATCAGAATGCGCGGGCGGCTCATGCAGGCCTCCAACGGCGCTGCGCGCCCGGCCCCCCGCGGGGGCGCGAGCACCTTCGGAGCGGCCGTGCGGTGCTCATGTGGCCCCCAGGGCGCTGCGCGCCCGGCCCCCCGCGGGGGCGCGAGCACCTTCGGAGCGGCCGTGCGGTGCTCACGCGCCGCGCCGCTCCGACACCAGCGCCGGGTTGAAGCGTGGATCGTTGTACATCTTGAACTGGCGATAGACCTTGAAGTGCGCGCGCCCCGCGGCGCAGTCGGCCAGCAGCGCGTCCAGACACGTTGCCAGGTCGGCGCGCTGCTGCTCCAGACGCGCCAGCCGGTCGCGGCTGGATTGCCGGTGCGCCGCGTCGACATCGTGGCGCTGGGTCTGCGCCCGCATCGCGTGGATCTTCAGCGCGAGGATCGACAGGCGGTCGATCATGCTGCCGGCGGTCTCGCTGTTCAGGCGCGAGCCCGGTGGCGCAGTGGAGACCGGTGCGTCGGTGCGCGCCGATGCCGGGTCGACGAGGCCGAGCGCGCTCAGCAGGAGCTCGTCCACCCTTTCGGTCGCGTCGTTGCGGGCCTGGTTGAAGCCGTCGATCGCGCGCTTGTTGGCGGCGATCGCGGAATCACTGACCTGTGTGCGGCGCGCCAGATCTTCCTCGGCCCACAGCCGACAGTTGAAGCGGTGGTTGGTCTGGATCCACCGCCACAACGATTCGTCGCGCGCCGCGGGCTCCGAGCCCGGCCATCCCGCGGTGGCGAGCAGCGAGTCGTGCAAGGCGGTGACGTCGCGCGCGTTCAACGGTGTGGCGGGCATGGTGGATGGCAGAATGCAAAGGGTCGATTATCAGCGCAGCCGCCACACGGGATGCCACCTCGCCCCCTCATCGTCCGCCTGCGCAACTGGATCGGCGATGTCATTCTCGGTGTGCCTGCGCTGAAACTGCTGGCTGAAAACGGCTACGACTTGCAACTGGTGGGCAAGCCCTGGGCGTCCACGCTACTGGCCGGCCAGGGCTGGCCCGCGGTGGCGCGCCCAGGCCACTGGAAGGCAAGCGTCGCGCAACTTCGCGCACTGCGTGACGCCGCGTCGCGGCTCGACCCGGGATTCACCCGCCGCGACAACGCGCTGGTGCTGCCGACGTCGTTCTCGGCCGCACTCGAGATGCGACTGGCCGGGTTGCGCGCGGTGGGCTACGCGCAGGAGGCGCGTGGCTTCCTGTTGGCGCGCAGCGAACCGATCACCTATGGCGGCCATGCACTCACGGCCTACTGGGAGCTCGCCTGCCGCTTCCTGCGCATCACGCGCGCGCCGCCGCAGGAGATCGGCCTCGCGACCCGCGAGGCCGACGTCGAACGCGCCGACGCCATGTTGCGGCAGCATGGCGTTGAACCCGGATTCATCGCGATCTGTCCGTTCGCCGGTGGCACCTTCGAAAAGCTGGAAAAGACCTGGCCGGCGTTTCCGGACTTTGCGCGCGCGCTGATCGCCAGCGGACGCCAGGTGCTGACATGCCCCGGGCCGGGCGAAGAGGCGATCGTGCGCGCGTCCTATCCGGGCGTGACGATGCTCGAAGGCGTTGACCTCGCGGCCTATGGTGGGGTGCTGCGGCGTTGCGCGATGCTGGTGTCCAACGACACCGGCCCCGGGCATCTGGCGGCGGCCGTCGGCGCCACGGTGTTGAGCGTGCTGGGGCCGACCAAGCCCGAGCAGTGGGCACCGTGGGGATCGCGGGTGCACATCGTCCGGCGCTGGCCCGACTGGCCGACACCGGATGAAGTCATGATCCAAGTCGAGGTCCTGTCGCGCGACCGGCAGTCCTGAGCTGCGGCGC
>Ga0209798_10001498_pt1 | contig 14044 bp, 12 predicted proteins | sample DOMMetBare3Fresh_FD_187475 | JGI IMG/M metagenome (GOLD analysis project Ga0209798, IMG submission 187475) | Wetland sediment microbial communities from St. Louis River estuary, USA, under dissolved organic matter induced mercury methylation -... | ecosystem: Environmental > Aquatic >...
TCAACTTGCTGCCTCGGCTGTCGGTCACCACGTCTCGAGGAGGGAGCACATGGCGAAGAAGAAGAAGGTCGTGAAGAAGAGGACCACCGCTCGCAAGACCAAGAAGGGCGGCAAGAGGAAGGCGAAGCGGTAGCCTCCTTCCCCTCGTCGATTCGCCTGCGGCCGCCTCCGGGCGGCCGCTGTCATTTCGGGGGACCATGTCGCTCGGCGCGGACGAGATCGCGGCGGTCGTGGCCGAGCTGGCGCCGCTCGTGGGCTCGAGGGTCGACGAGGTCCGCGTGCACGCCGAGCGCGCGCTGACGCTCGGGCTCTTCGGCCGCGCCGGGCACGCGACGCTGCTCGTCTCGGCGGAGGCGGACCTCACGCGGCTCCACGCCGCGGAGCGGCGGCCTCCGTCGCCTCCGTTCCCGTTCCCCTTCCAGGCGCTGCTCCGCCGCGAGCTCCTGGGCGCGCGCCTCACCGCCGTCGAGCCCGTACCGGGCGACCGGGTGGTCGCCCTCCGCTTCGAGCTGGACGCCGAGGTCCGGTCGCTCGTCGCCGAGCTGACGGGCCGTCACGGCAACCTGTTCCTCCTCGACGCCGGCGGGACCATCCTGGCGAGCGCCGGGAGGAACCTCTCGCGGCGGCGCCGGCTCGTTCCCGGCGAGCCCTGGGTTCCGCCGGCGCCGCGCGGGCCGAAGGAGGCCGCGCCGCCGCGCCCGGCTCCGTCCGCGGGCGCGCGCTTCCCGCTCTCCGCCGCGGTCGAGACCCGCTACCTCGCGCTCGAGGAGGAGCGCGCGCTCGCCGAGGCGCGCCGGAGGCTCCGGGAGCCCCTGCGCGCGGCGGCGGCGCGCGGCCGGAGGGCGCTCGAGAAGCTCGCCGGCGAGGCCGCGCGGGTCCCGGCGGCCGAGGCCGACCGGCGCGTGGCCGACCTCCTCAAGGCGAACCTGCACGTGCTCGATCGCGGCGCGCGCGAGGCGAGGCTCGTCGAGTACACGGTCGAGGGGCCGCGCCAGGTGACGGTGGCGCTCGACCCGGCGCTCTCGCCCCGGGAGAACATGGAGCGCTGGTACCGGCGGTACCGGCGCATCGGCGAGAGCGCGGCGCGCGTGGCGGCGCGGGCGGAGGCGGTGCGCGCCCGGCTCGCCGAGATCGAGGCCCTCCTCGCCGGGGTGGAGGCCGCCGGCCTCGCGGACCTGGCGCGCATCGAGCGCGAGGCGCGCCGGGCCGATGCCGCGCCGAGACCGCCTCCCGCGCCGCGCCGCCAGCGCGACGAGCCGGCGCCGCCCTACCGCGCCTTCCGCTCGCTCTCCGGCGCCGCCATCTGGGTGGGAAAGGGCGCCGCCGAGAACGACGCCGTCACCTTCCGGCTGGCGAAGGGCAACGACGCCTGGCTCCACGCCCGCGGCCGGGCAGGCGCGCACGTGGTGCTGCGGGTCGACAAGGGGAAGGGGCCCGACCAGGAGAGCCTGCTCGACGCCGCCCACCTCGCGGCCCACTTCAGCGACGCGCGGGGCGATCCCGCCTGCGAGGTCGTCTGGACCCGGGTGAAGTGGGTGAGGAAGCCGCGCGGCGCCGCGCCGGGGGCGGTGACCATCAGCCAGGAGCGGGCGCTCTTCCTCCGCGTCGAGCCGGCTCGCATCGAGCGGCTCCTCGCCGGCGCCGAGGAGCCCGGAGAGGCCACTTGAAACGCCGGAGCCGCGATCCCTAGGATGCGTCCGTCCGTGCACGCTCCAGATCGCCAGCTGCCCCTCCTCGGCTTCGACGCCCGGTCGGCGCCGAAGGAGGATCGCGTGGCCGCCGCCGCCCGGCTGGCCGACCGGCTGGCGGCGCTGCTCGGCGAGCCCGTCCGCCTCCGGGTGCACGACAACCGCTCCACCATGGTGTCCTTCCGGCGCGAGGACCGCGCCGTGCGCTTCCGCGTCCACCACCTGTTCCTCGGCGCACCCGACGACGTGGTGCGGGCCCTCGCGGCCTTCGCCGGCCCGGCCCGCGGGAGGGCGGCGCGCCGGCGCGAGGCGGGGCGGCGCATCGACTCCTGGGTGAGGCTGCACCGCGGCCGCATCGCGCCGCCGCGCGAGGGGCCCCTGGAGGCCCGCGGGCGCCGGCACGACCTCCGCGCCATCCTCGACCGGCTCAACGCCGAGCACTTCGGCGGCGGGGTGGAGGCGCGCATCGGCTGGGGCGCCTGGCGGGGTCGCGCGCGCCGCCGCACCATCAAGACCGGCGTCTACCTCCACGACGCGCGGCTCATCCGCATCCACCCTTGCCTCGACCGGCCGGAGGTCCCCGAGTTCTACGTGGCGGCGGTGGTGTTCCACGAGATGCTGCACCAGGCCGTCCCGCCCGACGAGACGGGCCGCCGGCGCGTGGTGCACGGCCGCGAGTTCCGGCGACGCGAGCGCGCCTACCCGAACCACCACCGCGCCCGCGCCTGGGAGGTGGAGAACCTGCACCTCCTCCTCGGGCGGAACGCCTAGCCGCCGGCCGCCGGGCCCGGCGCGGCGAGCCGGCGGCGCCGCCAGAGGAGGACCGCGACGAGCGCGCCCAGGCCGGCGGCGCCCGCGAGCGCGCCGAGTCGCAGCGGGCGGCTCCGGTACTCGAGCCGGAGGGCGTGGCGCCCGGCGGAGACCGGGACGGCCTGGAAGGCGAAGTCGGCCCGCGCGATCGGCGCGGGGACGCCGTCCACCTCCGCCGTCCACCCCGGGTAGAAGGGATCGAGGACCACGGCGAGGCCGTCGCGCGGCGCGACCACCGTCGCCTCGAGGACGCCGTCCCCGACGCCGACGTCCAGGGCGGCGACCGGCCCCTCGGGCGCGCCGGAGGGCGGGAGGCCGGGGAGGGGCTCCGCCAGCACCACGCGGTCGCCGCGAGCCGCCGAGACGAGCGGCCCCGCCACCGCGGCGTCGGGCGCCACCTCGAAGGCCCCGGCCCAGAAGACGCGGGGCAGCGCCGCGGCGCGGTAGGCGACGAGCCGGGATTCCCATTCCCGCCCGCCCTCGAGGAGGCGTGGGAGCGGCTGCGGCTCGTCGGAGATCACCACCGGCGCGGCGAAGAGGGCCCAGAGCGGCGAGGCGGGGCGCGGGCGCGGGAAGTTGGTGTCGGCCGTCGTCGGCCCCGGCGGGACGACCCGGTCCGCCCACGTCCCCTCGACGAGCGAGCGAACCCGCTGGATGCACATGGGGCCGTAGCCGGTCACTCCCTCCCAGCCCTGGCGCCAGGTGGCGTTGGCGGTCGTGCCCCACCTCGCCACCACCCCGGCGCGGCGGGAAGCGGGCGCAGGGGGTATGAGCGGCGCGAACTCGGAGAGGGGCGGCCGCTGCCGGGCGGCGTCCGCGACCTCGTTGGCGTCGCCGAAGGCGTGGAAGAGGTCCACCGCGCACAGCGCCACGGCGCCGAGCGCAAAGCCGGGCCGGGCCGCGAGCGCGCGGGGCAGCGCCAGCCAGGCGAGGCCGGCGAGGGCGAGGGCGGCGGCGACGCCGGCGCGCGCCGCGGCCGGGTCGATGGACCGGGCGAATCCGGGGAGGCGCGGCAGGAGGAGCGCGAGCGCGCCCGCGGCGGCGAGCGCGGCCCCGGCCCGTCGTCGCGCCCCGCGCGCGCCGTCGCGCCGCAGGGCGGCGAGCCCCTCGGCGGCGAGGACGGCGCTCGCGAAGGAGGTCACCATGAGCGCACGGGTGGGGTTGCGGAAGGAGCCGTAGCCGGGAAGGAAGCGGAAGAGGAGCCGGTGCAGGCCGAGCCAGGCGTCCTCGCCGAAGGAGATCCACACCCCGAGGACCGCCAGCGCCAGCAGCAGCGGGACGCCGCGGCGGCGGAGCGGCGCGGCGAGCGCGAGGCCGAGGGGCAGGATGCCGAGGTAGCCCGTGGCCTCCCAGAGGTTCATGCCGAGCCGCCCGTCGCCGTAGCCGCGCGGCAAAAGGAGGAGCGCGAGCGCCCAGCGCCCCGGCCACTTCCAGCTCGTGGCGAAGAGGTAGTCCACGCCGGCGCCGCGGGGGCCGAGCCGCGACAGTTCCGCCACCGGGAGGAGCAGCGGCGCCGCGAGGACCATCCCGGCGAGGGGCACGCCGAGGGCGAGCAGCGCGTCGGATGGCCGGCGCCGCCACAGGTCCGGCGAGAGGACGAGCGCGTAGAGGCCGGCGACGCCGCTCCCGAAGTACGCCATCTGCGGCGAGCCGCCGAGCCAGGAGCCGGCGGCGGCGAGGCTCGCGAGCAGGACGAAGCGCCCGCGGCCGGAGGCGGCGAAGCCCTCGAGGCCGGCGAGCATCCAGGGCCACCAGGCGGTGGAGGCGGCGAAGTTCCAGTGGAGGACGTGGACCGTCTCCTTGGCGCCGAGGGAGAAGAGGACCGCGGCGAGGAGCCCCTCGACGGCGGAGAGGCCGCGGAGCCTCATCCAGTACGCGAGTCCCCAGCCGGCGATGGCGAGGTGGAGCAGGGTCGCGAGCGTGAGGGCGCGTGGCGCGTCCCACGGGAGGGTGAGCCAGGTGCCGAGGTCGAACGCCGCCGCCTGCGGGTCGGCGACGAGCGGGTAGCCGAGGAAGATGCCGCGCTGCCACCCGGGCAGCCGGCCGCGCAAGAGATCGCCGGCCACCGCCTCGCGGACGGCGTAGAAGAAGTAGCGCAGGTCGGAGCCGGCGAAGGCTCGGCCCGGGAGGGCCGCCCGCCAGTGGAAGGCGACGACCAGGGCCGGCACGGCCAGGGCCACGGCGCGCCAGGCGCGGCGCTCGGAGCCGGCGGGGACGCCGTCTTCGGCCGTCACGGGACCGCCCGCTCCCGCGCCGCGGTCCGGGCCATCCCGGCGAGGAGGAAGGCGCACAGCGCCGCGTAGGCCAGCGTGCGGAGGACCTCCTCGGCGTAGTAGGCGCGATCGAAGAAGACGAAGAGGCCGCGGCCCGAGCGCACCTCGAAGGCGAGGTGGTAGTCCACCGCAGCGACGGCGGAGAGGAGGAAGAACATCCAGGCCGGGGCCGAGACCAGCGCCGCGGCGGCGAAGGCGTAGAGCGCGTACTGGGGGCTGTAGACCTTGTTGGCCGCGATCCAGACGACGAGGACGAGCGCCGTCCCGAGCCGCACCGCACCATCGCGCTCCTCCTCTCGCGCGCGGAAGGCCGCGGCGGCGGCGAGGAGCGCGGCGAGGAGGACGAGGAGGAGCGTGGCCGCGTTGAGGACGGAAGGGCTCTCCACCCCGAGCGCCTCCCAGATGGAGTTCTCGGCGGAGCGCGCCCGGTTGTAGCGGGCGAACCAGCTCCAGCCCGCCGGGGCGGCGAGCGCGAAGGGGAGGTTCACGAGCAGGGTCACGGCGGCGAACGCCACGGCCCCGCGGGCGAGCGAGCGACCGTCGCGCCGTGCGAGCCAGGCCGCCGCCGCCGGCGGGACGATGGCCAGCGGCCAGAGCTTCGCCGCGGCGCCGAGCGCCGAGAGGGCCCCGCTCGCCGCCGGCCGGCCGCGCGCGAGCGCGAGGACGGACGCGACCAGCAGGGCGATGGGGAGGAGGTCCCAGTTGAGCCCCGCGTAGTAGGCGAGCGCCGGCGTCCCGGCGAGCCACCACGGGCTCGCCCCCGGGATGCGCGCCAGCATGGCGACGGAGGCGAAGAGGCAGAGCGCGAGGAAGAGGTAGCTGGCGGTGAAGTGGACGGCCTGGCCGCCGGGGAGGTGCGATGGGGCCCACAGTGCGAGTCCGAGCAGCACCGGGTACTCGATGCGGTCCTCGAGGTAGGGGATGGGGCGGCCGCCGTGGAGGTAGCGGTCGCCGCTCAGGGCCAGGATGTCGGAGTAGCTGTGGTGGGAGAAGGCCCAGGGCCGGTAGGCGACGCCGGGATGGGCGACGCCGCGGACCAGGTTGGCGTACCCGAGCGCGAGCCACAGCGCGGCGACCGCGTAGGGCGCCCAGCGCGGGATCCTGTGCGTCGGCGGGGTCGGCATCTCGGCGCCCGGGGGCCGGGCATACGTACCGCGCGGGACGCGCTCCCCGCAACCCGCTACCATGCGCGACGTGCTCGAGCGCGCCGTCCAGATCCTGTCCGAGGCCCTCTCCCGGACGAGCGACTACGCGCCGCTCATCCTCTTCCTCGGCAGCCTGGTCGAGTACGTGTTCCCGCCGTTCCCCGGCGACACCCTGGTCCTCCTCGGCGCCTGGTACGCCGTCCACGGGGAGCTCTCCTGGCCGGTGACGTTCCTCTCGGTGACGGCCGGGGCGGTCGCCGGGGCATGGATCGACTACCAGGTGGGCGCCGCCCTCGGCCGCCGCCTCGACCGGAGCGCGGAGCGGCGCGGTCCGCTCACCGCCGAGCGCCTCCACCGCGTCGAGCAAGGCTACCGGCGCTACGGGGTCTGGTTCCTCGTCGCCAACCGCTTCCTCCCCGGCGTGCGGGCCTTTCTCTTCGTCGCCGCCGGCGCGTCCGGGATGCCGATGGGCAGGGTGCTCCTCTACGGCGGCGTCTCGGCGGCGGTGTGGAACGTCCTCCTCCTCGCCGCGGGAGCGTACCTCGTGCGGAACCTGGACGAGATGGTCCAGCTCCTCGAGCGGTACACCGAGACGGCGTGGGTGCTGATCGCCGCGGTGGCGGTGGTGCTCGTCGTGCGCGCCCTCTGGCTCCGGCGCGCCCGGAACGAGATGGGGCGATGACGGGCGCGATCGTCGCCGCCCTCCTGGCCGCGCTCCCGGACGAGGCGTCCCAGCGCTACCGGTGGGAGATCGCGCAGGAGACGGTCGGGCTCGCCGACCTCTCGGTCCGGTGCCGGGAGGCCGGCTGCACGGTCCGGTGGGCGACGTCGGCCCGCGCGCCCGAGGCCGGCGGCGGCGCACGGGTGGAGCGCCGCGTCCTGGCCGAGACCGATGGGGCGGGGCGGCTGCGATGGTCGCGCGTCGGGGAGGCGCCCCGGCGCGGCGCCTCCGGCGAGCGCGCCGCGGCGAGCCTCGCGGAGGTGCTCCTCGCCGAGGCCGCCGAGGGCGAGCGGCGCTGCGTGGACGTCGAGGACGAGGAGACGGGAGAGCGTGGAAGCGCCTGCGCGGTCCGGCGGGCCGGCTGGCTCGAGGGAACGGTGCTCGGCACGGCGGTGCGCTTCCGGTGCGAGCCGGGCGGCCTGCCGAAGGAGGTGGTCCTTCCCGGCCAGGGCTCGCGCTTCGTCGCCGACGCACGGGCCGCGCTGCCGCAGAGGCCGCCGCGCCTCTTCGGCGGGGAGGTGCCGGCGCCGGCGGACGCCGCCCGGGAGACGGACCTCCGGTTCTGCGGCCAGCCGCTCGAGCCGGCGGACCCCGAGCCCCCGCCCCCGGACGCGCCGCGGGCGTTCCCGGCGCGCGGCAGCTGCCGGGAGAAGACCGCGAGCTACCTCGGCAGCGCGGCCGGGCGGGGGATCGAGGGACGCCACGTCGTCGGCGTCGCCTTCGACGGGGCCGCGTTCGTCTGGCACGAATGGGCGGAGCTCCGGCTGGGCGGTCGATGGGTGGCGGTCGATCCCTCCTTCCGGCAGGTCCCCGCGCTCGGGCCGCGCTTCTCCGTGGCCCGGTTCGCCGACGGGGACGCCGCGGCCCGGGCCGAGGCCGGCCGCCGCGTGCTCGCCTGCTGGGGCCGGTCGCGCGTCGCGCGCGGCGGCGGGGAACGCTGAAGCCGCTTCCCGCCGCGCCGTCCCGTCGTAGAATGCGGCGTGCCATTCTGGCGCAGGAAGACCTACAGCCGCACGGAGACGCTGGCGGCGGCCGACAAGGCCCGCGCGGCCGGGCGCGCGCGAAAGGCCGTCGCCCTCTACCGGAAGGTGCTGGCGAACGACCCGGGCGACGCGACCGTGCACGGCAAGATCGCCCCGCTGCTCGCCCAGAGCAAGAGGGAGCGGGGGAAGGCGCTCTCCAGCTTCGAGCTCGCCGCCCAGGGCCACCTCAAGGCCGGCTTCTCCGACAGGGCGCTGGCGATGTACGTGCAGGCTGCGTCCTATTTCCCGGAGGAGGCTTCGCTCTGGGAGGAGATCGCCCGGCTCAACATGGTGCGGGCCCGGCGCGCCGACGCCGTGAACGCCCTCATCGAGGGCGGCAACGCCATCGGCCGCACCGGCTTCCGGGCGGGGGGCCTTCGGCTGCTGCGCAAGGCGCTCGAGATCGAGCCCTGGCACCTGGAGGCGACGCTGGCGCTCGCGAGGCTGCTCGCGATGGAGAAGGAGAAGGAGGAGGCGCTGGCGCTCCTCGAGGACCTGGCGGAGCGGGTCCGCGGCAAGGGACGGCGCCGGGTGCGGCGCGCCATCCTCCGGCTCGCGTTCACGCCCGGCAACCTCTGGCGCTGGATCGTCGGGCGGTAGGGCGGCCCGCCTCCCGCCGTCCGGGGACGCCCGGGCTACCCCGCGCGGCGCGCCAGGAAGCGGACCAGCGCCGACGCCTTGGGGACGAGGGAACCGAGATCCACCTGCTCCTCGGGCGTGTGGAAGGCGGCGCCGCGCGGCCCGAGCCCATCCACCGAGGGGACGCCGGCGGCGCCGGTGGTGGAGGCGTCGGAGCCGCCGCCGGAGAGCGGCGCCTCGCCCGAGCCGAGGCCGCACTCCGCCTGGCAGGCCCCGTACTCGGCGGCGAGCGCGGCCGAGGCCGCGGTGCGCTCGAGCGGCGGCCGGAAGGAGACCCGCGCGACGTCCACCCGCGTCCCGGCGACGGCCGCCTCGGCCGCCGCCCGGGCCACGCGGTCCTGAAGGTGGTCGCCGTCCTTCACGGTGAGGAAGCGCAGGTCCACCTCGCAGCGCGCCGCCGCCGCCACGGTGTTGCGCGTGGTGCCGCCCTCGATGCGCCCCACGTTGACGGTCTGTCCGCGGCCGTAGTCGGTGAGCCCCTGGACGCGGTCCACGAAGCGGGCCAGCGCCCAGATGGCGCTGCGCCCCTTCTCGTGATCGTTGCCGGCGTGCGCGGCGACGCCGCGCGCGGCGACCTCGAGGGCGGCGAGCCCCTTGCGGCGGGTGACGACGAGGTCGCCCGGCCGGCCGGACTCGAGCCCGAGGGCGCAGGCCGCGCCGGCCGCCCGCTCGCGCGTGAGCGGTTGCGACTCCGGCGAGCCCACCTCCTCGTCGGAGACGAAGAAGCCGCGCACCGGGACCCGGTCGAGCAGCCCGGCCCGGCCGAGCGCCTCGAGCGCGAAGAGGGCCACGACGAGCCCCCCCTTCATGTCGAAGGCGCCGGGGCCGCGGCCCAGCTCCCCCTCCTCGCGCCAGCCCTCGAACGTTCCGGGGGCGAAGACCGTGTCGGTGTGGCCGACGAGGAAGGCGGGCGGCCCCGGGGCGCGGCTCTTGAAGAAGAGGTGGTCGCCGAAGCGGACGCCGGGGACGCGCTCGAGGGAGAGGCCGGTGCGCGAGAGCTCCGCCGCCACGACGTCCACGACGGCGTTCACCCCGGCCGCGTTGCGCGTGAAGGAGTTCTGGGCGACGAGCCGGGCGAGGAGCGCCTTCATCGCCGGGCGCTGTCCGGCGAGCCAGGCGAGGGCGGCTTCGAGCGGCGTCGGCATGGAGTCCTCGTGGCCCCCTGGCCCCGCCGGGGAATGACGGGCGGCGGCCGAGCCGGTATAAGGGCACCCCATGGCGAAAGGCAAGCGCTACCGGGCCGCCGTGGTGGGCGGCTCCGGCTACGGCGGCGCCGAGATGATCCGCCGCCTCCTCATCCACCCCGAGGTGGAGCTCGTCCGGGTCGCGTCGGTGGATTTCGTCGGCGAGCCCCTCTCCGCGGCCCACCCGTCCCTCGAGGGCGCGACCGGGCTCGTGTTCGAGAACCTCCCCCCGCGCGAGGCCGCGGCCGGGATGGACGTCGTGCTCCTCGGCCTGCCCCACAAGGTGACCGCCCAGAAGGTCCCGGAGATCGCCGCCCTTCCGGGCGTCAAGGTCGTCGACATGTCCGGCGACTTCCGGCTGAAGAGCGCCGAGAGCTACGAGCGCTGGTACGGCCAGAGGCACCCCTGCCCGGAGCGGCTCGCCGACTTCGTCTACGGCCTGCCGGAGCTGAATCGCGAGAAGATCCGGAAGGCGCGCTTCGTCGCCTCGCCCGGCTGCTTCGCCACGACGATCGAGCTGGGACTCCTGCCGCTCGCGAGGGCGGGGCTCCTCGAGGGCGTGGTCCACGTGCAGGGCATCACCGGCAGCTCCGGCGCGGGCGTCGTGCCGAGCGCCACCACCCACCACGCGGTGCGGGCCGGCAATCTCCGCACCTACAAGCCGCTCGAGCACCAGCACGTCCCCGAGATCACCGAGACGCTCGCCGCCGCCGGGGCCCGCGACCTCCAGCTCCGCTTCGTCCCGGTGTCGGCGCCGCTCGCCCGCGGGATCCTGGCGACCAGCTTCGTCGAGCTGCCGGAGGAGTGGACCGAGGAACGGCTCCGCAAGCTCTACGAGGACGCGTACGCCGAGGAGCCGTTCGTCCGCGTCCCGCGCAAGCGCCTCCCCGAGGTGGCGGCCGTCTCCGGCTCGAACCACGCCGAGGTGGGCGTCGCCGCCGGCCCGGCCCGCGCCGGCAGGCGCACCGCGACGCTCTTCTCCGCCCTCGACAACCTCGTGAAGGGCGGCGCCGGCCAGGCCATCGAGAACATGAACCTCGTCCTCGGGCTGCCGGAGGCGATGTCGCTCGAGGACACGGGCCCCTGGCCGCCATGAAGACCGTCGTCGTGAAGGTGGGGGGCGAGGTGGTGGCGAGCCCGGAGATGGACGCCATCGCGACCGACGTGCGCGCGCTCGTCGAGGGCTGGCACCGCGTGGCCATCGTCCACGGCGGCGGGCCGCAGGCGACCGCGCTGCAGAAGAGGATGGGCATCGAGACGCGCGTCATCGCCGGCAAGCGCTTCACCGATCCCGAGACGCTCGAGGTCATGAAGTACGTGGTGGCGGGACAGGTGAACGTGGACCTGTGCGCCAGGCTCCTCCGCAACGGCGTCATGGGCGTTGGGCTCCACGGCGCGAGCGGCAACGTGCTCCGGGCGGTGAGGCGGCCGCCGCGGGTCGTCACCGGCGCCGGGCCGGACCCGGTGGACCTGGGCCTCGTCGGCGACGTCACCGGCTTCAACCTCCCGCTCCTCGGCGACCTGTGGGAGCGGCGCTACGTGCCGGTGCTCGCCTGCCTGGGCTGCACCGAGGACGGCCAGCCGCTCAACATCAACGGGGACACGGTGGCGAGCCAGCTCGCCGGGGCCCTCGCGGCCGACGCGCTGGTGCTGGTGACGTCGACGCCGGGCGTGCTTCGCGACGTGAAGGACCCGGGAAGCCGCATCGCGCGGATGCGCAGGCCCGAGTTCGAGCGGGGCGTCGCCGACGGGTCCATCTCCGGAGGGATGATCCCGAAGCTCGAGGAGTCGTTCTCCGTCCTCGCGGGCGGCGCGCGCTCGGTGGTCATCGTCGGGAGGCTCGCCCCCGGCGAGCTCCTCCGCGCCGTGCTCGAGCCCGGCAGCGTCGGGACGGTGCTCGAGGCCTGAGCCGATCAGCGCGCCGGCCGCAGTTCCAACCCGAACCGCGTGCGGTAGCGGGCCCTGGTCTCCTCGAGCGCATCCGTGTCGCCGAAGCGCTGGTGGGCGTCGGCGACCTCCTGCCACACCTCGCCGTTCGCCTCGTCGAGCTCCAGGGCGCGTTGCAGCAAGGCACGCGCCTCCTTCCAGCGCCGCTCCTCGAAGGCGATGCGTCCCAGGATGTGCTGCGGGTGGAAAGCCTCGGGGTCGGCGCGCGCCGCCGCTGCGCACGAGACCTTGGTGCGGGCGGCCACCTTGCGCTCGTCGTCCGCGAGGCAGGCGATCAGGGCGGCGCCCGGACTTCCTGGGAACGCCTTCTCCAGCTCCCGGGCGCGGGCCTTCGCCCGGTCGAATCGCTCCCGGTGGACCTCGGTCTCGGCCGCACGGATGGCCGCGACGTACTCGTGCTCGCGCTCGACGGGGATGCCGCGCGCTGCGCGCGGAAGGGCATACCAGCGGCGCAGCCGGGTGCACTCCGCCACCACGTCCTCGGCGGCCGGAACGCCCGGCGCCCGGGCGGCTGCCCGCTCCGCCGCGGTGCACGTCTGGGCCCGGTCGAAGAGCTGGGCGAGCCGGACCCACGTCCGGCCATCCGAGCCCGCCGAGGCCAGCCCCGCCTCGGCCCGCAGGAGAGCCTCTATCGCTCCGGGACGGTCCCTGGCGTCGAGCCGCTCGCGCGCCAGCGCGAGGAGCTCCTCCGGCCGCGCGCCCAGGAGCGGGGCCGCTGCGGTGGGCGGCGTCGCGCCACCTGGCGCCCCGTCCGCTGCCGTACCGCCCAGCTGGCGCGCCAGGGCGAGCGCCTCCTGCCGCGTGCGCTCGTCCCAGGCCGTCGCCGCGGAACGGACCACCTCGTCGCGATACGCCCTGCCCCACGCCTCGCGCCCGTGGGCGTCGGAGGCGTTCCGGAGCCGCAGGCCCACGAGGACGATGCGTGAGGACTCTGGCGAGAATGCGGCCTGGCGGACCTCGTAGGCCGGGGCCATGAGCCAGTCTGGCGAGCGCTCGTGAAACGCGCCGAGCGTGTGCGCCCACTCGTGGAGAAGAACCGCCGTCTCCTTGTGGAGCCGCCGCTCGCGCAGGAGCGACTCCCGCTCGTCCGCCGCGAGCTTGTCGAGCGCCCTTTCGAGCTGCTCGGCCTCGGCCAGGGAGTCCATCCCGCGGAGCACGAAGTGCCGGCCGAAGAAGTACGCCATCCCGAGCTGCTCGTGCGATTCGGAGAAGATCGGCAGCGAGGAGACGAGGCCGATCACCCAGTCGACGTCCCGCGCGGGGTCCGTGGCGGCGAGATCCGCGAGCGCCTTGTCGAGCCCGCCGGCGCGGTCCGGCCGGCTCCACGCGCGCACCGGCTCCGCCTCCAGGCGTACGCGAAACTGGGCCTCGAGCACCTTGTTCGCGCGTCCGAGCTGGCCCAGGACCCGGTCTCTCCACCGGAGGGTCTGGGCCTGGTAGTCCGCGTCGGCGTAGATGCGGACCCTGAGGATCCGCGCCGGCCCCGGGAGCGGCGCATCGGGCCCCGCGACCGGAGCCGCCTCGACCTCCCGGGGCCTCAAGGTCTGGGCGTAGTCGCGCTGGACGTCCGTGGCCGTGCGGCAGCCGGCGAGCAGGCTCACGACGAGGAGGCCGAGGGCGACCGCCGGCCGGGCGGCGGGTTCTGGGGCCATGCACCCCGAGCGTAACACCCGGCGGAAGCGCGCTTCCACCCGATCCTGGAGGCCGGCGCCCACCCTCCCCAGGCGGGCCCGGGTCCCTTCCGGGCGCCGGCCCGCAGACGTGCGCCGGCCGGGACTTCCCATCTGGGACGCGTTCCGCCGGTTCCCTCGGGGCCTCTCCGTGAATACCGGTAGAGGCGAGGGGGTCGGCACCGTGTTCGATCAGCTCCTGATCCGCGACCTCTCGAGACGCGCGGCCGTGAGGGGTGCGTACTCGCTGGGGGCGACGGCGCTCGAGACGACGGTCCTCCTGGCGCTCGCGGCCATCACGGCGCACCTCGCGGCCCAGCGGCCGGAGCGAGAGCCCGTCGTGGACGTGGTGTTCGTGCGGCAGGCTCCCCGCGTTCCCGCGCCCCCGCCTCCTCCGCCAGCGGCGGCGCGGCGCGCGCCGACCTCGCCCAGGACGGTGGTCGTGAAAAGGCCCGTCCCGCCGGCGGCCCTGGTCCAGCCACGCGAGGTCGCGCCGGAGATGAAGATGCCCGATCCGGGCGAGCCGGTGGAGGAGTACGACGAGGAGGGCGTGGAGGGCGGCGTCGTCGGCGGCGTCCCCGGCGGCGTCATCGGCGGGACGATGGAGGCCCACAGCCGCGGCAGCGAGTTCGAGGACGCGCCCCAGTACGTGACGACCGGCTTCCGCAAGCCGGCCGAGGCCGTCCCGGGCTGCGTCCGCGGTGCGATTCGCATGCCGCCCGATCTCGCCGGGTACGTCTCCGGTCCCACCACCGTCAAGTTCGCCGTCGGGCGGGATGGCACCATCGGACGCGTCGAGGTGCTGGGAGCCGCGCTGGACGAGCGCGTCGTGGAGGTGATCCGCAGGGGGCTGCGCGCCTGCCGCTGGCTCCCCGGCGCCGATGCCCAGGGCCGGCCCGTCTCGCTGTGGGTGGTGATGCCGCTCCGCTTCGCGAGCGGGTAGCC
>Ga0209798_10001499_pt1 | contig 14041 bp, 15 predicted proteins | sample DOMMetBare3Fresh_FD_187475 | JGI IMG/M metagenome (GOLD analysis project Ga0209798, IMG submission 187475) | Wetland sediment microbial communities from St. Louis River estuary, USA, under dissolved organic matter induced mercury methylation -... | ecosystem: Environmental > Aquatic >...
CCCCCCCCCCCCCCTTCGGAGGGAGAGACAAACCAGGCGCCCGATCGCCCATACCTGTCCCCTGAGAGGTCGTGCGGGTCTCACTCCAGTTGGGCGTGGATCCAGGCGAGATCGGTGCGGTGGGCGTCGACGTCTCCCGGGGTTTCGATGACGATCGGGGCCTGGCAGCCCCGCAGCACCGCCGCCAGTTGGTGTGGCGGGATGTGGCCTTCCCCCAGGTTGGCGTGGCGGTCCCGGCGCGAGTCGAATAGGTCGCGGGAGTCGTTGGCGTGGATGAGGTCGATCCTCCCGGTCGCCGCCATCACCCGTGCCACCAAGTCGTCGAGCGGCTCACCCCCCGCCCAGGCATGACAGGTGTCCAGCACCAGACCCGGTCCGAGGTCGCCGATCTCCTGCCAGAGCCTGGCCAGGTCGTCGACCCGACGGGCGGCCGCCCGGTCACCGGAGGCGGTGTTCTCGATGAGCACCGGCACGGTCGTGTCTAGCTGCTCCAGGGCTTTGCGCCAGCGAGGCCAGGCTTCATCCAGTGGGCCATCGGTTACGTGGCCACCGTGGACCACAACCCCCCGCGCCCCGATCGAGGCAGCCGCGTCGCACGTCTCCTGGAGGATCTTGCGACTCGGTATCCGCACCCGGTTGTTCTCGGCGACGAGGTTGATCAGGTACGGGGCGTGAACGTAGATGTCCACCGTCGAGGCTGCCAGCGCGGCCGCATCCGGGCGCGGTTCGGGCGGACGCCATCCCTGCGGATTGGACAGGAACACCTGGATGACGTCGGTCTGGCGGGCGGCCGCTTCCTGGAGAGGGTGGGCGTTGGGCACGTGGGCGCCGATGCGCCTCACCCCGGTCCGCCCCCGTCGTCTTCGGCTTCCTGGGCGACGGCCCGGTCGACGGCGATCTCGACCAATTTCTCGGCCACGGTGTGGGCACCGATCTCCCAGTCGATGGCCAGGACCGCCAGGGTGTGATCGTCGAGCCGGCGCGCCCCCCAGGGACGGGCCGGTATTCGGTCGAGGTCGTTGAGTCGGAGCCACAGGACCGGGAGTTCCGTTCCGCCGTCATCGACCACCCCTGCGCCGAGATCTTCCACCTTCTCCCAACTGATCTCGGTCGGCCGGGCGAATGGTCCCCCCAGTTCGAGCCGGAGGCGACGGTGGTCTGCCTCCACCACCGCCCTCGGTCGGATCAGATCCCACAACCCCCACAGGATGAGGATGAGACCGGTTGCCGCCAGTGCCCCCGCCCACAGCCGGTCGCGCACCTCCAGGGTCTGGGTGTTGCTCTCGCCGAACACCAGAGCCCGGATCGAGTTGGTGATCCGGTTGGTCGTGAGCACGTCCACCCCCGCCACCACCATCGGGACGCCGAGCAGCGAGACACCCCACATGCGCCAGGCCGAGCGACGGACGACGAGCGGGGGTGTCATACTCCCAAGTCCCCGGGCGTGAACAACGCCAGATAACGCACTCCCTGATCGGCCATGGCGGCCGCCACGGCCCCGGAGCTCCGGTCGACCAGCGAGACCGCCATCTCCACGCCGAGACCGTATTCCCGCGCCGCCTCGATCGCCTCCGTGATCGCACCGCCGGTGGTGGTGGTGTCTTCCACAATCGCCACCAGGTCGCCCGGGCGTACCGGTCCGACCACTCGCCCGCCGGTGCCGTGGTCCTTGACCTGCTTGCGGATGGAGAAGGCGGTCAGTGCGCGCTCGTTCAGGTTCGCTACCACTGCGGTGGCGACCGCGATCGGATCGGCCCCCATGGTCATTCCCCCGACTGAGTGGATCGACGGGGGAAGTACGTTCAACATCGCCTCGCCGACGAGAGTGGCTCCGGCCCCGTCGAGCGTCGTCTGGCGCGCGTCGATGTACCAGTCCGAGATCTCGCCCGAGCGGAGGGTGAACGGTCCGTCGGTCCGGACGGCGTGGGTCCGTAGATGGGTGCGAAGGGCGCCCAGATTCTTCGAGAAATCGCTCAAGGTCCTGTGTCCGTCGGTCGATGAATGGCTTGCACGAGAGGGTTCTCAGCCCAACCCCTCCTCCCGTGTTTGCCCAACGATAACGGCCGCCCCCCGGCGGCCGTTATCGCGTTGGTTCGATCCGGGCGTGATCTCACCCTGTGACGGTCAGCGGGATCCGGCGTTCCGACTGCGGGGTTCCGTCCTTGGCCGAGTACTCCCACACATCCAGCGTCACCGACCCGGTGGTGGCGGTGGGGAGTTCGATCTCGGTCTCGAAGACGCCCCAGCCGACACCGTTGTCGGTCATGGCCGGTGTCTCATCGACCAGCAGTGATTCGTCCTGGGAGACGGTGTAGACGAACACGGCCTCGAACACCGCCGCGGTCCCCCGCATCGTGAAGTTCGGTGCCACCGGGGCGCCCCAGGCCGGCTGCTCGACGAGGATGCCCGGGAGCAAGTCGACGAAATCGTCGCGGACCATTGGCCCGTCGAGGATGATGCCCTCCCCGGAGAATGTCTCGACCGGCCCTCCATCCAGCAGGAGGCTCACCGAATCGACTCCTTCCAGGCCGGTCAGGGTCCAGGTGAGCTGGGCGAGCCGGGAGCCCATCATCAGGGTTCCGCCACCCGCCTCGAACGAACTGTCGAGATCGACCGACGCCACCCCATCGGAGATGGTCACCCCGAGCACCGGGACCTCGGGCACGGCGGACGATATTCCGGCCGCCTCCTCCTCGGAATTGGGACCGGCCATCAGCATCTCGACCACTTCGGCGGCGGTCGCCTGCTCCATCTCGCGGTACACCGAGACGAGGAAGGGGGGGATGCGGAAGTCGGTTCCACCGGAATCCTCCATGAAGAAGACGTGGTCGAGATCGAATCGGGGCCCCCCGGCCTGGGTCGTGCTCGGTGACTGGGTCGTGGGGGCGGCGGTGGTGGGTACCTGAGTGGTCTGGGTCGTGGATGCGGTTCCGCCACATCCGGCGAGGGTCAGGCCAAGAGCGACAACGAGGGTCGAGGTTCGCACGGTGGTTCCTTTCTTCACTGCACACACTCGTCCGGCCGGTGGAGGGTTTACCCCCGGCGGGCGCTCGCCGGCTACCGGCCGAAGCGCCTATCGCGCCTGGTGTAGTCGCGGAGTGCCCGCAGGAAATCGACCCGGCGAAAGGCGGGCCAGTAGACGTCGACGAACGCGAACTCGGAGTAGGCGGACTGCCAGAGCAGGAAGCCGGACAACCGCGACTCGCCGCTGGTCCGAATCAGGAGATCGGGATCGGGAAGATCGGGGGCGTACATGTTCCGGCCGATCGCCTCCGCCGTGATCTGGCCCGCCATCTCGTCGGCCGTCACCCCGGCGGTCGCCAGATCGCTCACCAGGTCTCGCACCGCGTCGGTGATCTCCTGGCGGCCCCCGTAACCCATGGCGATGGTCAGGCGCCGGTCTCCCTCGGAACAGGCCTCCTCGGCTCGTTTGGCCGCGGCCACCACCCGATCGGGGAGGAGATCGAGGCTGCCGACGAACTTGAGCCGGAGGCCGTGGGTGTGACAGGGGGCGGGTAGCCGGCCGAACAGCTCGATGAGGACGTCGAAGTAGGGCTCGAGCTCGTCGGCGGGTCGGTCGAGGTTTTCCCGGGAGAGCAGCCAGCCGGTGATGGCGGGGATCTCGAGTTCTTCGGCCCAGCCCAGGAACTCTTCGAATCGCCGCATCCCGGCCCGATAACTGTCGGTGTAGGTGGCCAGCCCTTCGGTGCGGGCATACCGCCTGTGTCCGTCGAGGATGATCCCGATGTGGCCGGGGAAGCGGGTCCGGTCCAGACCGGCGAGCAGCCGGTCCTCGTAGAGCTTGTAGAGGAGAGCGCTCGGCTTCGCCATTCAACTCAAATGTTAGGGCGGCCGGGTGGGTCACGAAGGAAGGCCCGAGGCGCCTGCACCAGCTTGGCCCGCAGGTACTCGCCGAGGGACTTCGCCTGCGGATCGACCCGGGTCGAGGACGAGACACCCTCTCCGAGCAGTCCCCGCACTACGAAGTTGATGGCCCGCAGGTTGGGGAACACGTATCGATCGACCGGGAGGGGACGGGTTTCGGGCAACAGCGAACGGAACCGTTCGACGTCGAGGAACCCGGCCAGCCAGGCAAAACCCTCGTCGGACTCGATCCACACCCCGACATTGGCGTTTCCCCCCTTGTCGCCGGAGCGGGCGCCGATCAGCCGGCCGAGGGCGGTCTCCACGGTTTCTCCACCGGCGACAGGCGGGAGCGCCGGCTCGGGGAGGTCCGCTTCGTCCCGCGGTTCTGTCACGTGAGGGACCAACTCGGTGTGTGAACCGACCGTGACCCGGTGATCGATCAACTCGGCCGGTACCAGTGCCGGCCAGTACACCGCGTAGGGACTGGCTTCCCCCGGGGGAGTGGTGACGAAGAAGCCGGGGTAGTGGGCGAGCGCCAGTTCCACCGCCGCCCGGGAGAACGCCCGTCCGGCCTTGCCCGGGTCTTGGTCCTTCACCGTCACCCGGAGGGTGGCCATGGCGTGCTCGTTGCTGTTGGGATCGGGCCGATCGCTGCGAATCAACTCGACCGCCGTGTCGGCGAATGTCTGCCTGCCGCCAACCGCGGCCCACAACGCCGCTTCCACCGCAGTCGCCTTCTCCTCGATGTCGAGACCGGTCAGCACGAATGTCATCGAGTTCTTGAACCCGCCGAGATGATTGAGAGCGAGTTTGGTGGTGGGGGGAGGAGGCTCACCCTTGATGCCGGACACCGCCACCCGGTCGGGCCCGTCCGGGATGAGGCGGATGGTGTCGAAGCGGGCGGTCACATCGGGGTTCCGATACCGGACTCCCTCGATCTCGTACAGGAGTTGGGCGGTGACCGTTCCCACCGAGACGAGACCGCCGGTTCCCGGGTGTTTGGTGACGACGAAGGTCCCGTCCTCGTGCATCTCCACCAGCGGGAAGCCGACATGGTCGAGGCCGGGCACCTCCTGGAAGAAGCTGTAGTTGCCTCCAGTGGTCTGGGCCCCGCATTCGATGATGTGACCGGCCACCAATGCCCCCGCCAGCCGGTCCCAGTCACGACGATCCCATCCGAAATGGGCCGCGCTCGGTCCGATCACCAGGGCGGCGTCGGTCACCCTCCCGGTCACCACCACGTCGCAGCCCAGATCGAGGGCCCGGGCGATCCCCCAACCCCCCAGGTAGGCGTTGGCCGTCACCGGGTGAACCCGGGCCTCGGCCAGGGTGCGGCCGGTGTCCATGTGGGCGAGGTCGTGTCCTGCCTGCTGGAACGCCTCCAGCCGGTCGAGGACGTCATCGCCATCCACCACCCCCACCACCGGCGCCAGCCCCTGCTCCCCGGCCAGGGTCTCGATGCGCCTCGCCAGTGCCCCCGGTTGGAGCCCGCCGGCGTTGGACACGACGCGGACGCCCCGTTCCAGACAGGTGGCGAGAACGTCCTGCATCTGGGTGAGGAAGGTCCCGGCGTATCCCGCCTCCGGATCCTTGCTGCGGGACTTCCAGAGGATCGCCATGGTCAGCTCGGCCAGGTAGTCGCCGGTCAACACGTCGATCGGCCCACCGTCGACCATTTCGCGGGCGGCCGCCAGCCGGTCTCCGAAGAAGCCCGAGCAGTTGGCGATCCTGAGAGATTCCCTCACGGCTCTGACGCTAGTCGGGGTGGCCTCCAGCTACCGACACGGGGAGCCGGCAACACCCGCGGAAGGGGTCGACGGTGGGTTAGGGGTCAATCCGGCGTAGGCTCAAGTCGATATACCCTCGAACAGGTAGGAATGAGCAGGGTCACACTCGGGAAGATGCAGAACCCGGTTCGGGGGTTCTTACACGGATCGGCGGCTATCGCCTCCCTCGTCGGGTTGGTGGTGCTGGCGGCGATCGGCGATGTCGGAGTCGGCGTCCGGATCGCCCTGGTCGTGTATGGAGCCAGCCTGGTGGCGCTGTTCACCACCTCGAGCCTCTACCACTCGGTTCCGTGGAGCGATCGCTGGAAGGACCGGCTGCGCCGACTCGACCACTCCGCCATCTTCCTGGTGGTGGCGGGGAGTTTCACTCCCTTTGCCGTTGTTGCTCTCCAGGGTGCCTGGCGTACCGCCTCACTCGTGGTGCTGTGGATGGCAGCCGTCACCGGCATCATCGTCAAAGTGTCGGAACGGCGGATTCGCCTGGGTCCCTCGGTGACGATCCAGTCGGCGATGGGCTGGGCCGGGGTGCTCCCGATGTTTCAGATCGGCAAGGCCTTGGGGGCCGACACCGTCCTGTGGATCGGGGTCGGAGGGTTGTTGTACACCGTGGGCATGGTCTTCATGCTGACCAAATGGCCTCGGATCGTCCCCCGGGTGTTCAGCTACCACGAGTTGTTCCATGTAATGGTGGTGGCGGCAGCCCTCATCCACTTCCTCGTGATCGTCACCAAGGTGGTTCCGGCGGCCTGAGCCTCCCGGTCCGACGGCATCAGGCCCGCTCGAGCCAGCTCCTCTCGGCGCACAGATGCTCGACCTTGTCCGGGTCGGAAGGAACCAGCGCCGACAGGTTCTCATGACCCTCGGCCGTGATGAGGATGTCGTCCTCGATTCGGATCCCGATGCCGAGCAACTCCTCAGGGATCGTGTGGACGACCGTCTCGGCCCCGGCTCTGGCGGCGGCCTCGAGCTTGCGAGCCGCCTCCGCTCCCTCGAGGATCCTTCGCTCCGTCCAGGCATCCAGGTCGTATTCGAGAAGGGTGAACTCGACCTCGGGCCGGTCGGGGGCGATGTAGATGCCCGGTTCGACGGTGAGCACCATCCCCGGCGCCAGGGCCCGGTGGCCGTCCGCCGTCCGGTAGTTGCCGGCGTCGTGGACGTCCAGTCCCAGCCAGTGGCTGGTCCCGTGCATGAAGAACTCCCGATAGAGATGCATGGCCAGGGACTCCTCCACCCCGGACGGGAGCAGGCCCAGATCGACCATCCCTTCGGTCAGGATCCGGCGGGCGGTGTCGTGCACGTCGCGGATGGTCATCCTGGGCCGGCAGTCCCTGATGGCATTGTGATGGGCGGCGAGCACCACGTCATACACGGCTCGCTGCGGTGCGGTGAAGCGACCACCGGCCGGGAAGGTGCGGGTGATGTCGGACGAGAAGTAGTCCACCTCGGCGGCGGCGTCGATGAGGATGAGGTCGTCGTCCTCGATGAGGCGGTCGTTGTCGGTGTAGTGGAGGATGATGGCGTTGGGCCCGGAGGCCACGATCGAGGGGTAGCCGTTGCGCGGTGACCCGCCCTCGCGCCAGATGTACTCCATCGCCGCCTGCACCTGGTATTCGTACAGACCGGGTCGGGCAAACCGCATCGCTTCGCGATGCCCCTCGGCCGACAACTCGCAGGCGGCCCGCAGGCTCTCGATCTCCGATGTGCTCTTGAAGAGGCGCATCTCGGCGATCACCCCGGAAAGATCGATCACCTGGCTGGGTGACTGCCCGCCAAACCGGCGTCTGTGATTGCGGGCCACCGTCAGCAGGCGGGTGACCCTGTCGTCGAGGAGTCCACCGGCGGTGTAGTACAGGGCCTGGCGGCCGATCATCAGTCGGGTCAGCACCTTGTCGAGGTCGGCGAGGGGGTGGGCGGTATCGGCCTGGTGCAGTTGTAGCGCCCCTTCCACACCTTCGCGATACCCACTCCAGATCTCGGTTTCCCTGTCCCGGGGGTTGACGAAGAGGTGGAACTCCCCGTCCTCATGGCCGGGGGTGAATACCGCCACCGCATCCGGTTCCGAGAACCCGGTCAGGTAGAAGAAGTCCGAGTTCTGGCGAAAGGGATGTTCTACGTCGTCGTTGCGGATCGTCTGCCGTCCGGCCGGGACGATGGCGATGGCATCGGGGCCGATGGTGGCGCACAAGGCGCTGCGGTGGTTGCGGAGTCTGTCTGGCATCACCCCGAAACCTAGTGCCCCCGTACCGGGATGTCGGCGGCAGCCGCACCTTCACCCCGGGGCCGGGCGTCGGTTCAGTACCCGCCGGCGAGTCTGGAGTGGTCCCAGCTCACCACCGCCAGCGGCTCGACCTGGACGACCGTGTTTTTGGAGGCGAACCTCCCGAACATCTGCTCGACCGCCGTCGGCTCCGCCTCGATGCGCTCCATCTTGGACATCACCCTTCGATAGACCTCGAGGACCAGGGCATCGTCGCGATGGAGTTGGGCATGCCCTTTGATCATCACCCCGGTCAGCTCGTCGTAGCTCCCGCCCCGCTCGGCGAGCACCGTCAAACGGGGGTCGCGACTCAGGTTCACGATTCGCTGCGACTTCGTGAACGAACGGAAGGTGATGAGGCCATCCATGACGACGAACCAGAGCGTGGTCAGGTGCGGATACCCGTCGGCGCCATTGGTGGCGACCTGGAGATGGGTGGCCGCTTCGAGAAGCTCCGCCACCTCCTCTCCGCTCATCGTGATGTTCTGTTTCGGCATGTCGGCGCGAGGCTACCTGCGCTACCTTCTGCGAGTGACCCCCGATCTCGAAACGCTCAAGGCCTACTCCCTCAAGGTGTGGATGGCCAAGCAGGGCCAGTTGGTGGGGTTGATGGTGGAGGTGGGTGACCGGCTGGGCATCTTCCGGCGGATGGCTCATCAGGGATCGGCCACCGCCGGGGAATGGGCCGGGCGGCTCGGTCTGGCGTCGCGGCCGTTGGCAGAATGGCTCCACGGCATGGCCGCCGCCGGCCTGGTGGACCACACCGATGGGCGGTTCGAGCTTCCCGAAGCCGGGGCGTGGGTGATGGCGGAGGAGGAGCGGTCGCTGTTCTTCGCCGCCGGGATCTTTGGGGGAAGTCATCCGACCGAACTGGTGGAGGCGGTGTCCCGGCTGATGGTGACCGGACGGGGGATGCTCTACGACGATCTCGGCCCCGAAACTACGGTCGCCCTGGAAAGGATGACCGGCCCGTTCAATCGGGCCGGCTTGGTACCGTTGGTGCTGTCGCGCGTCCCCGGGCTGCTCGAGCGATTGGCGGACGGAATCCGGGTGGCCGATGTCGGGTGCGGGGCGGGGGTGGCGGCGGAGACGATCGCCACCTCGTTTCCTGCTTGCAGTGTGACCGGTGTCGACCCGTCCCGGCACGCCATCGAACGGGCCGTGAGCCGCACCGGAGGCCGGTCGAACCTGGAGTTCGTGGTCGGGTCGGTGGAGGAGCTGGAAGGCGATTTCGACCTCGTGCTGGTGTTCGACTGCCTGCACGACATGCCTCGCCCCGACCTGGTGCTGGCCTCGATCCTCGATCACCTGGCTCCGGGCGGGATGGTGTTGATCAAGGAGATCAGGTCGACCGGCGACTTCGAACGCGACCGGAAGAACCCGCTTCTCGCCCTCGCCTACGGGCTCTCCCTCGTGTCCTGTCTCTCCTCCGGGCTGTCGACAGAAGACGGGCTGGGGCTGGGAAACCTCGGACTCCACCCCGCCGCCCTCACCGATCTGCTCGTCCGGTCCGGATTCGAGGCCCCGGAGCGCCTCGACGTTCCCGATCCGGCCAACCTGTATTACCTGGCGGGACGGGTCGCCCCGGAGATAGCCCGCTGACCGAGTCCGTGTCCCCGGTTACACTGTTGCTCCGACGTCCGACACGGGCGACCCAACCGGGGCGGCCAAGGTCGGGAGGGCGTCGCCAAACCGGTTCCAGTCCCTCAACCCGGCAACGGGTGGGGAGAGAGGATGCACACGATGGACAGTCGCCCCGCCCCCCCGGCCCGGCCCAAAGTCACGGTCCCGGCCGTTCTCGCCCGCAAAGGCGGCGAGAAACTGACGATGGTCACGGCCTACGACCACCCCTCCGCTCGCATCGCCGGCGCCGCCGGGATCGACATCATCCTCGTGGGTGACTCGGTGGGCAACGTGGTCCACGGGTTGGATACCACCCTCGGTGTCACCGTCGAGATGATGGTGCTCCACGCCGCTGCCGTCACCAGGGCCAAACCGCACAGCCTGATCGTGGTCGACATGCCCTGGATGAGCTTTCACGTTTCCCGCGAGGAGACCATCCACAACGGCGGCCGGCTGGTGCAGGAGGGTGGCGCCGAGGCGGTCAAGGTGGAAGGCGGTCGCAAGCGGATCGACATGATCGAGGCTCTCATCGCCGCCGAGATCCCGGTGATGGGCCACCTCGGGTTGACCCCCCAGTCGATCAACTCCATGGGCGGCTTCAAGGTCCAGGGTCGCGATCTGGAGGCCGCCCACGGGCTCGTCGAGGACGCCAAGGCGCTGGAGGCGGCAGGGGTGTTCGCGATCGTTCTCGAAGGCATCCCAGATGTCGTGGCCGACACCGTCACCGCCTCGGTCGGTGTTCCCACGATCGGAATCGGAGCCGGTGCCGGCACCGACGGTCAGGTCCTGGTCTTTCACGACGTCCTCGGTTTGGGATCGGGCCGATATCCGAAGTTCGTCCGTTCCTACGCCGATCTGGGCGATCAGGCGGTTGCCGCTCTGGAACGGTTTGCCGACGATGTCCGCCAGGGTCTGTTTCCGGCCGAGGCGGAGATCTACCACATGGCCGACGATGCTGCCGCCGCCTTTCTCCAGGGTGAGACGAAATCAGAGTTCTTGCTCCCATTTGCCTACTGATCGCCGCCTGTGGAGGTTCGGCAGGTCCGGTCCCGACCCCCGAGCCGTCGTTCCCCTCCACCCCTGCGGTATCCGTCGTGTCCGAACCGAGCGCGACCGGGCCGGTCGCCACCCCGGCGCCGGCGACCGGTGATGTCGTCGGGTTCGCCGTCGACAGGGTTCTGCTCGGTCAGCAGCCGTTGCTCGTGGCCGTCGCCGACACCCCGGAGCTGCGTTCGCGCGGCCTGATGGAGGTGAGCGACCTGGGTGATCTGGACGGGATGTTGTTCGTGTTCGATGCCGAGGTGACCGTCGACTTCGTCATGCGCAACACCCTCATCCCGCTCGAAATCGCCTTCTTCGGCGATGACGGGGTGGAGGTCGACCGCCTCGAGATGAACCCCTGTCGGGAGGAACCGTGCCCGTTGTACGGCGCCGCCAGCGGGTTCCGCTACGCCCTCGAGATGCCGGCAGGGACGATGGGCGAGGCGGCTGCCCCGCAACGCCTGATCCTGGGCGGTTGAAACCGGCTCAAGTTCGGGGCGGGCCTGCCGACAGTAGCTGCGTGGGCAGGCCATGACCGTTGACACCATTCCGGCTCCGATCACCGCCGAGCGGGTGGTCGCGCCCGTCGTTGATCCGCCCGGGAGGCCGGCCGGGTGGCGCCGGGTGGCCGATGGCGTGAATGTCCTCCAGATCGGCCTGGCGCTGGCGGTGGTGGCCCTCACTTTGGTGGGGCTCCCCGAGGAAAGCCGCTGGCCACTGCTGGTGAGCGATATCGGAATGCCGCTGGCGTTGTTCCCGGTGGTCGTGCTGATGGCGTTCACCCTTCGCAGGCTTCCCGCCGTCGAGCGACGCTCCTGGGGGCTGATCACGGCCGGCATCACCGCATCCTTCTTCGGTGAAGTCGCCTGGAGCGTGATCGAGTTGGGACTCGGTCGCGAGCCGGTGTCCCCCGGCCCCCACGACTTCTTCGAACTGGCGGCGTATCCCTTGATCACCCTCGGCATCCTCGGTCTTCCCCACCTGACCGGTTCCCGCTACTCGGCGGCGAGGGTCTCGCTCGATGCTCTGGTCGGCTCGGTGGCGTTCGCCGTCCTGATCTGGGACCAGTCCGTCAGCGAGTTCCTCGCCGAGGCCGACCTGTCGGCGGAGCGAGTGGTGGGTCTCGCCTATCCGCTGCTCGACGTCTTCGTGATGGCGGCGATCATCATTGCCTTGCTTCGCCGCAGCCCCTACCGGCGAGACCCTCGCCTGGCGGCGCTGCTCGTCGCCCTCGGGTTCGCCCTGGCCGCCGATGTGGCCTTCCCGGTGATGGAACACACCACCGGGTACAGCGCCGGTGATTGGCCAGACGCAGTCTGGGTGCTCGGGTACGCCATGTATGGCGTGACCGCCTGGCACCTGCGCCGTCCGGTGGCCAGGCGCGAGGTGGCAATGGTGCGACCATCCTTGTGGAAGTTGCTGGTTCCCTACACCTGGGTGGTGGGAGTCTTCGGGCTGTTCTTCTGGCGGGTGCTCGCCCTCGATCTGGACTCGCTGGCGCTGCTGTCGTGGACGGCGTTGGGGATCACCGCCGCGGTGATCGTGCGTCAGGCCATTTCGATCAGGGAGACCAGGGAGTTGGTCGAGGCGGAACGCGATCAACTGCTCGCCTCGCTGTCACACGAGCTGCGCACCCCTCTCACGGCGGTGGCCGGGTTCTCGGACATCATGGACGACGACTGGGAATCGATCGGTGACGAAGAGAAACGCGAGTTGGTGTCGATCATTCGTTCCCAGGCGAACCACCTCTCCCACGCGGTGGTGGACATGGTGGCGCTTGCCAGGAACAACCTGGACGAGATCGAGATCCGCAAGAGCCAGCATGATGGCAAACAGCTCATCGCCGACGCCATCCGGGCGGTGTTCGATGTCAACTCCGGTCCGCTCCCCGTCAAAGCGAGGGTCGAGCCATTCCTGGCCTTCTCCGCCGATCGCAACCGGTTGCTCCAGATCCTGGTCCACCTTCTCTCCAACGCCCAGCGATACGGCAACGGTCGCATCCTGATCGTCGCTCGTCGCGACGGTGACGATCGGTTGCTCGAGGTGCACGACGACGGGCCGGGGGTCACGCTCAAGTACGAGCACCTGATCTGGGAACGCTTCGAGCGTGGCGAGCATCGTTTGAATGCCTCGATTCCCGGATCGGGGCTCGGGTTGTCGATCGTCAAGGCACTGGCCGAGGCCCACGACGGCACGGCCGGATACCGCCGGTCGGAAGAACTGGGTGGGGCCTGCTTCTGGGTCGAACTGCCCTTCTGAGCGCCGGCTCGGTGGCCGGCGGCTTCGTCGAGCGCCCTTTTTCATTCCGGCGGCCGTTCCGATACACTCCCGCCGAACCCTGATCGACAGCCTAGAAGGCGTTGATCCCGCCCCTGCTCCGTCCACGAGGCGGGGCCTTCCACGAACCCGTGGATGTCCACAGGAGGAACCAGACAACATGCGCAGCTACGAGCTGATGACGATTCATCGGCCCGAGCTCGGCGAAGACGAGATCCGGGCCTTGCTGGCCGGGATCGAATCGTTTCTCGCCGAGCAAGGGGCGAAGGTCACATCGACCGATCTCTGGGGGAAGCGCCGCTTCTCGTACGAGATCAAACACGTGAACGAGGGCTTCTACTCCGTGATCGGATTCGAGGGCGAACCCGCCGCCGTCGACGAGCTCGACCGGATGCTCTCAATCGCCGATTCGGTGGTCCGCCACAAGGTGGTTCGACCGGGAGGCTGATCCCCCCTGCAATATGTCGGACCTTTCTGACATATTGACCCGGTGGGGAAATCTTGAGAGGAGATGCACCATGTCCACCAACACCGTCACACTGATCGGAAACCTCGTCGAGGATCCCGAGCTTCGTTTCACCCCCTCGGGGGTACCAATGGCCAAGGTCCGGCTGGCTGTCAACCGGCGCTGGAGAGACAACAACGGCGACTGGCAGGAGGAGACCGGATTCTTCGGAGGAACCGTCTGGCGCGAGCAGGCCGAATCGGTGGCCGAGTCCCTGCAGAAGGGAGCCAGGGTCATCATGGTCGGGCGCCTCGAGCAGCGATCCTGGGAGACCCCGGACGGCGACAAGCGCTCGGTGGTCGAGATCGCCATCGACGAGGTCGGCCCCAGCCTGCGCTGGGCGACCGCCAACGTGTCCAAGACCAGCCGCAGCGGTGACTTCGCCGGTGCCGGCTCGCCTCCTCCCGGGCCGGTGGCCCGTGAGGACTACGGGCCAGACGAAGCCCCGTTCTAGATCGAGAGGAAGACGTTTCAATGGCTCGTAGCAGCAACAACAGTTCCGCGCTCAAGAAGCAGCGCAGGCGCCGGCCCGAACAGTCGAGCGGACCCGCTCGCGGGGGACGGCGGATGAAGCGGAGGGTGTGTGCCTTCTGCCAGGAGAAGTCCGAGTGGATCGACTACAAGGACGTCGCCGTGCTTCGCCGGTACATCTCCGACCGCGGCAAGATCCGCGCCCGCCGTGTC
>Ga0209798_10001500_pt1 | contig 14039 bp, 14 predicted proteins | sample DOMMetBare3Fresh_FD_187475 | JGI IMG/M metagenome (GOLD analysis project Ga0209798, IMG submission 187475) | Wetland sediment microbial communities from St. Louis River estuary, USA, under dissolved organic matter induced mercury methylation -... | ecosystem: Environmental > Aquatic >...
CATCTTGGCGATCGTGACTCTTGTCGGAACCGATATCCTCCTGTCGTATTGGAAACATCGTTCAGCGAAAGTGGAACGTTGGTTGGATGGACTCCCGTTGATTATCGTGCAAAACGGCATTCCGCTGAAGCCGTTGATGGACCGCGCGCGAGTCAATGAGGAAGATGTGCTGGCTGCCGCTCGCCAGGGTCCAGGCCTGGAGCGAATGGAGCAAATCAAATATGCCGTACTAGAAGTAGGAGGTGGCATCTCAGTGATCCCAAAATAAGTCAATACGCCGGAACAACGACAGAAAGCACGCTTGCTATCGATACTGTAGGAGTTACCTACGCCCCCGTAGCGGCAGCAGCACCAGATGTCGGATGGGAACGACCTCTGATCGGTGGACCCGGTCAAGCTCCGCACAAGAAGCCACAAGACTAGGGTTTGCTCCAGTACTGCCTGCAGAGAGCAACGCGCACAGTCATACCCAGACCTGCTCGATCCGAACGTGCCTACGACTCTGCAGACACGCCACTGCGACTGTCTGACCTTTCCACGATTCTGTGAGAGCGGGTCGGCCTGGTCCGGAAGAATAGTTGAAGACAAAGGTATGGGAACATGAAAAAGACAGCGACGATTGACAGAGGATTGGGCACATTAATCATCACCGGCAGCAGCGGCCGCATCGGCAGCTCGTTTATTGATCGCGTCGGCAAAAGCTTTATCGAAATGGGGTTCGATCGCGAAGGGCCGCCCCATCCGCCGCCGGACACCGAACACGTCATCGACTGTGATCTGAGCTCGGATCACAGCGTGCAGGCTGCGTTGGACAAGGTCCGCGGGCTCGGACATACACGAATTACCTCGGTCATTCATCTTGCCGCCTACTATAGTTTTTCCGGCGAGCCGAGTCCCTTGTACGAGCACGTCACCGTGCGTGGCACCGAACGGCTGTTGCGCGGGTTGCGCGATTTTGAGGTCGAGCAGTTCATCTTTTCCAGCACCATGTTGGTGCACGCGCCGTGCGAACCGGGAGAGCGCATCAACGAAGAGTGGCCTCTCAAGCCGAAATGGGAGTATCCCAAGTCGAAGGTCGCGACCGAGCAACTGATTTTGCGTGAACGAGGAGATGTGCCGGTGGTGCTGCTGCGTATCGCCGGGGTGTATGACGATCACTGCCATTCGATTCCCATCTCACATCAAATCCAACGCATCTACGAGCAACAGCTCATCGGGCGTCTGTACTCGGGCGACCTCACGCATGGAGCCTCTTTCGTGCATATGGACGATATGGTTGAGGCCCTGGTACTCGCCGTCGAGCATCGCCGGGACCTTCCACCGGTGACGACTCTGCTCATCGGCGAGCCGGACACGGTCGGCTATGACGAACTCCAACGCACCATCAGTCGCCAGCTTCACGGTCATGAATGGACCACCTATCGCGTTCCCAAGCCGGTCGCGAAACTTGGCGCCTGGCTCCGGACCTTGCTGCCGGGCGCCGATCCGTTCATCAAGCCGTGGATGATCGACATCTCCGACGACCATTATGCCCTCGATATTTCCCGCGCCCGCGCGCTGCTCGGCTGGAATCCGCGACACTCGCTGCGCGACACATTGCCGACAATGCTCACCGCGCTTCAATCAAACCCCGTGGATTGGTACAGGGAAAACGATTTGAAAGCGAAGACCGTTTCGGACGGCCCGTCCTGGCCGCATGTGGCGAATCTGCTGCTCGGATTGTGGCTCATCGGCACGGCGCCGGCGCTCGGCACGATCGAGCCGGCGCTGTTTTGGAGCGATCTCGTGAGCGGGGCGGCGATTATGCTGTTCAGCGCGCTCGCTGCTCGCCATGCCTGGGCCGCTTGGACCGTGGCCGGAGTGGGCCTCTGGGTGATGAGCGCGCCGCTGGTGTTCTGGGCGTCGAATGCCGCCGTCTACAACAATGATCTGCTCGTCGGCGCGCTGGTGGTTACTTTCGCTGTCATTGTCCCGCAGTTCGGTCGTGATGACCCCGGCTCAGGCGCTCCGCCAGGCTGGAGTTACAACCCTTCCGGGTGGGTGCAACGATTGGCGATCGTCTTCCTGGCGTTGATCGGATTTTTTCTGGCTCGTTACCTGGCGGCGTTTCAACTCGGCCACATTGCGTATCCATGGGACCCGTTTTTCGGCGAGGGCACGAGACGTGTCCTCACCTCGGACGTCTCGAAAGCCTTTCCGGTATCCGACGCCGGATTGGGAGCGCTCTCCTACCTGCTCGACGCTCTGGCCGGGGTGATTGGGGGCGTGCGACGCTGGCGTACCATGCCGTGGATGGTGGTGCTGTTCGGTCTCTTCATCATCCCTCCCGGTGTGACCAGCATCGTCCTGGTGATTCTCCAACCGGTCGGCATCGGCGACTGGTGCACGCTGTGTCTGGTGGCCTCGGTAGTGATGTTGCTGATGGTGTCTCCCGCACTGGATGAGGTGATAGCTACCGGTCAGTTTCTCCTTCGCGCACGACGTGCAGGTGCGAGTGTCTGGCGCGTCTTTTGGCACGGTGACCGCACTACGGTGGATGAGCCAAAGATAACAACACGATCGCTGCTTTCAGAAATGCTGCACAGCATTGAAGCATTCTCCGCTCCGTGGAATTTGTGGCTGAGCACAATGGTTGGAGCCTGGTTGATGGCTGCGCCGACATTGTTACATGTGGCCGGAACCGCTGCCGACAGCACACACATCGTCGGTGCCCTGGTCGTGACGTTTTCGGTGGTGGCATTCGCCGAACCTGCACGTCCGATACGTCTACTCAACATACTATGCGGCGCATGGCTGCTTCTCGCTGCCTGGATGCTAGACGGTGGAATGCCGGGTTGGCCGTGGATCAGCGCCATCAGTGGGCTCGCCCTTATCGCGCTTAACATTCGACGCGGTCCGGTGGAAGATCAGTATGGTAACTGGCAAGGATGGATTCGTTGAGAGTTTAGGGCGACTGGGGGAGGAAAAACTGACCGATACCCCGTTCCGCGTACGAACCTCTCGTATTATGGGCCCGTGGAGGGCACAGTGTACCTCTCTTCGATCGCGGAGCGTACTAATTGTCGGCTTCGCTCAGCACTGGTGGAGGACTGCTGCTCGATGAGCCGAACCGCTTCAGCCAAGTGAGGATCTTTAATGCCTTCTTCCATCCACTTGCTGTAATCGCTCTGTCGCAGGTGATGCAACCAGGTCGCCTCATCGACCCCTTCCGCCATTTGCATAAACAAAATCAAGTTATGTGCTCGCAGATTCAACACATTGTCCGGACCGCGGAAAAAGAAACTCCGGTCCGACGGCAACTCCCCTTCGGCATATTTCCGTCGATGACGTCGACGGTCCGCTTCACAAGGGGCAATGCGTACTCGATAGGGTGGCCTGTGGGAACGCCGATCCCAAAACATCGCTTCACCATGATTCAGCGCCGTCGGTTCCATCTGAGGAACGGGCACATCCAGCGTCCCACAAAACCGTGCGATCGTCCCGGCCGGATCATCTCCCAACGCCGCCGCCACATCCACCATATGAAGTACCTGTTTTGCAATCTGGTCCGGATGCACGGTGACGTAGACGATGCCGGTCCAATCTTGAGCCATGACATCCTGTACGGGCTGCCAATCGCGGGGCATTAAATGATGCGTTTCGTCGATGAGAATCCAATGGGGTCGCCCGAATTTCGCTCGGCGCTCTTGAAGCGCGGGCAACAGAGCCAGAAAAAAGTCTGGACGATCTTGTAACGACAAGCCTACGAGATTAACGATCACATTGGTGTTCGCGCCATCCAGAGCTGTGAGGATTTCAGCCATTCCCGGACCCCGTTGCGAAGTTCCAAACATGACCGCTCCCGCAAAGCCCTCGTAATCCCCCTCAGGATCGATCACGCAGACCTGATAACCTTGTTCTATTACGCGTTCGAGAATCCCAGTAGCCAGAGTGGATTTTCCGCTCCCGGACGATCCGGCCAGCAATAGGTTGAGTCCCGTGGCAGGAATTGAAACTTCCTCGCTGTTCTCTTGCATACCGATGAGGATATTCCGGCGGTTCGTGTTGAACGGCGGCACACTGAGGTCATGCTCCACCAGTTCACGGATGATTTCGGCAACTCCGACCCCTTCCGTTCCGGTGGTGACCCAATCGGCGATGTCCTTGAGGGTCGGCACGGCGTTCGCCACCGCCACCGCATACTCGCAGTAATTGAGCAAGGCATGGTCGTTTTCACCATCTCCAATGGCCACGACGTTGTGCGGAGACAAACCCATCTCTTGCAATGCGGTCGCGAGTCCGGTGGCTTTGTTGACTCCGGACGGGACGACCATGACGGCATCCCGATTGAAAATGACTTGCAATTCAAGACCCAGATCTCGAATCACCTCAAGCACTGTCAGCTCATGCGGCCGAATCGTGCCGACAATGGACTCTCCGACTGAAAGGTCAGCAACCTGTCGGCGGCGAAGCTCATCGACGAACCCCGGAGGAATGGGAGTGGCCAACGTTAGCTGTTCGCGTGTGGCGGGGCGATAGAGCAGAGCGCCATTGTCCGCGACGACTCGCTCGCACAGTCCGATTTCCGGAAAGATGTCCAGGATGTCCGGCAACCGGCGTCCTGTCACCAGAATAATTTTCCGTCCGGATTGATTGAGACGTTCGAGGGTGGCGATTGTCTTCTGTTCCACCCGGCCACCCACGGCCAGCGTATTATCGTAATCCGTCGCTACGGCAACGTATCTCATAGGAATCGCCTGAAACCCCGGGCGTACTTCATCGCCAGCAATCTCATGGCGTGTGCAATCCAGTCGTAGTCCACCAAATATACATTGACTCCTCGTAGCAGCTTCGAGAAATAGAGATGACAACGAGTGCGAACCATCACAGGCATACGAACATTGTGACGGTGACGCATTGCACGACCTACTCGGCGCTGTATGTCACTCCGGTGTTTGAAACGAAACCGCATCCCCAGAGTTCGTACGTTAGGATTGACTTCCTGACACACGAGCACCCCGGATATAGGGCCGGTATCCGTATGAACCATACCCATAATAATTAGAATAACCGGCAAATGGGTAGTGCGATCTGGTGCGTTCTTCCCAGACAGTCATGTCCCGGATTGCCAGCACCGGATAGTCATACACGGCCTTGTTAGAGGGTTCCGTCCCAACGCCAAGAATCTCTCCAATGACCGTAATCTTCGACCCTTCCTTAAAAATAGCAGGGTCGATGATTTCACCACGATTGTCCAATGCGAAGAACCGCCCCCGTGATGACGCCCGTCCCTCTAGCGGAAAATGGTCTTTGTTCAACGGTATCTCAAGCACTTCGACTGTCGTCTTCTCAGCGTCGCGTGCGGCATGAAGCACTTCCCCTCCCCACACGACTATTTGTCCCCGATAGCCTTCCGGTGAATTTCTGACTTGCTCATAAGACAGCTGAGCGTTGACCTGTTTCGCGAGGTGATCCGGGATTACCTGATAGCGGCTACATCCGCTAAGGATAACCGAGAAAAGCATACACATGGTCCAGACTTTTGCGTTGATGGTCATACCAAACACCTCCGCTTATCACCTCTCTCAATACCAAGACTCTGCCGAGATCCTCTAGCGTTTGCTGCTTGGATGGTCACCTTCATATCCAGGCGCCCCGCCCGAAGGTAGTGCGCTTGTCCCGCTCGGCCCTTGACCACCCACCGAGGATTCACCCATCGGACCTGCGGCCCCCTGGCGATCGGTTCCTCCGGCACCTGTATCTCCGCTCTTCGGCTTCGGTTGACTGCGGACCTTGTTGACCTCATCCATGTACTCCGAAACATCCGGCGACTTATCCTTGCCCGACGTGGAATTCGTGATCGGTCGTAAGTCTTTTTGAGTCGCATTCAAGGTCAAATGATCGCCTTTCTGCTTGAACTGGGTCCATTGAATGGGCATCTGAAACTTGTCGTCCTCCAGCTCGAGCACGGCATATTCCACTTTGCCCGTTTTGGTGTCCTTCAACAATTTGGCGATAGTGCCTATCGTCTCCCCTTTGTTATTTTTGACCAGCTGATCGAGATGCTTTCCTTTTTCATCGACCAGTTCGCCTTGACGAACAGGCACCACATCGTACTTCCCTGTCAATCCCTTTTGGCCACCGCTCATGTCGGTTGCCTGATTCTCATATGAAGATGTCGGCTGATTCATCTGTTGCCCAGGTACTTGCCCTTTTCCGTCACCGGTCTGATCCTTCTGCGCGTAGGTGACGCCCGTTAAGAGGATAACCGAACAGGCAATTATGAATACGTTGGTCGAGTCGATCTTTTGCATAACCACCTCCGTAACAATTATGTGCGATTGATAATAATGGTTTTCACTCAATGCACCAGGCTTATGACGGTGGTTTCACAACCAGACCTTGGGTCACATCCCTGGGAATTGGTGAAGTATGTGCGAACCGGCTCAAGGACACTGTTTTGTGAGGCGCCGTTGGCTGTTCACCGTACAGGTCATACACCACTACCGCCGATGTGGATGGCGAGACATCAAGCCAGCTCGGCTTGTCGAAACCACTTGGAGTTCTCATCCACGCTTCCTTAGCATGAAGTATGAAATGACTTTTGTCGCCACTGAGAGTAAGCACTGACAATGGCACCGCAACATACTTGGCTCCGAGAGCCCCTTCTGATGACAGCACGGCGTATTCGATGTCTCCACCTCCTCGCCCCTTGGTGATCACCTTTCCGAGGTCCTGCCCTTCTCGATCTGTCACGCTCTTTCTATAGAGGGTGCTCTCTTTGGTGACGACTACCGGTTGATCTGCGTAAGCCAGACTGACGGATGAGACCCACTGGAGCTCACCCACTACTAGCAGACCGGCTATGACAAGCATGAGGCGTACGGATCTCATTACTGCTCCTCCGGAATCACGGTCAAATCTGCACGTTACTTCCAAAACAATTCAGTGCAAAAGATAGACCGATAGCGGTGCCCCCTGTCCGCATGCCTGAATCGCCCATTAGTAGTATGTCCTGGCTCGATTGCAGTGCAGGTCAGGCTATTTTCCGTGAGACCATGATCTTCCGGACAAGTTGTCAAATAGGAGACAAACCATCCCGATAAAATCAGGAGTCAGAGAGACAATGGCGGTCTACCACGGGCGAAGCGGCTGGAGTGCACGAGACTCGAGAATGGCACTGTGATTGCAGCGTCACCCATAATAAATCAAAGAGAAGGAGACCTCGAGAGATGGAAACGATCGGTCGTAAACGTTGGGCCATTGCCGAAGGCTATATCCCAGCCGGTAGCCATGGCCCCTCGCCTCAGATGACAAGTCACGAGACAGTGTGCCTGTTGAACACATCAGATGGAGACGCCCGTGTCCGCATTACGGTCTTCTACAGTGACCGTGAACCGGCCGGGCCGTATCAGCTCGTGGTGCCCGGACGACGGACGAGGCATATCCGCTTCAATGATCTCATTGATCCGGAGCCGATTCCCGTCGACACGGATTTCGCCAGTCTCATCGAATCAGATACACCGATCGTGGTACAGCACACACGCCTGGATTCGCGCCAGGCTGAAAACGCCTTACTGAGCACCATCGCGTTCGCGGGAGACGTGTGATGCTGGGCCCCATCAATCCCCAGCACCGTGCAATCACGTGATGGTCCTACTGGTGGTCATTCGCATAGCCGAGAGATTTCGTCTTTTGCCTGGGACGTCTGAGGATCTGGTAATTGCATGACTCCACTTCTTCCGACGCCGACGTCCGGGCCAACGCCTGCTTCTCCTGCTCCGCCACATGACCCTCGGTCGAGCAAGTCCGGAATCGACCGGCATTTGTGGGAAATCCGTCCCGTTCGCGACCTGCTTATTTTCGTCGCCATGGCCGGGCTGCTCTGGTTTCTCTACGAATTACGCGCGGTCTTCTTGCCGGTGTTTGTGGCACTACTATTCGCCTATCTGGTAAACCCGCTGGTTGCATACGCATGCACACGTTGGAAAGTCCCACGACCCCTTACGGTGGCTGTCGTGATGTTCCTCTTAATCCTCGCCGGTGTCGGCATCGGACTGTGGTTCGTCCCCCTGTTGATCGAACAAGCCCAGGCGCTGATACAGAAAATTCCGGTGTACGCGCATACGCTGTCGCAGCGTTACGAAAGATTATTCGGTAGCTGGTCGTTCAACGTGCAGGATCTGCTGGGTCGTATACAGGATGACCCGATGGCGACGCTCCGACCCCTGTTCTTGGGGACTGGACAGGCCTTTGGCCTCCTGGGACAGGTGCTGGGAGTCACGGCCAATGTGGCTCTCTATACGATTTTGATCCCGGTCTATTTTTTCTTCTTCGCCTGGCATTTCGAGAGTATGAGCCGGTTCGTCGTCCGCCTTATTCCCATCGCACATCGATCGCGCGCATTGCATGTCTTGGATCGCATGGATACCGCCGTTCGTGGTTTCTTTTTTGAACGCCTTCTCATCGCCGTGATCACCGGTGTGTTGTACGCAGGTGCTTGGGCATTAGTCGATGTTCCCTATTGGTTCCTGCTTGGAATCGTCACTGGATTGACTTCCCTCGTGCCCTATCTCTCCGCCATCGGATGGCCGTTAGCCGTAGTCATCAAGTATGCCGATGTCGTCGCCACCGGCCAATCGAACGGGACCGACTGGATGGCAATCCTGTTATGGCCGAGCGTGGCCTACTTGGTCGTGCAATTTATTGAAAGCTGGGTCCTCACACCGTGGATGCAAAGCCGTTCCACAGACATGAGCGCCGTGACGATCCTCATCGTCGTTTTCGTGGGCGGGGCCGTCGGCGGGCTATTTGGGCTGATCTTCGCGATTCCCGTCGTGACCTGTCTCAAAATTCTGATCGAGGAATTTATCAGGCCGCGCTGGCTTCAATGGGTGCGGGAAGCATGACTGTGTCTAATTACCCAAGATGGATGATCATACTATGAATGAGAAACAACGTCCGCGGAAGGTCGTCGTGGTCACTGGTGCATCGGCCGGAGTCGGTCGCGCCATTGCCGTCGAATTCGGGAGGCATGGGCATGCGGTCGGATTATTAGCGCGTGGCCGTGACGGACTGGAGGGCGCTCGAAAAGATGTTGAGCACGTGGGTGGGACTGCCTGCCTGGTCCAGACTGATGTCGCGGACCCCGATCAAGTCGACCGTGCGGCGGCACAGATCGAAGCCGATCTTGGGCCGATCGACGTCTGGATCAACAATGCCATGGTCTCGGTGCTATCCCCGGTGAAAGACATGACGAGTGATGAATTCAAGCGTGTGACCGATGTCACGTATCTAGGATATGTCTATGGGACTCTGGCCGCACTGCGTCGGATGATCCCACGCGACCGAGGCGTCATCATTCAGATCGGATCCGCCTTGGCTTATCGAGCCATTCCGCTTCAATCAGCCTATTGTGCTGCGAAACATGCCATCCAAGGGTTTACCGAATCGCTTCGATCGGAACTGATCCATGATGGGAGCCATGTCCAAGTGGCGACGGTTCAACTCCCTGCGGTCAACACACCACAATTTTCTTGGATTAAGTCCCGCATGCCATGCCATCCACAACCTGTTCCCCCGATCTATCAACCGGAAGTGATCGCTCGGGCTGTGTATGCCGTCGCCCAGCAGCCGCGCAGAGAATTCTGGGCCGGCCTGCCTACCGTGAACGCCATCATGGGTGACAAATTCATTCCTGGTCTGTTGGATCATTATCTGGCGTGGATGGGGTACGAGTCTCAACAAACAGCGGAACCGATACGCCAGGATCGTCCCAATAACCTGTATGAGCCATTCCCGGGTGACCATGGAGCCCATGGACGCTTTGATCACGACGCACAGGATTTCAGCATACAGGTCTGGGCGAACATCAATCGAACATGGTTGACCTGCATCGGAACCGGACTCCTTGCGGCGTTTGTCTGGCGAACTCGACTCCGTGCATCCCGTGCCGCGCAACTCCGTCGATCATTCACCTCAACGAGGGCAGAAGCAGGGTATTCCTGAAATGGATACTCGATTCGCCATCCTGCTGGAACTGTCCTAGGAATCGGATCATGGCATGACGGATTTGATCGCCGCCCGAAGTCAGATGGCCATGTCCCTGGGATTCCACATCGTCTTTGCCGTGATGGGCATTGCGATGCCGGTGTTGATGGCAGCGGCCGAGTGGAGATGGCTGAAGACGAAGGACGAAGCCTATCTTGTACTGGCCAAGCGCTGGTCGAAGGGCACCGCGATATTATTCGCCGTCGGCGCCGTATCCGGAACGGTCCTTTCGTTCGAGCTGGGCTTACTCTGGCCGTCATTCATGGAGCGGGCAGGCCCCGTCATTGGGCCCCTCTTTGGGCTTGAGGGGTTTGCGTTCTTCACGGAAGCGATCTTCCTCGGAATCTATCTCTATGGCTGGTCGCGCATCTCGCCACGGGCCCACTTTCTGGCCGGTCTTGTCGTGGCGGTGAGCGGGACCGCCTCCGCCATCTTCGTGGTCACGGTCAACGCCTGGATGAACGCGCCGACCGGTTTCGACATCGTCGACGGACAGATCACCAATGTCCGACCTTTGGTGCCGTTGTTGCACCCATTTGCCTTTCATGAAACGTTGCATATGCTGCTCGCGGCCTTTGGCGCGACCGGCTTTCTCGTGGCCGGCATCCACGCCTTTTTTCTCTTGCGCCGCCCGGCAAGCCTTTTCCATCGGAACGCGCTCGTCATCGCGCTGGTCGTCGGCGGTGTTCCTGCTGTCCTTCAACCGGTGAGCGGAGATCTGATTGCTCGGGCGGTCGCCGATCACCAGCCGGCGAAGCTCGCTGCGATGGAAGCGCTCTTCGTCACGGAACCCGGAGCGGATTTCATGATCTTTGGATTGCCTGACATGTCCACACAATCAGTCGACTATGCGCTGGTGATTCCAAAGGGGTTAAGCCTTCTCTTGCATGGAAATCCCCGTGCGGTGGTTCCAGGGCTCGATCAGATCCCTCGTCAGGATTGGCCACCCGTCGCCGTCACACATGTGGCCTTTCAACTGATGGTGGGCTGTGGGCTGATCATGGCAGGAACGGCTGTATGGGCCGGTGTGCGCTGGCGACAAGGTCGACTGGAAAAAGATCGGTGGCTGTTACGCACGTTGGTCGTCATCTCCCCGCTGGGATTCATCGCCATCCAAGCCGGTTGGGTGGTGACCGAGGTAGGTCGTCAACCATGGATCATCCAGGGACTCATGCGCACGTCGAAGGCCGTGACTCCTATGCCGGGCCTGTGGATTCCCATGGTAACCTTCTCCGTCTTGTACGTGGTCCTGGGAGGAGTCGTTTTCTGGGCTATGCGGCGTCACATTGCAGCGGTCGACTTCACGTCTTCTGCTGAGGGAGAGACAGGAAGGAACGCGGCTTAACCATGCCCTCGTATGAACTCATAGTGGCCGCTGTGCTGATCGGTGCGCTGACCTTGTATCTATTGTTGGGTGGAGCAGATTTCGGAGCGGGGATCTGGACTCTCTTTGCCAGGGGACGTCAAGGACAGTCTCAACGGGCATTGATCGATCAGGCCATCGGTCCCATCTGGGAGGCCAACCATGTCTGGCTCATCATCGCCGTCGTGATTCTCTTTACGGCCTTTCCTCCTGCCTTCGCCGTGATCTCTGTAAGGCTGCACATCCCGCTGACCGTGATGCTAATTGGGATCGTGCTGCGAGGCACCGCCTTCGCCATTCGAACGCATGACATTTCATCCCGTTCAGATGGATTCACGGGAGCCCCGCCGATTTGGCATTGGATCTTCGCCTGGTCTAGCCTCATCACCCCGACCATGCTGGGCATCGTCCTTGGAGCGATCGCATCCGGACGCGCCGCCGGGCAGGCCAATACGATCCGAGAAACATTCGTCGATCCGTGGTTGGCGCCATTTCCCATCGCCGTGGGTCTCCTCACAACGGCGCTCGTGGCCTATCTGGCATCGGTCTATCTGATCCTGGAAAGTCAAGAACCTTCCTTGCGCCGTCTCTTTCGACACCGTGCCATGATAAGCGGAGCACTCGTCATCTTCTTAGCCGCCGTCGCGCTGTATCTAACGGGAGAAGGGGCGCCGGAAATTCACCAAGGTTTGTTCGCGACGGCGTTGGGTCGCGCGACGGTCGTGGGCACGACGCTGGTGCATCTCGCAGCTTTGTGGGCAGTGATTACCGAACGCAATGTCATGGCTCGAATGTTCGCGGGAGGCGGAGCCGTCGCGATCTTATGGGGCTGGGCCTTATCGCAGTATCCGTATCTCGTCGAGCCTTCCGTCACAATTTATGACGCGGCTCCATCGGGCACGCTACACGTATTACTGGCCAGCCTGCTCCTAGGATCTGTCGTGCTCTTCCCGTTTTTGTTCTATTTGTACATCCTGTTCAAGGGAGACGTTCTTACAGAGTCGGCACGGTTCAAGCATTGAAATAGTCGTCTCGTTATCATCGACTTCAGGTGGCGCTGTACTTTTTTTGGCATGGAGGGAAAGACCGTCCCTCTGGTCCGACAGTCAACACAGCTCAGCCGCTCCATTGACCGGTCTATCAGTGCGATGGAGTGATCTTGTCGGCGCTAGCGCCGACCGACTGAACAATCACATCGTGCAGCCGAGCGACGGCCGTGTCTTTGAAAGGAAGGCGGCGGCTTCGGCTCGCTTCATGGCGTCGCTGTTGTCATCTTCGCGGTTCACGGAGATGCCGACATATTGATGTCCAACACCACCACACTTGGACGAAGATCCTCGACCAGCTTGACCAGGTCGACCGCCTCCGCGCCATCCCGGGCGTCCACAACGACGTCAAGATCATCATAGACATCCAACACGAAACGAAGACTCCGATGCACCATCGCCTGATCATCCACAAGCGACACTGAGCAAGGACGATCAATTCCATTACCAACAGGGTTCTTCCTACTATGACACCATATTACTGAAGCTCACTCGGGATAGTCCTAGGTTCCGGTCTCTCTCTATCCCGGTATGTTGAGGCATAAAGCATTTCAATATTAATACAAGTATGGACAAGGAGGATGCGATGAGAATGAGATTGTTAATGGGTTTAGCGGTGACGGCTTGTTTTGTGATCATTGTTGCGACGGGCCATGCTGGTGAAATCAAGGCAGAGATGGAGAATGCTAAAGGACAGATGAAGGGTGAACTGGAAGAGGCTAAAGGAGAAGCGAAAGCGTTAAAGGAAGAAGCCAAGGGTAATGACATGAAGGCGACTGGAGAACGGGCGAAGGGGAATACCAAAGGAGCGATGGAAAAGGGAAAAGGGAAAGCAAAAGAATTGAAGGAGAGATTGAAGGATTAGACGCACGCAATTGATAACGGGTTCATCCAAGTAACTTGGTTATAAATGATTCGATGAAGGAGGATACCTATCATGCGAGGGTTCCATTTAAGTCATCTTGTATTTATTGTAATGCTTATTGGGAGTGTAGGGTGCGATGCAACTCGGGAATTAGTGAAGGCGCCGTTCGATGCCACGACGGCGGTTTCCAACGGGACGACGCAAGCAACCGGGGAACTCATTCAACCATCCAAAGAGTTTACCTCTAGTACCACTCCCGGTTCTCTATTTAGAAACGAACAGCAACTGCGAGCGTTCATCGCCTACAATTTCAACAATCTTCAGCGCGATATTGCGCAAGGCCGCGGCGAATATCTTACATCGATGGTGACGCTGGCCGAGATTCCGCTCGATCGGCATCGGCAATTATTTGCCGAGCTACAGGACCGGTATCAGCTCCTCTATCCTCACGAAAGTTCTCCGGTCCAATCCTTGGAGCAGTTGCTGACTACTGTAGGCAATCGACCAGCGCATGTTGTAGCGGCGCAATAGGTATTGAGAGGCACTGCGACGCGGAAATGGTCTTACTGTGACCGGAGGACTTGCATAAAGTTGCCGCTGTGATCAGTCATTTTTACATAGGGAGTACATGATGCCTTCAGCGCCACCCAAACGACGAGCTGCGAAAGCCAAAAGAGAAGGGAAAGCCCCTAGCACCCAAGCAGGCGAATTTGTGAAGGAGGAAATGCATGATCTC
>Ga0209798_10001501_pt1 | contig 14038 bp, 14 predicted proteins | sample DOMMetBare3Fresh_FD_187475 | JGI IMG/M metagenome (GOLD analysis project Ga0209798, IMG submission 187475) | Wetland sediment microbial communities from St. Louis River estuary, USA, under dissolved organic matter induced mercury methylation -... | ecosystem: Environmental > Aquatic >...
ACGCGTAGCGTCATGACGCCGTGGATCATGATCGGAGCCATCGTCATGCTGCTGGGTCTCGGCATGGAATCGATCGCCGACAACCAGAAACAGATCGCGAAAATGGCCGCGGCAGACCGCTGGGTCGACACCGGGCTCTTTGCGCGCATCCGCCAGGCCAACTATGCCGGCGAAATCCTGTTCCAGATCGGCCTCATGTTAGCCGGCGCAAGTGCTGCCGCTTCGGTCCGTGAATACCTGCTGATCTGGGTTGCGCCGTTCTACGTCATCGTGCTGATGATTTTTCAGGCCACGATGCTGGACGCAAAACAAAAGACCCGCTACGGCAACTCGCCGGAGTATCTCGCCTGGCGCGAGCGCAGCGGCAGCCTGCTGCCGTTCGCCTGAGCTGCATGATCCGCGGCGCGTCGAACAGCATGTCGCTGCGGCTCACGCGCGCTTCGGGCCCGGGAAGAAAGCGTTGGTACGGCGGATGTATTCCGCATAGCCCGGACGGCGCTGGCCGATGTCCTTTTCGAGCAGCCTGACGCCCGACACCTTGAGCAGCAGAAAGGAAATCAACAGCGGGCCGAAGATGGTCCACCAGGCGCCCGCCGCCAGAGCTAACAGATAGAAACCCCACCAGACGCAGAAATCGCCGAAGTAATTCGGATGGCGCGTCAGGCCCCAGAGCCCCCGGTCCATGACCTTGCCGCTATTGGCCGGGTCCGCCTTGAAGCGCGACAGCTGCCAGTCGCCGACTGCCTCGAAGAACAAGCCGACTGCAAACACCAGGACTCCTAACGCGTCCAGCCAGCCGAGTGGCGCCTGCCCGGCGATCGCGCCTAACAAAGGCTGCGATACGATCGCGGCAAGAACGGCCTGCAGCACAAACACCAGGTACAGGCTCTTGAAGGTGAAACCCGGGTCGTTGCGCTTGCGAATGGCCTGGTAGCGGCGGTCCTCGGGCTCGCCCCAGTTGCGCGCGCCGATGTGGATCGCCAGGCGCAGCGCCCATAGCGCCACCAGCGCCAGGATCAAGGGCTGGCGCGGGCCCGCGTCCACGGCGCGCGAATACACCGCGGCGCCAAGCAGGAACATCAGCGACCAGAGCACATCGACAATTGCCACATTTTTTTTCCAGACGCTGACCAGCCACGTCAGGACAGCGGCAGCTGCCATGGCGGAAAAGCCGGCCAACGCCGCATTCAGGTAATTCATAAGCTTGCCTCGGTAAGAAGCGCCTAACTTACAATGAGCCATGCATGCGAACCACCGATTCCTGAGCCTGTTGTCCGTTCTGCTGCTGTGCGGAGCAAGCCACCCGGCAGCGGCCGCAACCGGCGCGATCGACCCGGAAGCGCTGCGCAGCCGACTGATCGGGCTTTATCGCGGCACGGCGCCCGACCCGGCCAGGCCTGGCAGCACGATCGAGATCTATCACAAGATCGCCGAAGTCGCGGCGCCGCAACTCGGTGCGACGGTCCTTTATCACCAGATCGCGCGCGATGGCTTTGACTCAGCCGCGCCACTGCTGCAGAAGTTCTATGTGTTCGGCGCCGCGGCGCCCGGTGCGCTCAAGGTTGCGGTTTATGCCGTCAAGCCGCGCAGCCTGCCGGGGAACCTCGAGCAGCAGCCACGCCGGCTGGCGCAACTGACGCCATCGGTGCTGCAGGCTTTCCCGTCCAGCTGCGCGCTCGCCTGGCGCATGGGCGTGGGCGCGGCGGCGGACCGCTGGGTCGCGACGCCGGCGTCGCCGCGCTGCAGTTATCGCAGCGAGACGCTGCAGCGCGTGATCGTGCCCGAATTCCGCTACGAACTGACACCCGAGGCCCTGTCGATGCGCGACGTGCTGCGCGACACCAGGGGCAAGGCGCTGTTCGGCGATGCAGGCACGCTGGTGGCGCGCCGTGTGCCGGCTAACACGACGAGCACGATCGTTGCGCTGTCGCGACTCGCGGAATGGCGTGCACTCGACCCGGAGCGGCTGCTGCAGCTGGAACTGGAGTCTGGCGCAACCATCAGCATTGAACTCGCCCCCGAACTCGCGCCGCGCGCGGTCGCCAACATCCAGACCCTGGTCCGTGAAAAGTATTTCGACGGCCTCGTCATCAACCGGGTGCAGGACAATTTCGTCGTGCAATGGGGCGATCCTGACAACACCCGGTCGTTAGGTTCCGCCAGCCGCAGCCTGCCGGCGGAATTCAGCCGCGACTGGCCGGCATCGTCAGCCGTGACGCTGCTGCCCGACCCGGACGGCTACGCCCCGCAAACAGGATTCCTGGCCGGCATGCCGGTCGCGGGCGATCGCGCGGCCGGCAGGATCTGGGGCGCACATTGTTATGCCAGTGTGGGGGTCGGCCGCGACAATGACGAAAATTCAGGCAACGGCAGCGAGTTGTACGTTGTCATCGGCCATGCGCCGCGGCAGCTCGATCGCAACATCACGGTCGTGGGCCGCGTGGTCCAGGGCATGGAAACACTGAGCAGCCTGCGGCGCGGCAGCGGCGCTGGAGGTTTCTACGAAACGCCAGCCGAGCGCCATGGCATCCGCAGCATGCGCGTGGCGGCGGATCTGCCAGCGGCGCAGCAGGCGCGGCTGCAGGCACTGCGCACCGACAGCGCCAGCTTCGCCGCGCTCATCGAGGCACGCCGTAATCGCCACGATGACTGGTACAAGCTGCCCGCGGGCCACGTCGACCTTTGCAATGTCCCGCTGCCGGTCCGCGAAGCTCCGTAGGCCCGGCGTGTAGAATTCGCCATGGGTCGAATATTTGAAGTCCGCAAGCATGCAATGTTCGCGCGCTGGAATCGCATGGCGAAGCAGTTCGCACGCATCGCCAAGGACATCAACATGTCGGTCAAGGCCGGCGGCGGCGATCCGGCCTCGAATCCAACGCTGCGGCGCGTCATGCAGAATGCGCGTGCCGTCAACATGCCCAAGGACAAGGTCGAGGCCGCGATCAAGCGTGCGTTAGGAACCGACGCCACCAACTACGCGGTCGTCATTTATGAAGCCTACGCACCCCACGGCGTGGCGCTGATCATCGAAACCGCGACCGACAACCCGACCCGCACCGTTGCCAACGTGCGCAGCGTTATCAGCAAGGGCGGCGGCAACCTCGGTACGACCGGCAGCGTCGCCTACAATTTCAAGCGCATGGGCGTGTTTCGTCTCGACCCCGCCGGTATCGATCATGACGACCTCGAGTTGTACCTGATGGATCACGGTCTCGATGAGATGGGCGAATCAACCGGCGAAAAAGGCGAACCGCAGCTCGTGATCCGCTGTGCCTTCGAAGATTTCGGTACGCTGCAGGCGGCGCTCGAAGCTCGCAAGTTGACGCCGCTATCGGCCGAACTCGAGTACGTCTGCACCGCGCCGACCGAATTGCCGGAAGAGCAGGCGCGCGAGGTGCTGGAGCTGATCGACAAACTGGAACAGGAAGACGACGTGCAGCGCGTGTTTCACACGCTGGCCTGATTGACCTGGCTGAAACCCGCTCGCGGCAGCTCCTGGTGCAGTTCGTAGGTCATCATCCCAAGAAACGCCAACAAACCAAGATAAACCAGCGCGTATTGCGCGCGCGTCTCGAGCGGAACATCGTAGTAGCGTTCGTGCTCCGTCGTGCCGCCGCGCCAGGCACTGAGCATGGACGGCGCCGCCAGCAGCGCGATGATGATGAATATCGGGCTCGGGTTGTAGATGAAAAGCGCGATGAGTATCGGCACACCGAGGTACCAGACCTTCGGTGAGATCGCGCCGGTGATACGCCCGCCGTCAAAGGGCAGCACCGGCACCAGGTTTATCAGGTTGAGAAAGAAACCCGAGTAGCTGATAGCTAACAACAGTGGACTGTCGAAGTTCCGCGCCAGGAAAAAGCAGGCAAGCGCGCCGAGCGTGCCGACCAGAGGGCCGGCCAGGCCGATATACGCCTCCTGCTGCGCGTTGACTGGCTGGTCCTTGAGCTGGATCCAGGCCCCGACGAAAGGAATAAACGTCGGCGCGCCCACAGCCAGGCCTTCCTTTTTGGCGGCGAGAAAGTGCCCCATCTCATGCACGAACATCAGCGCGACAAACCCGGCGGCGTAGCGCCAGCCAAACAGAAATGAGTAGGCAAACACTGACAGCAGCATGGTGCCGCCGGTCATCAGGACTTTGCTGAACTTGAAGGCGCCGAGCAGCAAACTTGCGGCCGTTACAACGGCAAGCCGCAAGGAGTTCAGTCGCCTCGACATAAGCTTGCTCCGGTATTGCTATTCTTGCGCCGTGAACGGGAACCATCCACTTTCAAACTGCCAAAGTCAACCTATGAAACCGCGCCTGCCATACCTGCTGATCGTGATGGTCATGACTGTTACCGCGTGTGCCACCAGGCCAGCGCCCGTTGCGGCGCCGGCGGCTCGCGCCGCGATCCCGAGCGGCCTGCAATGGTACCTAACAGCCGCCGAGAAGCCGGTGCTCTACGAGCAGATCTATCGCATCGCCGGCGACCGGATCCTGCAGCTCGCGGCCGGCCACCAGCGCGGCAGCTGGGCGGTTATTGCCGACGCCGACGAAACCCTGCTCGACAATGCGGAGTACCAGCTGATGCTGGCGCGCAGCGGCCAGAAGTACAGCGAGCCCACCTGGCAGGCGTGGGTGCGGCTGCGTCATTCCATTGCACTGCCTGGCAGCCGTGTATTCATCGACCGGGTGTTAGCAGCGGGCGGACAGGTCGTTGTGGTCACCAATCGCGCCGAGGCCATCTGCGAGGACACCCGCGCCAATCTGCGCAGCGAGAACCTGCGTGTCGCGGCCGTGCTATGCGCGCCGCAGGATCCAGCGACCGGCAAGATGCTGCAGGACAAGAATCCGCGTTTTGAGGCGGTGCAGAACGGCACGGCGGCCGCCGGGCTGCCCGCACTGCAGGTGCTCGCCTGGGTCGGCGACAACATCAAGGATTTCCCGGGGCGCTCACAGACGAATTCGGCGCCGCTCGCGGAGTTTGGCGACCATCTCTTTGTGCTGCCGAATCCGATGTACGGCTCCTGGGAGTCGAACCCGGTCCCCTAGCGTCGGGTCAGCGCGCGGCGGCGGCGCGCCAGGGCCGTACCTAACAGCGCGACGCCTAACAGCGCGAGGCTGCCGGGCTCCGGAACCTGTGCGGTCACCGTGCCCTGCGTGCCGGGCGTACTCGGCGTATCGGCAGTGCCGGGCAGCGGCGTGTTCAGCAGCTCGTTGCTCGGCGCCGACAGCGGCGAATCGAAATTTTCCTGCGCCGGCAGACTCGTGATGCCGCTGCCGGGCAGTGAACCACCGCCGCCACCCAGCGTCGTCAGGCTGGGCAGGTACGGACTTCCCTCCATGTCCGGCGTTGCCAGCATGCCGATCGGCAAGCCAAGCACTGGGTCGTCCTGAATTTGGGTCAGCGTTGACAGCAATGCCAGCCTTGGCTCCGAGCTGCCGGTCTTGGCGATGTCCGCAAGCACTTCTTCGTCGCAAGGCTGCGGCGCCGCCTGCTGGCGCGATGCCTTGAGCTGCGTGCGCGGAGTGAACCGGGCGGGTAAACGAGCCAGGATCGGCTCCTCGTCCGCGAAGACACAGCCGTCGATCAGGATTACCTCGGGCTCTACCGCACCGATTGCTGTCGATCGAACCGCAGACCCCGGTACCGCTGCCTGCCGCGCCGTCGCGAGCTTCTGCCCCTTCGGCACGAATTCAATGCGGTAGTGCTGGGAGAAAAATCCGGCGCCACCCACGCCCAGCCCTGCTAACAAAAGCAACGACACGAGCGCGGACTTGCGGTCGCGATGTTCCTGGCGAGGTAAATTGCTGTCGGACATGCGCGTCACAGCTCGACCGTCTCTTTGCAGCGCTTGTTAGGCAACGGCGCGGGCGCCTGCGGATCGGACTGCCGCAGCTGCTGCCGCAACGAGCGGCTGGGCGACCTGAGGGCGCTCATCGCGCTACCGGTCTTGGCACAGGCCAGGCGCACGACAATCGGCGCAGGCGTTACAGACTGGGCAGTGCCGGCCGTGAGGTCGCTGCCTTCAGAGCCGACTGTGGCCTCGAGGCCCGGCCCCGCTGCGTCGGCGCGCACCAGGCGCACATCGTAATTCTTGTTAACGTAATACGCCGCACCACCGAGACCCAACAGGCAGAGCGCCACCAGGGCCGGAACCCGGAGTTTTTTGCGGTCGGTTTGCTGAGTCATCTAGCCACATCCAATTGCCGGCTGCGAAGCGCCGTACTGGGGAATATGCAGGATTGATGCCAATTCTTCTAAGTACTTGATTTTTAATCGAATAGTGACGGACATAATCGGGCGCAAATGAAAAGTGGAAAGTTTTCCGACGTGATCCAGTTCACATTAGCAGCCGCGGCCTGTATCGAAGCTGTACGAGGGTGTTGATGGCCGTCATCAGCGGCCGCGCAGCAGCAGGCGGCGGCGCGCTATTCGAGGTGAAAGCGATGCAGCAGCCGATGCGCGAGCGGGGCAAATACCAGTGCCGCCACCGCCAGGAAAACCACGCCACTGTAGAGCGCGTAGAACATCGCAAACAGTTTTCCACCATCCGTGTGCAGCACATCAACCGGGCCCATGCCGCCGAGAATCATCGCCGCATTCAGCGCCGCATCCAGCCAGCCGAGTCCTTCCAGTTCGTGGTAGCCCAGGATGCCAATTGCCCATGAGATGGCGACCAGCGACACCGCAACGAGCGACCGCGGCCCCGGGGACACCTCCGGCACCGCCTCGCCGACAACCGGCGGTCCCGGCGGCACCGGTCCCGCGCGCGGAGGACGGCGCCGCCGCAACGTCAGTCCCAAGAAGCTCGCCGGCTACGCGCTGATCATCATCTTCGCGATCGTCTACCTGTACCCGTTCTTCATCGAGATCGCCACCTCGTTCAAGTCCGACCCAGAGGCCGCCGCGCACCCCCTGTCGCTGATCCCCAACCCCTTCGACCTGGGCGCCTGGAAGCGGATGTTCGGGCTGACGCCGGACACGACTGTGCCGATCATGACCTGGCTGGGCAACTCGGTCCTGGTCACCGTGGTCATCACCGCGTCGCGGGTGTTCTTCGACAGCCTGGCCGGCTACGCACTGTCCCGCCTGCACTTCAAGGGCCGCAGGTTCATGTTCATGGCACTGCTGGCCGTCATGAGCGTGCCCGGCGTCGTCCTGCTGGTCCCCAAGTTCCTGATCGTCACCTACCTGGGCATCTTCGACACCTACACCGCGATGCTGCTGCCGCTGCTGGTCGACGCCGCCGGCATCTTCATCATGAAGCAGTTCTTCGACTCCGTGTCGGTCTCGATCGAGGAGGCCGCCCGAATGGATGGCGCGTCGGTCTTCCGCACCTTCTGGTCGGTGGTGCTACCGATGGCGCGACCCTCGCTGATCACCCTGACCATCCTGTCCTTCCAGGGGTCCTGGAACGAGTTCACCCACTTTCTTGTGGTCACCCAGAGCCCCGAGCTCAGGACCATGATCACCGGGCTGGCCAGCCTGACCAGTGGCGAGCTCGGGTCGGGCACCCAGTTCCCGTTCAAGATGAGTGCCGCACTGCTCACGACCATCCCGGTCGCCGTGCTCTTCTTCGCCTTCCAGCGCCACTTCGTCCGCGGGGCCAACGAGGGCGGGGAGAAGGGCTGAGCAAGCCCAGCTCGGGCCAACCCTCTCCGAGCCCACAGGCGGCAGCTACCGACGGGCGCGGACGACCCCGGCCAGGAGGGCGACGCCGAGGATCGCCACTATCGGACCGATGATGGCCCACAACGTCACACCCGTCATGACGCTGCCCGCCACGACGCCCAACCCCTGAAACGTCCAGATCAGCCCCACCAGGACCAGCAGGACGCCCAGGCCAGCTTGCAGGTTCTTGTTCATGGCGCGACGCTACCGCAGGGGACGCTCACAGCCTGGGAACGTAGCGCTTTCCCACAAGTGCGTCATACAGCAGTCGGGCGCTGCGGGCGGACGCCCGCAGCCGCAGGCCCTCCGTCTCGAGATCGGACTGGATCTGCGCGAGCGCCTCGGGGCTCACCAGATCTCCGAGATCGACCCGGACCTCGCGGTACGCTGCGCGCATCGCCTCGAGCGAGGCGTCTATGTGACGCACCGCCACCCAGGCCAGGGCCACCGGGTTCTTGCGCCATCCGGCGTACCCGCGGTAGTCGGCGGGGCAGTGGTCAAGCAGCCAGGACACCGCCGGCACCTGCCAGCCCGGAGACTGCGGGGGCGGCACAGTCTGCGGCCAGCCCGGGGGCGTACGCGGTGAGCTCACTCCCCCAGTCTGCCAACCACCCCCGACACCCTGGCAAACCCGCAAACCCCGCAAACCTGGCGAACCTAGGGACCGTGCACCCAGGACCCCCGCAAACCTAGGGACCGTGCACCCAGGACCCCCGCAAACCTGGGGACCGTGTCTCGGCCGAGCATCGTCAAAGCGTGCGCGCCCGAGGGCCCGGCCGCCGAGACGGCCGAGCCCTCGGATGCACTGCCGGGTGGCGGGTGGCTGAGTCAGCCGTTCACGAGCGAGCGCAGGACGTACTGCAGGATTCCGTCGTTACGGTAGTAGTCCGCCTCGCCGGGAGTGTCGATCCGCAGCACCGCGTCGAAGTGCACGACGGATCCATCCGCCTTGGTGGCTCTGACGTGCAACGCCTTGGGCGTCGTCCCGTCGTTGAGGGCAGTCACGCCCGAGATGTCGAACGTCTCGGTGCCGTCCAGCCCGAGCGAGTCCGCACTCTGCCCGGCTGGGTACTGCAGCGGAAGCACGCCCATGCCGATCAGGTTGGAACGGTGGATCCGCTCGTAGGACTGGGCGATGACCGCCTTGACGCCCAGCAGGCGGGTGCCCTTGGCCGCCCAGTCGCGCGACGAGCCGGAGCCGTACTCCTTGCCGGCCAGGACGACCAGCGGGATGCCGGCTGCCGCGTAGTTCTGGGCTGCGTCATAGATGCTCGACTGGGCGCCACCGGCGGTGAAGTCACGGGTGAAGCCGCCCTGGACATCGTCGAGCAGCTGGTTGCGAAGTCGGATATTGGCGAAGGTGCCGCGGATCATCACCTCGTGGTTGCCGCGACGTGAGCCGTAGGAGTTGAAGTCCTTGCGGTCCACGCCTCGTGCGGCGAGGTAGACCCCTGCCGGGCTGTTCGGCGCGAACTGGCCGGCCGGACTGATGTGGTCGGTGGTGACCGAGTCGCCGAGCTTGGCCAGGACCCGCGCACCGGCGATGTCAGCGACCGGACTCGGCTCAAGCCGCATGCCGTCGAAGTACGGAGGCTTGCGCACGTAGGTCGACTCCGGCGCCCAGTCGAATGTCTTGCCCTCGGGCGTCGGCAGGGAGCGCCAGCGCTCATCGCCGGCGAAGACGTCGGCATAGTCGCTGCTGAACATCTCCTTGCTGATCGAGGACTCCACCAGCGCGGCGACATCGGCGGCGTTCGGCCAGATGTCGCGCAGAAAGATCTCGACACCGTCGGCGTCGGTGCCCAGCGGCTCCGACTCCGGGTCCCACCTCATCGTGCCGGCCAGCGCATAGGCCACGACCAGCGGCGGCGACGCGAGGTAGTTCATCTTGATGTCGGGGTTGATCCGACCCTCGAAGTTGCGGTTGCCAGACAGGACGGAGACGACGCTGAGGTCATGCTCCTGGACGACGGCCGAGACCTCCGCGGCAAGGGGGCCCGAGTTGCCGATGCAGGTGGTGCAGCCATAGCCGACCAGGTGGAAGCCAAGCTTCTCCAGGTAGGGCCACAGTCCGGCCTTCTCGTAGTAGTCGGTCACCACCTTGGAGCCCGGCGCCATCGAGGTCTTGACCCACGGCTTGGCGCTCAGGCCACGTTGGACGGCGTTCTTGGCCAGCATGGCGGCGGCCACCATGACCGAGGGGTTCGAGGTGTTCGTGCACGAGGTGATCGAGGCGATCGCGACGTGACCGTGCTCCATCGCCGTCACCGTGCCGTCGGCCAGGGTGAGCGGAACCCCACCGGTACGGGGGGCCTCGTCGGGATCCACGTAGGTGGGCAGCGTCCCGACGAAGGACCTCTTGGCGTCGGTCAGCGAGATGCGGTCCTGAGGGCGCTTCGGCCCGGCGATCGAGGCGACCACCGTCGACAGGTCGAGCTCGAGGTACTCGGAGAAGTCGGGCTCGGTCGACGGGTCGTGCCAGAGCCCCTGCTCCTTGCTGTAGGCCTCGACCAGAGCCACGGCCTGCGCGCTGCGACCGGTCAGCCGCAGGTACGCGCAGGTGACCTCGTCGATGGGGAACATGGCCGCGGTCGAGCCGAACTCGGGGCTCATGTTGCCGATCGTGGCGCGGTTGGCCAGCGGCACCGCGCCGACCCCCTCACCGTAGAACTCGACGAACTTGCCGACGACGCCATGGGCGCGCAGCATCTGCGTGATCGTCAGGACCACATCGGTCGCTGTGACGCCGGCCGGGATCTCGCCGAGCAGCTTGAAGCCGACGACGCGCGGGATGAGCATAGAGACGGGCTGGCCGAGCATGGCCGCCTCGGCCTCGATGCCGCCGACGCCCCAGCCCAGGACGCCCAGGCCGTTGACCATCGTGGTGTGCGAGTCGGTGCCGACGCAGGTGTCCGGGTAGGCCATCCCGGCGCGGTCGAAGACGACCCGGGCAAGGTGCTCGATGTTGACCTGGTGCACGATCCCCGTGCCGGGCGGCACGACCTTGAAGTCGTCGAACGCGGTCTGGCCCCAGCGCAGGAACTGGTAGCGCTCCCCGTTGCGCTGGTACTCCAGCTCGACGTTCCTGTCGAAGGCGTCCGCCCGGCCGGCCACATCGGCGATCACCGAGTGGTCGATGACCATCTCGGCGGGGGCCAGCGGGTTGATCCGGCTCGGGTCGCCACCGAGCTCGGCGACGGCCTCACGCATGGTGGCGAGGTCGACGATGCATGGGACCCCGGTGAAGTCCTGCATGATCACGCGCGCCGGGGTGAACTGGATCTCGGTGTCGGGTTCGGCGCTGGGGTCCCAGGCTGCGAGGGCACGGATCTGGGCCGCCGTGATGTTGGCCCCGTCCTCGTTCCGCAGGAGGTTCTCCAGGAGGATCTTGAGGCTGAAGGGCAGCCTCTCGCTGCCCTGCAGAGCGGAGAGCCGGAAGACGTCGTATGACGTGTCCCCGACCTCCAGGGTCCCCCTGGCACCGAAACTGTCCACGCTGTGCTCGCTCACGTTGACTCCTTCGCAATTTATCTTGACGTCAAGATATATCTAACCACACCTGGCCCAGAAGCGTCCGGCGTGGATCAGCTCAGCCGTGATCTGCGACAAGTGCCTCGCGCATGCCAGCGGGGATGGGCACGGTGTTGCGGCCCTTGATCTGCACGCACACATAGGTGATCGCCACCTGAGCGCACCGGGTTCGCAGGTGACCCGCCTGGACGTCCCCGTCGACCCGTTCGCCGGCAACACGGTTGATGTTGCTGGCAACCCGTTCGATGGCATACCCGAGACGAAAGGAGGTCGTCCCCACATGCTCCACCCGCACCGCCACCTCGGCATGCTGGAAGGCCTCGAGACTGTCGACCCACTCGAGCTCCGCCCTGCGCAGCACGGCGTCGAGACCCTGTGCCCGCAACGTCGCGTATCCGTAGCCGATCGACTCCATGAAGGCGCTCATCGCCTCGTCGCACCAGCCGAGATACCACATGTTGAAGACGACCCCGAGGGAGTCGACCTCAAAGAAGCGAACGTCCAGGGCATACCGAAAACCGCTGTCGGTCTTCATGACCGGTGCGTTCCCGGCGGCCTCGTTGGCGGCTCCGCTCGGACGCCTGGCCACGAGCACGAGGTCGATGGCATCGCCCTGCGGAAGCGGGCGGATCACCTCGCCGAGCTGCTCGACCAGCAGACCCTCGCTGGCCGCCCGGTAGCCCGCCTCGGTGGCCAGCAGCCTTGGGTCGGAAGGGCCGCCGACCCCCTCGGTGAGGTTGCGCAGGGCGTGGCCGACCACGACCAGTGCCCCTCCCGGGGCGAGCCAGCCGCGTGCCCGCGCCAGCACGTCTTCGCCCAGATGCAGGTACGACACCAGGACCAGGTCGAAGCCGGCTCCGGCCGGCGGCTCCCAGGTCCGGACGTCGGCCACCACCCAGTCGACCCCGACACCCACCTCGGTGGCACCTGCGCGAGCACGTTCGATCCCCACCGCGGAGAAGTCGACCGCAGTGACGCGCCAGCCGAGCGAGGCGAGCCAGACGCTGTGGCGTCCCTCCCCCGCTCCCAGGTCGAGTGCCCGCCCGGCGAACCAGCCGCGGAGCGTGGTGGCTACCCACGCGTTCGGTGCCGCCGACCAGACACGCTCCGGTCCGCCATACCGGCTGTCCCACTCCTGCGCATCGTGGCCCGCGGTCACGCCAGCGGCTCCAGAATGGCGATGCACTCCACATGATGCGTCATCGGGAAGGCGTCGAAAGCGCGCAGCGACCGGATGACGTAGCCCGCGTCACGCGCGTAGGCCACGTCGCGCGCCAGGGCGGCAGGGTCGCACGCGAGATAGGCGATGGCGCGAGGCGCCAGCGCGGCCACGTCCTTGATGACGGACCTGCCGGCCCCGGTGCGAGGTGGGTCCAGAACCACCAGGTCGGTGTGGATCCCCTGCCGGACCAACGGTTTCAGCGCCCGGTCGACCTTGCCGCGGCGCAGCTCGATCTCGGGACGCAGCCGCAGGTTGCTCTTGGCATCGGCGATGGCGCGGGCGTCCGACTCGATCGCCAGGACGGCCCCGGTCGGGCCCACCGCGTCGGCCAGGGCCAGGGCGAACAGCCCGACGCCGGCGTACAGATCCAGTGCGCGCTCGCCCGGCTGCGCCGCCAGCTCCCGGCGAACATGCGCGACGAACGTCGCGGCGGCTCGCGGGTGGACCTGCCAGAAGCCTCGGGCAGACAGTCGGAACTCGGCCGACCAGTCATCGGTCTCGACGCGTTCGGTGACCTGCGGCACGGTCGAGTCCCGTGACGGCAGGGGGACGGTGACGGCCTGGGCCTCGCCGCTGGCGTCCACGACGTCAACGGAGGAGGCCATCGGCCATCGGCGCCCGAGCACCCCGGTCTCGATCACCCGCTCGGTCGAGATGAGACAGTCCGTCAGGGGGATGATCTCGTGACTGTGGTTACGGTGCAGGCCGGCGGCACCCGAGGAGTCGATGGCGAACTCGGTCCTGGTCCGCCACCGGACTCCCCGGGTGTCGCCGGGGAGCGCCTCCACGTCCACGTCGACCTCGAGCCCGGCCAGCCGCTGGAACTGCTCGGCCACCACCGCTGCCTTCAGCTCGCGCTGGTACGTGAGGTCGCTGTGTTGCCAGTCGCATCCGCCGCACCTGCCGGGCCCGGCGAACGGGCACGCAGGCTGCACCCGGTGTTCCGAGGGCGTGAGCACCTCTACGGCGTCGCCCAGCAGGAACCGGTCCCCCTGCCTGCCGTCGGTGATCTCGACGCGGACGATCTCACCCGGCAGCGTATGCCGGACGAAGACGACCCTGCCGTCATGGCGGGCCACACAGTGCCCGCCGTGGGCGACCTTGCCGATCTCGGCCTCGAACTGGGTGCCGACCAACGACGCCCGGGGCTCGTCCCCGAGGTCCTGGCCCGGACCGGTCATTTCCCCTTCCTCACAGAGCCGGCGGCGCCGGAGCCCGTGCCCTCGAAGCGTTCCTCGGCACCTTCGGAGGACCGCATCTGCCAGGGCACGCTGGTCACCATCACACCCGGGGTGAAGTACAGGCGACCCTTCAGTCGCAGGGCGCTCTGGTTGTGCAACAGGCTCTCCCACCAGCGACCCACGACATACTCCGGGACGTAGACCATGACAACGTCACGAGGGCTGCCCCGTCTGACGGACTTGACGTAGTCGACGACCGAGCTGGTGATCTCCCGGTAGGGCGAGTCCAGGACCTTCAGGGGCACCGGGATGTCTCGGCGATCCCACTCGTCCTGCAGTGCCTGCGTCTCATCGGGCTCCACGCTGACCGTGACCGCCTCGAGGAGGGAGGGTCGGGTCGCCCGCGCATAGGCAAGGGCGCGCAGGGTCGGCTTGTGAATCTTGGA
>Ga0209798_10001502_pt1 | contig 14036 bp, 7 predicted proteins | sample DOMMetBare3Fresh_FD_187475 | JGI IMG/M metagenome (GOLD analysis project Ga0209798, IMG submission 187475) | Wetland sediment microbial communities from St. Louis River estuary, USA, under dissolved organic matter induced mercury methylation -... | ecosystem: Environmental > Aquatic > Freshwater...
TCTTTCCCTCCGGCACAGGCAGCCGGCGACTGCGACCCCTCTTCCCCCAGTGCGATGGCCACACGAACCTCGACCCGCGCCCGCGCGTCCGCCAAGCTGGAGAAGGCGGACTTGCTCGACATGTACCGCATCATGCTGCTGGCGCGGCGGATCGACGACAAGGAGATCCAGCTCAAGCGGCAGAACAAGATCTTCTTCCAGATCTCGGGCGCCGGCCACGAAGCGGTACTCGCCGCGGCCTCCCGGGTCTTCCGCCCGGCCTACGACTGGTTCTACACCTACTACCGGGACCGCGCCCTCTGCCTCGGCCTTGGCATGACCGCCACCGAGCAGCTCCTCTCCGCCGTCGGCGCGGCCGACGACCCCAACTCCGGCGGCCGCCAGATGCCGTCGCACTGGGGGAACAAGGCCCTCAACATCGTCAGCGCGTCGAGCCCTGTCGGGACCCAGTTTCTGCAGGCCGTGGGCTGCGCCGAGGCCTGGCTCCGCTACTCGCGTATCGAGGGGATCGCCGAGCGGGACGCGGTGGTGCATGGCGACGAGGTCGTGCTCTGCACGACGGGAGAGGGCACCACCAGCGAGGGCGAGTTCTGGGAGGCGCTCAATACCGCCACCAACTTGAAGCTTCCGGTCGTGTTCCTCGTCGAGGACAACGGCTACGCCATCTCGGTGCCGGTCGAGGTGAACACGCCGGGCGGCTCGATCTCGCGGCTGCTTACCGGCTTTCCCGGTCTCTTCATTCAGGAAGTGGACGGCTGTGACGTCCTCGCCTCCTACGATGTCGTCCTGAAGGCGGTGGACTACGCGCGCGCCCGGAAGGGCCCCGCGCTGGTGCACGCCAAGGTCATCCGCCCCTACAGCCACTCGCTATCCGACGACGAGATCCAGTACCGGCCCCCGGCGGAGCGGCAGGCTGACGCCGAGCGAGACCCGCTGAGCCGCTTCCCGAAATATCTGCTCGAGCAGGGCATCGCGACGCAGGCGGAGCTCGACCGGATCGCGCAGGAGGTTGCGGAGGAGGTGCAGGTGGCGGCGGACGTCGCGCTCGCCTCGCCGCAGCCCGCCACCGACACCATCTACCGCTACGTCTATTCTCCCGACGTGGACCCCACGTCCGAGCAGTTCGACACCGAGGACGATCCCCGCTTCGCCGGCGACCCCACCACGATGGTGGACCTGCTCAACATCTGCCTGCGCGACGAGATGGCCCGCGATCCGCGGATCATCGTCTTCGGGGAGGACGTCGCGGACTGCAGCCGGGAGGCCAATCTCGGCGAGGTGAAGGGGAAGGGCGGGGTGTTCAAGGTGACCTGGGGCCTCCAGCGCGCGTTCGGGAGCGTCCGGGTCTACAACTCGCCGCTGGCCGAGGCGAACATCGTCGGTCGCGCCATCGGCCTCGCCACGCGCGGGCTCAAGCCCGTCGTCGAAATCCAGTTCTTCGATTACATCTGGCCGGCGTACATGCAGCTGCGGAACGAGCTGGCCCTCATCCGGTGGCGGTCGAACAACGCCTTCGCCGCGCCGGTCGTCGTCCGAGTCACCTACGGCGGCTACCTCAAGGGCGGATCGGTCTACCACTCGCAGACGGGCGCGGCCGTCTTCACCGGTGTTCCGGGCCTTCGAGTCGTATGCCCCTCCACCGCCCTGGACGCCAATGGCCTCCTCCGGACCGCCATCCGCGCCGACGACCCGGTGCTCTTCCTCGAGCACAAGCACCTGTACCGGCAGACCTACAACAAGGCGCCGAACCCCGGCCCCAACTTCATGATCCCCTTCGGAAAGGCCAAGGTGGTCCGTCCGGGTACCGATCTGACGGTGGTGACCTACGGGGCCCTGGTGCAGCGGACGCTGTGGGCCGCCAAGCGCGCCGAGGAGCAGCACGGCGTCAGCGCGGAGGTCATCGACCTCAGGTCGCTCTCCCCCGTGGATTGGGACGCCATTAGCGAGTCCGTTCGCAAAACGAACCGGGTGATCGTGGCCTACGAGGACTCGCTGTCCTGGGGGTACGGCGCCGAGATCGCAGCGCGCATCGCCGACGAGTTGTTCAGCTGGCTCGACGCGCCCGTGCGCCGGGTGGCGGCCACCGACACGTTCGTGGCCTACGCCCCGGAGCTCGAGGACGTCATCCTGCCGCAGGTGGACGACCTGCAGGAGGCGATCGTCGAGATCGCGGCGTTCTAGCGGACAGACCGACGGTCGGGCGGAGTCACCCTGAGCGCAGCGAAGGGGGCATGGTTCAGGGCATGCCCCCTTCACTATGCTCTGGATGCTCCGGGTGACTCACTTGCGTGGTGGGACGGGAGGCCTACGGTCGCAGCGCCTCCCGGATCTCGCCGGCGGCGGCGATCGCGTTGTCCACGTCGCGGGAGAGGGCCTTGGCTTGCTGGGTGGCCTGGGTGAGGTCGCTCAGCACCGCAGCTACCCCGGCCGAGCGGAGCCGGAGCAGGTCGAACCGCACGTTCTGCATGGCGAGCACGCAGGACTCGAGGTGGCTGGCAACCTGCCCGCGCCGCCCATTGAGGTCCACGATCGTCTGGCGCTGCCGCTCCAGCAGGTTCAGGCGGCGGGCCTGCTCCGGGTCGTCCGGCTCCTTGGCCAGCGCAGCGATCCGTTCGTCGATCTGGGCCAGGCCCTCCGTGTCGAGATTGCTGTCCATCGCGTGCAGCGTCCGGGCCAGGTCGGTGGCCCGCTCGTACAGGCCGTTCACCGTCTGCTGCACCTCGGGTAGCAGCTTGCGCTCGGCGGCGGGCAGCCGGTCGAGGAGCTTGAGGATGGCCTGTCGGTCGCCTTGCACCTGGGCAATGGCGCTCACGTGCGCCCCGTACTCGTCGGCGCGAGGCGGGGGCAGCTGCCTCGCAAGGTTGGGCGTGCCCTTCACGAGCGTCCGCTCGACCGCATCGTGGGCCGGTGGGCGCGTCAGCACATCCCGCCAGCTGTAGCCCGCCTGCCAGAGCTGCGCGTAGTTCCGGAAGACGCCGATCCCCATGCCGAACATCGGAAACAGGAACCAGGGGTCGCCGATGCCGGTGGCGAGGTTGATCCCCAGACAGCCGAGCGACACCGCGGCCCAGCTGGCGAACTGTCCGCGGACCTTCTGCACGATCCGCGGCTCTCCGGTGTCCGGCACGGGAGGCTCGGCCGGCCGGCGCTCGCGGTAGCCGCGCTGGCGAACGCCCACCTCGCCGCGGGGAATCGGCACCGGCTTGGGCCCCAGCCCCGGACGGACGTCGGCGCTGGCAGGCCGGGTGCGGCCGCCCGCCAGCGGCCGCGGCTGGGCGGGCGCGTCGGGCCGCTGGCCCTTGAACGAGGTACCGGTGGGGCGGTAGCCGCCTATGGTACGGCTGTCGAGCGACCGCCGGAGCGCGTCGGCGCTCGGCCAGCGGTTCTCCGGGTCCTTCTCGAGACAGCGGCTGACCGTGAGCGCCAGGTCCTCGGGCGCGTCCGGGCGGCGGCTGCGGATGTCGGGGGCGACCTCGGTGATCTGCTTCATGAGGATCCCCGCCACCGTCGGCGCGTTGAACGGAAGTTCGCCCGTGAGCATCTGGAAGCTGACCACGCCGAGACTGTACACGTCCGATCGCCCGTCGATCTCCCGCTCACCGGCCGCCTGTTCGGGGCTCATGAACGCCGGCGTACCGATGGCCACGCCGGCCCCGGTGAGGGTGGCTCCGGATGTCGAGCTGAGCGCCTTGGCGATCCCGAAGTCCGTCACCATGACGCGGCCGCGAGACCCTTCCAGCAGGATGTTGTCGGGCTTGATGTCCCGATGGATGATCGAGAGGGCATGGGCGGCGCTGAGCGCATCGGCGGTTTCCATCATGATCCGCCGCACCTCGTCCACCGGGAGCTTGCCCCGCCGCCGGATGCGTGCCGCCACCGACTCCCCGTCCACGTACCCCATGACGAAGTAGACCAGCCCCTTGCCCTCGCCGACGGTGTGGATCGGCACGATGTGGGGATGGGAGAGCCGGGCGGCCGTCTGCGCCTCCCGGGTGAAGCGCTCTCGGATGTCCTTCTGGAAGGCCAGCTCAGGTGGGAGCACCTTGATCGCTACCCGTCGCTGGAGCCGCTCGTCCCTCGCCCGGTACACGACCCCCATGCCCCCCCGCCCGATCTCTCCCTCGATGGTGTACGCATTCCCCAGCGCCTCGGCGAGGCGTGCCGGCAGCGGCTTATCGGCCGAGTCGGTCATGGGCGAGGCCACCCCTGGGGAGAGACGAAAGTGGAGAGGAGCTGCGCAGATCGTTGGGACCGCCTAACATGGCACCCAATCTGTACCGTTACCCCGTCAGCGGCAACTGAATCTGCGCACGAGACCTCGAGCCGCCTGGAGCCCAGAAGAGGGAACATGGGCTCAGGTGGAGCTTTCACTTCTTTGCGGTGCTCCCTGCAGGCCGTCAAATTGGCAGCGGCAGATTCGGCATTCCGACAGCTCCTGCCGCCCAGGCGGCTCCCGGAAACCGCATTCTGCTCTAAGTTGTTATGTGGCTTGACAGGAGATCGTGGGCACAGTGGCACGCTCGGTGCAAACCTGCGCTCATCTCCGTAGGTCCGTCATCTTCCCTGATAGAACGGGGACATGGAAGGAGCAGTTTCTCAATGGCTGAACGACTGACATTGCCCGTGCTCCCTTTGCGCGAAGTGGTGCTCTTCCCGGGGGTGACCGCTCCGATCGGCGCGGGGCGTCCGGCGACGCTGCGCGCCATCGAAGCCGCGCTGGCGACGCCCGACCGGCTCGTGTTCGCGGTTTCGCAGCGCCAGAACGTGGAGAGCGTCAACCCGGACGTCCTTTATACCATCGGCACCATCGCCAAGATCGGACAGCTCCAGCGGGGGCTTTCCGGCATGCAGCTGCTGCTCCACGGCGAGCAGCGCGGCATCGCCATCCATTACACCGACAAGGAGGGCTATCTCCAGGCCGTCGTGCGTGAGGCCGAGGAGATGCTCCCGCTGAGCCCGGAAGACTCGGCGTTCGTGGCCCTGCACCGGGAGGCGCGGGCCAGGGCCGCCGAGCTGGGCCAGAAGTCCGGGCTGCCGGACGAGGTGGTGCAGCAGGTGCTCGCCGGCGTCAACGAGCCAGGACGTTTCGCCGATCTCGTGGCCGGCTACATCGACATCACCCCCGCCCAGCGGCAAGCGCTGCTTGAGACACTCAGCGTGGAGGAACGGCTGCGGCGGGTCTTGGTCCACGTCCAGCGCCAGATCGGGGTGCTCGACGCCCAGGAGGACATCAAGTCGCAGGTCCAGGAAGAGCTGGGCGAGCGGCAGCGCGAAATGTTCCTGCGCGAGCAGCTGAAGACCATCCAGCGCGAGCTGGGCGAGGGCGACGAGCGGGACGATCTGCAGGAACTTCGCGAGAAGTTGCAGGCGCTCGACCTGCCGGCCGAGGCCCGGAAGGAAGTGGACCGCGAGCTCAACCGGCTGACCCGGATCGGGCGCGAGTCCATGGAATCGCAGGTCATTCGCACGTTCCTGGAGAACGTTGCCGAGCTTCCGTGGAACGTCCGCAGCAAGGAGCATCTCGAGCTGCCCGAGGCGCAGAAGATCCTCGACGAGGACCACTACGCGTTGGGCGACGTGAAGGACCGCGTCCTCGAGTTCCTGGCGGTGCGCCAGCTCAGGATGCAGCAGGACGTCGCCGAGCGCGCGGCCGACGAGGGGAAGACCGAGCGCAAGGCCGAGGAAGTGGCTCCCGGCGAGTCCACCGAGACACCGGCGGCCACCGCGACCGTCCCGCCACCGAACGCCCCGATCAAGGGGAATGACGACGACCGGGCCCGCGGCCCGATCCTCCTGTTCGTGGGCCCGCCGGGCGTCGGCAAGACCTCGGTGGCCAAGAGCATCGCCCGCGCGATGGGCCGGAAGTACGTCCGCATCTCGCTCGGCGGTGCCCGTGACGAGGCCGACATCCGCGGCCACCGGCGCACCTACGTTGGCGCCATGCCGGGCCGCATCATCCACGGAATGAAGCAGGCCGGAACCAAGAACCCGGTGTTCCTGCTCGACGAGGTGGACAAGCTGGGCGTGTCTTTCCAGGGCGATCCGGCGAGCGCGCTGCTCGAGGTGCTCGACCCGGCCCAGAACGACACCTTCGTGGATCACTACCTTGGTGTGCCGTTCGATCTGAGCGAGGTGTTGTTCATCGCGACGGCGAACTTCATCCAGAATATCCCGGGCCCGTTGCTGGACCGGATGGAGGTCGTGGACTTCGCCGGGTACACCGAGCGGGAAAAGCAGGAGATTGCCCGGAAGTACCTCATCCCGCGCCAGTTCACCGAGAACGGCGTGAGCCCGGAGCGGCTGGAGATCACCGATGAGGCCCTGGCCGAGGTGATCACGAGCTACACCCGGGAGTCGGGTGTGCGTCAGCTCGAGCGGGAGATCGGCCGGCTGGCCCGGAAGGTGGCGCGCAAGATCGCTGCGGGCGAGGCCGAGCGGATCACCGTGGACAAGGGGATGGTGGACGACCTGCTTGGCCGCCCCAAGGTCCATCCGGAGAAGATGGCGCGGCACGACGAGATCGGCGTCGCCACGGGGATGTACTACACCCCGACCGGTGGCGACATCATGTTCGTCGAGGCCTCGACGATGCGCGGCAAGGGCGAGCTGGTGCTCACCGGTCAGCTGGGCGACGTCATGAAGGAGTCGGCCCGCGCCGCCTGGACCTACGCCCGCTCGCACGCGGCCGGATTGCAGATCGCGGACGAGATGTTCGACCGCGACCTCCATATCCACGTGCCGGCGGGCGCCATTCCAAAGGATGGTCCGTCGGCGGGCGTGACGATGGCCTCGGCCGTCGTGAGCACGCTGTCAGGGCGCCCGGTGCGCCACGACATCGCGATGACCGGTGAGATCACGCTGCGGGGCCGGGTGCTTCCGATCGGCGGGGTGAAGGAGAAGGTGCTTGGCGCGGTCCGGGCGGGAATCACCCGGATCATTGTGCCGAAGGAGAACGAGCCCGATCTCGAAGACCTCCCCACGGAGGTACGGGACAAGATCGAGGTGCACCTGGTCTCGGAGCTGGGCGAGGTGCTAGCGCTCACGCTCCGGGGCGCCACGTTCCGCGAGGGTCGCCTGCTGTTCGGCGACGAAAAGAACCCGCGGGACGTGATGCCGCTGTCGACGGGGTTCCGGCACTAGGAATCCCGGGGGTCGGACCCGAGTCACCCTGAACCAGGCGAAGGGGGCATGCACTGACGCATGCCCCCTTCGCCTGGTTCAAGGTGACTCATCCGCTCCGTCCTACCGCTTTTCCGACTTCTCCCGCTGCATCGCCCGCACGGCGGCGTGCACCAGCTCGCCCGCGCTGGTGCCGCTTGCCGGGTAGCAGGCCCACCCCACGCTCACGTGCAGCGGAATGATCACGCCTTCGGCGGTCGTCGCCGACTGCTCGCCCAGCACGTGGCGCAGCTTGGTGGCAAGCACCGCCGCCCCCTCCGCGCCGACTCCTCTCAGGATCATCGCGAATTCCTCGCCGCCGAAGCGACCGATCACATCGCTGGCCCGTACGTTCGAGCGGAAGACATTGGAGACGTGCCGCAGCACCTGGTCCCCGATGGAGTGGCTGAAACGTTCATTCACTTCATGGAACCGGTCGAGGTCGAGCACCACGAAAGCCAGCGTCCCGCCGTGCCGGTGGCTGTAGTCCACCGCGTGATCGAGCTCGGTCATCAGGGTCGCGTGGTTGAGAAGGCCGGTGAGCGGGTCGCGGTGGAGCAGTTCACGGAGCCGGCGACCGCGCTCGGCGCGCACGATCACCGTCTGGAGCAGCAGCGTGGGCTCGGGTGGGGTCGCCAGGAAGTCGTCCGCGCCGGCCTGGAGCGCCACCACCCGCTCGTCGGTATCACCGGCTCCCGAGAAGACGATCGGCAACAGTCTGAAGCGCGGATCCTGCCGGACGATCCGGGCCACCGTCGCGCCGTCGCCGTCCGGCAGCCGAGAGGCAAGCAGCATGAGATCGGGCAGCTCCCGGTCAAGCAGTTCCTGCACCGACTGTGCCAGCGCGCAGCGCACGACCCTGATGTTGGCCTCCTCAAGACAGTGGGCCGTGGCGGCGGCACGTTCGGTGTCGTGCTCGACCAGCAGCACGGTGGACGGCGGCGCGCCTGCATGGGCAAGCGTGCGGGCATAGCGGGGCAGGTCCATGAGCATCCGCTCGGCGGGCACGACCGCGTCCACCCCGGAGGCGATCACCCGCAGACGGTCCACCGCACGCAGCGTCTCGATCAGCACCACCGCCCGCGGGCGGGCCGCGTGGCCGGTCCAGAGGGAAGCCACGGCCGAGGGGTCGCCTTCACCGGCCGCCGCGCCGATGACGAGCAGATCCGGGCGTTCGCCTGGCGGCCTGTCCGCGGGATCCTCACGGCGGTGCCCCAGTCGGACGTCGTATCCTTCGGCTTCGAGCGCGCCAACGAGTCGCTGCGCGTCCGGCAAAGCGGGCAGGATGATGGTCGCCCGAAGCCGCGCGCCCGGTGGTCGCGGCGGACTGCCTAGGCGCGCCTGCGCCCTGTGGAAGAGGCTCGCGAGCCGACCGATCGCCTCGTCGAGCCGGGGTGCCTCGCCGGGCACCGGCTTGGAGTCCATCCACTGCTCCAGCTCTCGCGCCACGGCACTGATCTCGGGGAAGCCGCACGAGCTGCTGGAGCTCGCCATGCGCTGGAACCCAGTCCTGAGCGAGGTGGCGGCTTCAGGATGCAGTGCCCGGAACGCGGCGATGTCGGTGCGAAGTTGATCGAGCCGCTGGGGGAATGCCGCCAGATACTCCCGCTGGAGCTCGAGCAGCGCTTCGTCGAGTGAGTCGGTCATGGGCCGCGTCGGAACTGCTCGAGGGCCAGCCGCGCCCCGGCCACGAAGGCCGGCGCGGTGCTCCAGTGACCGCGGACATCGCTCCCCTGCCGCGCCGCGAGGATGGCGCTCCGGTCGTCCACGACGCTGATGATCGGCATGCCGGGCCACGCGGGGGTCCCGCTCACCACCTCGACGACTCCGAAGCCGAGGTCCACCGGGGACGTGGCGCACAGTACCAGCGGGATGCCGGCCGAGTAGGGGCGCCGAAACGCGGGCGCCAAGAGGGGGAAGGCGTCGGTGGGCGCCAGCAACGCCACCGAAACACTGGCTCGGGCGACATCGTGCGTAATGAGCTGGAGCACCGCACGACCCGACTCGATCTCCACCAACGTCGGCGTTGCCGGGACGCTGACGGCGTCGAGGTCGCTGCTCAGCCGTTCCAGCGCGAGTCCATGGTCGGTGGAGATTCGAGCGATCAGTGCGGCAGGGGTCTCCGGCCGGTAGCGCTTGGGCCGCCCGGCGTCCACCCTCGCCGCTCCCTTGGAGACCAGCCCCTCCAGGGCGCTGTAGGCGTTGGCCCGGGCCAGCCCGGCGGAGCGGGCGATGGCATACCCGGTTCCGGGGCCGCCCGTAAGCAGGACCTCGTAGACGAGGCTTTCGGTCGGTGTGAACCCGAAGTGGGTCAGATTGATCTGGGGCATGATGAGTAGTTTGTGATACTACGCCGAATCCTGCAATGGGTACGGCGTTGGCCCGACATCAGATGTAATCGAGGGAGCGGCCCAGCAGCTTGGCGATGAGCGCCAGGCGGAAAGTGACGTCGACCCCGCGCCCCTCCGTCGTCTTGGCGTCGGCCAGGAGCGGATAGTAATGGTACGTGATCTTGTTGAGCGCCCTGGGTTGAGAGCGCAGATTCTTGGGCCGCCAGACCCCGGTCTCGTCGCAATCCTTGAGGAGCCGGCCGAGCACCTTGGAGGCGACCGGGGCCCACGGGAGCGCGCCCATCCGCGCCATGAGCTCGATGTAGTGGAGCGCGAGCGGCACGTCGGTCGGCTGGCCCTTGGCATCGGCTTCGATCGGGTCGCCCAGGAGCAGGTGCTGCGGCTTGACGGTGCGCTTGCCGACCTGAATGACGAACGCCTTCTTCGGTGCCGGCTGCGCCAGGTAGTGCCCCAGCCGCTCGGTGAACCCCGCCCGCTCACGCTGCAGATTGGGCATGAACGACAGCATTGCCACCGAGTACCAGCTGGGTGGGTGTGCCTCGGGGTGGAGCACGATCTGCTTCCCCGACTTGATGAATGGCTTCTCGGCCAGCGGGCTTCGCAGGAACTGGGAGATCGCGTTGGCGATCTTGTGGCCCGCCCCCCGTAGGCGCGGGTCGTCGGCGTACCCCGCCTCCGCCAGCGCCGCCGAGGCAGCCTCGCGCAGGATGCCTCGCGCCCAAGCCTCGGCGTCCACGTCCGACTTGACCATCCTCTGGAACTCGAACAGAAGCGCTGGATCCTCATCGCGGCTCAGCAGCCGGAAGAGCACTCGGTCGCCGAGCTTGAACGGCCGGCTTGCGCGCGGCCATTCGAGCTGGAGCAACCGCCGGTACTGCGGAATGGTCCCGACGTCCTTGATCCCCTGGGCGGCGGAGGGTGCCAGTCCCAGGAGATTCCCACCCCAGACGCCGTTGTCCTTCTGCTTCTTCACCACGGCGAGCGCGGTCTTGGATTCGACCACCGCCAGGTGGGCGGCTGCGACGACCTCCGGAGAGGCAAACCCAGGGGGCGCCAACTCCGTGAGGGTACGGTACCGGATCGAGGCCCCGCCGTTCTCGAGCAGCCACGTAAGCGGGATCCGGTGCTGATCGGGCAGTTCCAGAAACGCTCCTGGGGAGGGGGGCAGGGCGTAAGCGGCCGGGAAGATAGGCGGGGTGGCTCTGCTCCGGTAGGGTGGTGGGCCATAACTCCAGGTGCCGGAGGGGGCTATTCGCTACCGAGCCGCTCGTCTGGACTCCCCGGCCTGGCGGAACTCCGAGCCGGCGCTCCAGGCAGGCTGGTCGGGGGCGTTGCCAATCAACACCGCTGTCCTGACAGTGACGCGAAGCTGCTGTATCGCGCCGTCGTAGGTGAACCAGGGCTGAACCTCATCGCTCGGCTGGTGATACCGCTTGGCGTAGTAGAGATCCTTCTGCTCCGTGCCCCAACCCGCCGGCCGGCCCACGAAGTCCGAGCCGTTCTGAAGGCTGGTGCCCGGCACGCCGGCCCTCGCCAGCGAAAAGTGGTCCGACCGGAAGTACGAGCCCCGGATGAGCGCCTCCTCGCTCGATGTCACCCGGAGCCCCTCGGCCGCGGCCGCTTGGCCGATGACGCGGCCGAGTGACGACTGGTCGAGGCCGAGGGCGGAGAAATCGCGCGTGCGGCCGTAGAGATTGAGCACGTCGAGGTTCAGGATGGCAGCCATGTCGCGGAGCGGGAATGGCGGATTCGTCGTGAGTGCCTGGGAGCCGAGCAGCCCCGATTCCTCCGCCGCGAACGCGACGAAGACGACCGAGCGCGACGTGCGGACGCCGCTGCGGATGAACGCTTCCGCTGTAGCCAGCACCCCCGCCGTGCCCGAGGCGTTGTCCTCCGCGCCGTTGTAGATCGAGTCGCCATCGACCGGCGCCCCGATTCCGAAGTGATCGTAATGCCCGCCGATGAGCACCGCCTCGTGGGCGAGCGGGCCGCGGCCCGGCCAGCGGCCGAGCACGTTGTAGGTCTCGGAGGGCCGGACGGCGCTTCGCACCGCGGCGTCGAGTTCGACTTTCAGCGGGACCGCTTGGAAGCCGGGGCGGGCGGCGGCCGCGGTGAGCTCGGCGAGGTCCTGGCCACCCTGCTGGAACAGGCGGGCGGCGGTCGCCTCCTGCAGCCACCCGGCCACCACCAGCGAAGTCGGCGGCGCCTCGAGCCGCACCTGCGGTCCGACCCAGCCGGAGAGCACAGTGGTCCAGGGGTACGTGGCGCTCTCGGTGGTGTGGACCACGAGGATGCCAGCTGCGCCCTGGCGGCGCGCCTCCTCGATCTTGTAGGTCCAGCGGCCGTAGTACGTGAGGATCTTGCCGCGGAAGATGGTGGAGTCGCGGAGCCCCGGATCGTTCACCAGGGTCACCACGATCTTCCCCTTCGCATCGACGCCGGCGTAATCGTTCCAACCGTGCTCGGGCGCCACGATGCCGTAGCCCACGAACACTGCATCGCCGCGCACGGCCACCACGGAATCGTTCCGCATCGACCACATCACGAAGTCGTCCTTCCATGTGAACGGCGCCGACGTCGCGCCGACCACAGACAGCGCCGGCTCGGGGGTGAGGGCGATGATCGGCACCCGCTGGAAGTAGCTGCCACTGTCGCCGGCGGGTTCGAGGCCGAGTCGCTCGAACTGGGCGGCGATGTACGCCGCCGCCGTCTTCCCGCCGCGGGTGCCGGGGGCGCGGCCCTCGAGCGCGTCGTCCGCCAGGAACTCGAGGTGGGCGCGCAGCACGCGGGCGTCGAGCGCCCGGGCGACGCGGGTGCCGAAGGAGGCGGAGGTCGATGTTGACTGGGCGGTTAGGCGCGGGGCGGTGGCGCTGAGAGAGAGCAGGAGGAGGAAGGAACGCATGGAATTCCTGTTTGGGGTGTGCTCTAGAGAAGAACTATAACCGAAGGCGCTTGAAGACGAACTCGGGCAGGGCTCTGATGAGCCACATGATCGGCCGCCAGAACCAGGGAACGTAGGCGACGTCGCGGCGGCGCTCGATGGCGCGGTGGACCGCGCGGCCTGCCCGCCGTGCGGTCGCAAACAGCGGCCCTCGCTTCAGGCCGGCCGTCATCGGTGTGTCCACGAAGCCGGGCTTCAGCGTCACGACGGCGACGCCGGCATGGTAGAGTCGGTTCCGCAGCCCCTGCAGAAACCGGTCGAGCCCGCCCTTGGCCGCGCCGTAGACGTAGTTGCTCTGTCGTCCCCGGTCCCCGGCCACAGAGGTGATGACGGCGATGCACCCGTGTCGCGCCGCCTCGAACCGGTTAGCCAGGGGAGTGAGCAGCGCGATGACCGACGTGAAGTTCACGTCGAGGGCCGCCACCGTCTCGGCCACGCTCCCTTGACATCGAGCCTGGTCGGGGAGCACGCCGTGAGCCACGAACGCCACGTCGAGCCCGCCCAGGGCGGCCCACGCCGCCTCCACGGCCTCCTGGCACTGCCGGTGATCGGTGACATCGAGCACCGCGGTGTCGACCGTTGTGGCCCCGCGGACCCGCAGATCAGCCGCAACCGCCTCCAGGCGGCCACCGTTCCGGCCGGTCAGGAAGAGTCGGGCCCCGTGCGCGGCGTACGCCCGCGCGGTTTCCGCGGCGATCGCGGACGTTGCACCGATGATGAGGACTCGGCTGGAGGAGTCAGGAGGCATGCACCCGCCGCCAGAAGGAGGATGAGAATTTCGGATCGCGCTGGAGGGCGAAGCGCTCGAGGCCGGGAAAGAACGCGCGGAAGCTCGCCGGGCTCATCCGGGCGTCCTTTGCGGGATAGACCGCGCCACCCGCCTCGCGTACCACCGCGTCGAGGTCGTCGAGCAGCCCGAGCGTGCGGCTTCCCCGGAAGGCAAAATCCACCGCCAGCGTCATACCCTCGCGAGGGAATGACAGCAGCCCCGGGGAGCGCACGTCGCCGAAGCGCTTGAGCACCGCCAGCGACGCCGGCTCTCCCGAACGGCTGATGCGCTCGAAGATCGTCCGGATCGGGTCACCGCCAGGAGCGTCCGGCACGACGCACTGATACTGCAGGAAGCCGCGGCGCCCGTAGAGTCGAGTCCAATCGTCCACGCCGTCCAGCGGAAAGAAGAAGGGGACGTAGGGAACGACGGCCCGTCGCCGCGAGCCGAACTGCGCCCGGTAGTAGGCCTCGTTGAAGAGACCGAGCGTGAGCCGGTTGAGGAGTCCGGTGGGCGCGTCCGCCGGTACCCGCAGGCGCGCGGGGCGCACCGGCGACGGTGTCGGTCCGTCGAGTGGCGAGTGATCCCCGCGCATGTAGATCCCGCGGCCGAGCCGCCGGCCGCGGGCGAGGCAGTCCACCCAGGCCACCGTGTACTCGAAGGCCTGATCCTCGGTGGCCAGGTCGAAGAACGCCTGGAGGTCGGTAAAGCGGATCCGCTCCATGGCGATCCCGGGCCCGGGTATGCGCTTGAGCCGGATCTCGGCCCAGAGAATCAGTCCGGTGAGCCCGAGGCCGCCCACCGTTGCCCGGAAGAG
>Ga0209798_10001503_pt1 | contig 14035 bp, 14 predicted proteins | sample DOMMetBare3Fresh_FD_187475 | JGI IMG/M metagenome (GOLD analysis project Ga0209798, IMG submission 187475) | Wetland sediment microbial communities from St. Louis River estuary, USA, under dissolved organic matter induced mercury methylation -... | ecosystem: Environmental > Aquatic >...
CCCGATCGCGGGCGGCATGCGACGGGAGACGTCGCGCGCCGGGTGCTCGAAGTCGGCGGGCACGAACTCGCGCCACGGCGTCCCCTCGATCCGCACGTCGTCGGCGGCCGCGGGGCCGAGGCCGGCCAGGACGTCGCCGCCGTCACCGCGCCCGAGGACGAGCAGCCGCAGCCCGGGCCTGGCGGCGAGCAACGCGGGCAGCGCCTCGGCGAGGACGGGCAGCCCCTTGCGCGGCTCGTCGGTCCGGCCGACGAACGCGAGGGTCGGACGATCCGGCCCCCCGGTCCAGGCCGGGTCCTCGGCGGCCCCCGCGAACCGGTCGACGAAGACCCCGTTGGGGATGACGACGGCGTCCCCGCCCAGGTGCTCGACGACTGTGCGCCGGGCGTCCTCGCTGACGGCGATCCGGGCCGAGATCTTCTCCAGGCTCGGGCGCAGCAGCGGCTGCGCGAGCTGCATGGCGCGCGAGCGCAGGTTCGCGGTGTGGAAGGTCGCGACGATCGGCCCGGTCGCGATCCACAGGGCCAGCATCGACAAGGACGGCACGATCGGCTCATGCAGGTGCAGGACGTCGAAGTCGCCCTCGTCCAGCCAACGCCGCACCCGCGCCGCGCTCACCGGGCCGAAGGTCAGCCGGGCGACCGACCCGTTGTACTTCACCGGGACGGCGCGGCCGGCGGCCTGGACGTAGGCCGGCACCGGGGTGTCGTCGTCGGCCGGCGCGAGGACCGACACCTGGTGCCCGGCCGCGAGCAGGTGCTCGGCGAGGTCGCGGACGTGGAACTGGACCCCTCCGGGGACGTCGAAGGAGTACGGGCAGGCGAGGCCGATCCGCATCCTGTGCGCCGCCCCGGTCAGCGAGCCGGGTCGGCGACGATGTCGGCGACGTAGTCGGCCACGAAGACCCGCTGCAGCATGTGCCAGTCCTGGGGGTGGGCGGCGATCCCGCCGGCGAGCGCTTCGGCGCAGGCCTGGGTCATCGCGCCGACCTTCTCGGCCCGCTCACCGGTCTGCGGTGCGACGACCTCGGGGTGGAAGTGGACGACGATCCCCCACCGGGCCGGCGCGTCCGGCCCTTTGAGCCGCTCGTACCGGATCGACACCGGGAACAGCGCCGAGCGGGTGACCAGCGCGAGCGAGGCCGGTCCGGCGGCCATCCGCGCGGTCTCGCCGAAGATCGTCACAGGCACGCCCGTCGCGGTGAGGTCGCGGTCGGCGAGCAGCGGCACGAAGCCGCCGGTCCGGAGCCGACGCACGAGCGTCGCGAAGATCTCGCCGCCCCCGCCGAGCGGCAGCACCTCCATGCCGAGCCGCTCGCGGAAGGTGACGAAGCGCGCGTAGAGCTCCTCGGGGTGCAGTCGCTCCGCGACGGTGGTCACCTTGGCGAGCGCGAGCGTCGACCAGGCGCCGGCGTGGTCCCAGTTGCCGCTGTGCGACAGCGCCATGACGACGCCGCGGCCCGACGCCAGCACCTCGCGCACGGCCCCGTCGCCCTCGGCCCGGCACGTCGCGACGATCCGCTCGTGGCTCCAGTCGGGCAGCCGGAACGCGTCGCACCAGTACCGCATGTACGAGTGCATCCCCTTGCGGGAGAGCGTCTTCAGCTTCATCGGGCTCGCGTCGGGGACGACCCGGGCGAGGTTCGCCTCGAGCTGCCGGACGCCGCGGCCCTGGCGCAGCCAGACGAACTGCGCGATGACCGAGAAGAGCAGGTACGCCGCACGCTCCGGAACCGCCCGGACGACCCGCCAGCCGGCGGTGTAGGCCCACAGGAGCAGGCGGTCACGCATCGGTCGGCCCTGCCGCCGCCCGCGCGAAGGCCTGCCGCCGGACGGTGAGCATCCGCTGCACGACGGTCACCAGGCTCGCGATGGCGAGGGCGGCGAGCACGACGAGGAGCACGACCTCGGGCAGCCCGAACCCGAACTCCCACCCCAGGCCGACCAGGCCGGTGGTCAGGAGGACCGCGACGAGCCGGTCGGCCCGTTCCGCGATCCCGACGCTCGCCGTCATACCGAGGCCCTCGGCGCGGGCCCGGGCGTACGAGACGACGCTGCCGAGCACGAGGCAGGCCAGCGCGAGCGCACCCATGACGACGTCGCGGCCGCGGTCGCCGCCGGCGTAGTAGAGGACGAGGCCGCCGAAGACGGCCGCGTCGCCGATCCGGTCCAGCGTCGAGTCGAGGAACGCGCCCCAGGCGCTGGACCGCTGCGACTCGCGGGCCATGATCCCGTCGACCGTGTCGGAGAACACGAACACGGTGATGACGACGGTTCCCCAGAAGAACTCGCCGCGCGGGTAGAAGGCCAGCGCTCCGACGCTGACGCCGAGCGTGCCGACGAGCGTCACGACGTCCGGGCTGACGCCCAGGCGGATCAGTGCCCTCGCGGCGGGGGTCAGCAGGCGCGTGAAGAGCGCGCGTGCGAAGCGGTTGAGCATGGCAGGAGCACTCTATCCAGCCGCCCCCCGACGACGACCATGGTGCCGAATGCCCCGGTTCGCCAGGGTGACCGGCTCGCCCGGACGGGCGAACCGGCGGCCAGGTCGACGAAGGTCCCCCTTGCCGTGCGCAACGACGCGGGTACAGGTTTGTCCGACAGGGGGGCGTCGCCCCTCCCGGGGACGACGTACGGGACGAGGAGGTCTCATGGCGGGCAATGTCAGGCCACGCGGTGTGGAGGCGTTCGAACAGGTCACGCCGGACCGGATCCGGAACGTCGTGCTCGTCGGACACGCCGCGGCGGGGAAGACGACGCTCGTGGAGGCCCTGCTCGCCGGCACCGGTGCGGTCAGCCGCGCCGGTCGGGTCGAGGACGGGAACACGGTCTGCGACTACGAGGAGATCGAGCACAAGCTCTCGAGGTCGGTCTCCCTAGCGGTCGCCTCGGTGGCCGTCGAGGGGGTGAAGGTCAACTTCGTCGACACCCCGGGCCACGCGGACTTCGTCGGCGAGGTGCGGGCAGGGCTGAGGGCGGCGGATGCCGCCCTCTTCGTCGTCTCGGCGGTGGACGGCGTCGACGGGATCACCCGGATGCTCTGGGAGGAGTGCGCGGCGGTCGGGATGCCCCGGGCGGTCGTCGTCACCCACCTCGACCAGCAGCGCGGCGACTTCGACGAGGCCGTGGCGATCTGCCGCCGGGCCTTCGGGGACGGTGTCCAGCCGCTCTACCTGCCGCTCCTCGGGGACGACGAGACGCCCGCCGGGCTCATCGGGCTGCTCTCGCTGAAGGTCTTCGACTCCTCCTCCGGCACCCGGGTCGAGCGCGACCCCGACCCGGAGCACCTCGAGCACACGGCGGACGCCCGGACCGCGCTCATCGAGGGGATCATCCAGGAGTCGGAGGACGACAGCCTGCTCGAGCGCTGGCTCGGCGGTGAGGACGTCGGGTTCGACACCCTCGTCGAGGACCTCGAGAAGGCCGTCACGCGGGGCTCGTTCCACCCCGTGCTGCCCGTCAACACGCTGACCGGTCTGGGCATCCCCGAGCTGCTCGAGGTCGTCGTCCGCGGGTTCCCGTCACCGCTGGAGCACCCGTTGCCCGCCGTGACGACGCCCGACGGGACGCCGCGCGAGCCGATGTCGTGCGACCCGGCCGGGCCGCTGGTGGCCGAGGTCGTCAAGACGACGACGGACTCCTTCGTCGGCCGGGTGAGCATCGTGCGGATCTTCTCCGGCACGCTCACCCAGGACGCGACGGTCCACGTGTCGGGGCACTTCGCCCAGTTCGCCGGTGCCGAGCGCGGCCATCCGGACCACGACGTGGACGAGCGGGTCGGTGCCGTGTCCACGGTCCTCGGAGGCACGCTCACACCGGTGTCCCGGGGCACCGCGGGCGACATCGTCGCCGTCGCCCGGCTCGGCCGCGCGGAGACCGGGGACACGCTCTCCGACGCGTCCGCCCCGGCTCTCATGGAGCCCTGGGTCATGCCCGAGCCGCTCCTGCCGTCGGCGGTGACCGCCCGCACGAGCGCCGACGAGGACAAGCTGTCCCAGGGGCTGGCCCGGCTCGTCGCGGAGGACCCGACCGTTCGCGTCGAGGTCAACCCGGACACCAAGCAGATGGTCGTCTGGGCGATGGGCGAGGCGCACCTGGAGGTGCTCCTCGACCGGCTCCGGGCCAAGGGCACCGAGGTCGACACCCAGTCGGTCAAGGTGGCTCTGCGCGAGACGCTCGCCAAGCCGGCGGCCGGCCACGGCCGGCACGTCAAGCAGTCCGGCGGGCACGGCCAGTACGCCGTGTGCGACATCGAGGTCGAGCCGCTGCCCGCGGGCTCGGGCTTCGAGTTCGTCGACAAGGTCGTCGGCGGCGCCGTGCCACGCAACTTCATCCCCAGCGTCGAGAAGGGCGTCCGCGCGCAGATGGAGCGCGGCGTCGGCGCCGGGTACCCGATGGTCGACCTGAGGATCACCCTCGTCGGCGGGAAGGCGCACAGCGTCGACTCCTCCGACGCCGCGTTCCAGATGGCCGGGGCACTGGCGCTCAAGGAGGCCGCTGCCGCCGCCGGGGTGGCGCTGCTGGAGCCGATCGACGACGTGCGGATCGTCGTCGACGACGAGTACGTCGGCACGATCATGAGCGACCTGTCGACCCGGCGCGGCCGGGTCACCGGGACGACGTCCGAAGGCAACGGCCGCAGCGAGATCGCCGCCGAGGTGCCGGCCATCGAGCTGACCCGGTACGCGACAGACCTGCGCAGCCTGGCGCACGGCACGGGTACCTTCACCCGGGCCTACGTACGGCACGCGCTCATGCCGCAGCACCAGGTCGAGAAGGTGCTCGCCGGCGCGGGGGGCTGAAACCGCCCGGCCGGGTCCGAGCGAGCCGACGACCCCTAGACCGGCCAGGCGACGGCGAGCCGCTCCCGGGTGTCGGCGAGCAGCTCGGGCAGCGCCTTGGTCTGGGCGATGATCGGCAGGAAGTTCGAGTCGCCGCCCCAGCGCGGGACGACGTGCTGGTGCAGGTGGGCGGCGATGCCGGCGCCGGCGACATTGCCCTGGTTCATACCGAGGTTGAAGCCCTGGCAGCCGGACACGTCGGTGAGGACACGCATGGCCGTCTTCGTCAGCGCCGCCACCTCGGCGGTCTCGCCCTGCGTCAGGTCGGGGTACAGCGCGACGTGCCGGTACGGGCAGACCATGACGTGCCCGGTGTTGTAGGGGTAGATGTTCATGACGACGTAGCAGTGCGCGCCGCGGTGGACGACGAGCCCGTCGGCGTCCGGCAGGCCCGGCGCGCGGCAGAACGGGCACTGCGGGCCGGCGTCGCCGTTGCTCGGTTTGTCATCGCCCTGCAGGTAGGCCATCCGGTGCGGCGTCCACAGGCGCTGGAACCCGTCGGCCGCGCCGGCCAGCTCCCAGGACGGCTCGACGGTCACGCGGCGATTGTAGGCTGCGGCCCGTGGGCGGGGGCGGTGCGGCCGCGGACTCGGTGGCGATGGCGCCCGGGGACGACGTCGTGCGGCTCCGCCCGGCGTCCGTGGTCTGGCGGGTCGGGCTCGTCGCCGTCGTGTCGACGCTCTTCCTCGCCGGCGCGCTCGTCGGTGACGACCACTGGTGGCCGTTCGGCCCGTGGCGGATGTTCTCGACGTCGACCCCGCCGAGCGGGGCGGTCGTCTCGATGTCGATCGAGGTCCGCAGCCCGGACGACGCCCGCTGGCGGCCGACCCCGATCACGCTGGAGTCGGTCGGGCTCAACCGCGCCGAGGTCGAGGGCCGCATCCCGCAGATCACCGCGGACCCGGTCCGGCTCGGCACGCTGGCCCGCAGCCACGCGCGGCTGCGGCCGGACGACAGGCCGTGGACCGCCGTCCGGCTCGTGCGCAACGAGGTCGTCATCGTCGACCGTCGGCCGACCGGTGAGGTCCGGCACGTCGTGCTCGCGACCTGGACGGCACCGTGACCGCGGACGGGGCGGCCGGCGCCGCCGCATCGGTCGGGCGACGGGTTCGCGGCTTCCTCCTGCCCCCGCTGCCGGTGGCCCGGGTCGCCGTGCTGCGCCGGATCGTCTACGCGTTCGTGCTCCTGGACGTCCTGTGGCTGCACCGCACGGGCGGATACCACGCCTACGCCGACCCGGTCTGGTACGAGCCGCTCGTCGCAGGCCGGGTGCTCGGGCTGCCCGCGGCGTCGGTCCCGCTCGTGCTCGTCGTGAAGTGGTCGTGCGTCGTCGCGGCCGCCGTCGCGCTGACCGGCCGCTTCCCCCGGCTCGCGGGCTGGACCGTCGCGCTCACCTGGGCGTGGTTCCAGTACATCGCCTTCTCCTACGGCAAGGTCGACCACGACCGGGCCGACTTCGCCGTCGCGCTCGCGCTGCTGCCGACGCTCGCGGTGGCGGGCGCGCACGACCGGCGCCGGAGCGAGACGGCCGGGTTCGTGCTCCGCGCGGTGCAGCTGACGGCGATCGCGACCTACTTCCTGTCGGCCTGGGCCAAGCTGCGGTTCGGTGGTCTCGAGTGGGTCGACTCGGCGACGATGGCGCGCGCCGTCGTGCGGCGCGGGACGCCGTTCGGCCGGATGTTCCTCGACTGGCCGTGGACGCTCCACGCGTTCCAGTACGTGCTCATGGGCGCCGAGCTGCTCTCACCCGTGATCTTCCTGCTCGGCGAGCGCTGGCGCCGGCGGGCCGTCTACCTCTGGTACGTCTTCCACGCGTCGGTGTACGCCACGATCACGATCGCGTTCTGGCCGCACCTGGTGATGATGCTGGCGTTCCTGCCGCTCGAGGAGTACCGAGACCGGCTCCGCGCGGGCTGGGACCGCCGGCGGGACGGTCAGCGGCGCCCGTCGGCGGGGGGCGCGGACGGCGACGGCGCGGCGCACGCCTGCGTGCCGCCCGGTAGCCGGTAGCGGTTGCGTGCGACCCAGCGGTAGGCGAGCCCGGCGAGCGCCCTGACCCCTGGCAGCAGGAGCAGCGCGCCCAGCGGACGCCACCACCACGCGGCCGCGAGGAGCAGGCGGGCCACGGCGTCCTGCGCCGCGTGGGTGCGGCCCCGGTCGTCGACGAACTGGAGGGCGTCGAGGCACTGCTGCGTCGTCAGCCCGTAGGCGTCCAGGTCGAGGTCGAACGAGGCGATGACGGTCCCGCGACGCGGCATGACGAAACGCCGGGCGAGCCGGGACAGCTTCGTGCAGATGCCGCAGTCCCCGTCGTAGACGAGGACCGGCGGCGCGGGCCGGGCGAGCGTGGCGGTGCCGTCGGTGCCCATGACCCCATGGTCGCTCACACCCGGTCGCCGCGGCGCGCCGGGGCGGGGGTGACATCCGTCGCTCCCCCCCGGCCGGCGGGCGTTCTGCCCGGGCCGGACGACGGTCCGGACCGCCGCGAGGGGACCGTCAGACCTGGACCCGGTCCCGGACCGCCGCGACGACGCGCGCGACGGCGTCGTCCACGGGGATCCCGTTGTCCTGCGAGCCGTCGCGGAACCGGAACGACACCGCGCCCTTGGCGGCGTCCTCCTCCCCCGCGATGAGCAGGAACGGCACCTTGGCCTTCGTGTGGGTGCGGATCTTCTTCGGGAACCGGTCGTCGGAGGTGTCGACCTCGACCCGGACGCCGTGCACCCGCAGCTTCTCCGCGACGTCGTCGAGGTAGGCCACGTGGTCCTCGCTCACCGGGATCCCGACCACCTGGACGGGCGCGAGCCACGGCGGGAAGGCGCCCGCGTAGTGCTCGACGAGCACACCGAAGAACCGCTCGATCGAGCCGAAGAGCGCACGGTGGATCATGACCGGCCGCTGCCGCGTGCCGTCCGCGGCCTGGTACTCGAGCTCGAACCGCTCCGGGAGCATGAAGTCGAGCTGGATCGTCGACATCTGCCACGTCCGGCCGATCGCGTCCCGGGCCTGGACCGAGATCTTCGGGCCGTAGAACGCGGCGCCGCCCGGGTCCGGGACGAACTCGAGGCCGGACGCCGTCGCGACCTCGGAGAGCGTGCTCGTCGCCTCGTCCCACGTCGCCTCGTCGCCGATCGACTTGTCCGGGTTGCGGGTCGACAGCTCGAGGTAGAAGTCGTCGAGGCCGTAGTCCTTGAGCAGGTCGAGGACGAACGTCAGGAGGTTCGTCAGCTCGTCGCGCATCTGGTCGCGGGTGCAGTAGATGTGCGCGTCGTCCTGCGTCATGCCGCGGACCCGGGTCAGTCCGTGGACGACGCCGGACTTCTCGTACCGGTACACCGACCCGAACTCGAACATCCGCAGCGGGAGCTCCCGGTATGACCGGCCGCGCGCGCGGAAGATCAGGTTGTGCATCGGGCAGTTCATCGGCTTGAGGTAGTAGTCGGCGCCCTGCCGCCGGACGTTGCCCTCGGCGTCGACCTCCTCGTCGATCCGCATCGCCGGGAACATGCCCTCGCGATACCAGTCGAGGTGTCCGGACACCTCGAAGAGCCGGCCCTTCGTGATGTGCGGGGTGTTGACGAACTCGTAGCCGGCCTCCTCGTGCCGCCGGCGCGAGTAGTTCTCCATCTCGCGGCGGACGATGCCGCCCTTGGGGTGGAACACCGGCAGCCCGGACCCGAGCTCGTCGGGGAAGGAGAAGAGATCGAGGTCGACACCGAGCCGGCGGTGGTCACGACGCTCGGCCTCGGCGAGCCGCTCCAGGTGGGCCTTGAGCTCGTCCCTCGACGGCCACGCCGTGCCGTAGACGCGCTGCAGCTGCGGGTTCTTCTCGCTCCCCCGCCAGTACGCGGCGGCGCTGCGCATGAGCTGGAACCCGTTGCCCAGCAATCGGGTCGACGGCACGTGCGGACCCCGGCACAGGTCCTTCCACGCCACGGACCCGTCGCGGCGCACGTTGTCGTAGATCGTCAGCTCGCCGCCGCCGACCTCGACGGAGGCGCCCGCGGCGGCCTCGACCTCGGCCTCGGACGTCGTCCCCTCGTTGCCCCCCCCTGCGCCGTCGCCCTTGAGCGCAATGAGCTCGAGCTTGTACGGCTCCTTCGCGAGCTCGATGCGGGCCTCGTCCTCGGACACGACCCGTCGGCAGAAGGTCTGGCCCTCCTTGACGATCCGCATCATCGCGCGCTCGAGGCTCTTGAGGTCCTCGGGCGTGAACGGCGTCTCGACGTCGAAGTCGTAGTAGAAGCCGTCGCGGATCGGCGGGCCGATCCCCAGCCTGGCCTGCGGGTCGATCGCCTGGACGGCCTGCGCGAGGACGTGCGCGCACGAGTGCCGCAGCACCGCGAGGCCCTCGTCGGTGTCGACGCCGACCGGCTCGACGACGTCACCGTCCGCGAGCTCGTGGGCCAGGTCGCGCAGGTCGCCGTTGACGCGCGCGACGACGACGGAACGGTCGTCGGCGAACAGGTCCGCGGCCGTCGTGCCCGTCGTGACCGTGCGCGCCCGTTCCTGCTCGGCGGACCGGACGACGATCGACAGCTCGGACACGGACGTTCCCTTCGTCGGACTACACCCACGTGCAGCGTGATGGGGCGGACAGCCCCTGACGAGCCTACCGACGCGTCGTCGGGACCCTCGAACGCATTGCCGGCCGCGGGACGCGGACCACCGAACGCGCGCAGACCCGCGTCCGGTGGTCGGCGGCCGGTCAGGGCAGGAGGACCGCGGGGTCACCGGCCTGGACCTCGCCCGGCGTGACGACAAAGGCGTAGACGCCGAGACAGTGCCCTGGACGGCGCTGCACCTCGACGACCGCGTCCCCGATCCGCATCCTGCGGCCGATCCACTGCTCCTCGCGCGTGAGCGAGCCGTCGGTGTGCTGCTGCACGTCCACGACGAAGTTCGAGCGCGGCTCCTCGAGGCTGCACGCGCAGTCGGCGACCTCGTGCTCGCCGCGCTCGGCGGCCTCGAGCGACTGCACGGACACGATGTGGACGGGCGCGTCGAGCGTGCGGGCCGGGTCGACGGCGACGACCTGGACCCACGAGCCGAGGTAGTCGCTGAGGGCGGCACCGGCCGCCTCGAGGGTGAGCCCGTGCACCGCTCCGGGGATGTCGAGGCGCGGCGCCCCGTCGGTGTCGAGCCAGGCGCTGACCTCGCGCAGGCGGGGTTCGCGGTCGGCGGTGAGCAACGTCCCGACGTCGTCGAGGACGGCGTGCCGACGGTCGCCGACGACGCCGCGCTCGTCGAGCCGGACGGTTCGGGCCGCGGCGGCGTCCATGCCCTTGACGGGGAAGACCCGGACGGCGCGGACGAGCGCCGCGACGGGGGCGGCCGCGGCGCCGTCGCCGCCGGCCGGGAACTGGCTGAGCATGAGGTCACTGTAGGCCGGGGGCGACGCCGCGGCCGGCGGCGACGCGGCCCGGCTCGCCACCGGACCCGCACCGCTGCCGGCCCGAGGGCCTCGTCCTCGAGGGGACGCGCACCCGCACGGGACGGCCTGATCAGCACTCCTACGCCCAGCCCGGCTCGCCGGTCTCACAGTCCGCATACGGTCGCCAGGCGCGGAAGAAGAAGCGCGGCGCGGGCAAGACGATCCTGCTCTCCGTCCTGGGTCTCGTCGGCGTCATCGTCGCCATCTCGATCGTGGCGGCGGCGCTCAGCGGCGGCGGTGCGACGACACCCACGGGCGGCTCGTCGGCAGTGACCGAGCCCGTCGCCGAGGAGCCCGCGAGCGACGCCCCCGAGCGCGCTCAGGACAACCCGGCGTTCGATCAGGCAGTGACGTTCGAGGACAACTCGACGCTCACCTGCGGCAAGCCGGTCGCCTTTGAGCCCGATCAGTACGCGGCCGGTGGTGAGAACTCGAAGGTCCACCTAAAGGTCAAGTGCACCTTCCGCAACAAGTCCGACAAGACGTTCGACCCGGCCCTGTCGTCGGGCTCGATGAGCGCCGGTGGCGAGGAGGGCGAGTCGGTCTACCAGGACGGCCTCGACGCCCCGGACAACCCGGTGCTCCCGGGCAAGTCAGTGACCTGGTGGATGGGTTACGGCGTCAACTCGAAGCAGGACGTCCAGGTGACGGTGAGCCTGGGCTTCCTGGACTACAAGGACGTCAGGTTCTCCTGACCGTCGAACGCACCGACAGGGCCCGGCACGTCCGGTCGGCCCTGTGGGTCTCGGCATCTACCGTCGACGGAAGGCGATTCTCGCCGACGCTGCGAAGAGGACCGCCGTCTCGATGGTGAACACGATCATCACCCAGCGGCCGCCCGCGTCGGACACTGCCAGCGTCAACGCTGTCGTGATCGCCGAGAACGCCGCACAGAGCAGCAGTAGCAGGGCGACGCGCGCAGCCATCACACTGCACCGAAGCGGCCGAGGGGCAGGCTTGGCGGCTGCTGCGTGATGCTGTGACACTGACGTCCCTTCTCGCTGCTGTTCACGCAGAACACGGCTCAGGGGCCACCTCCCGCACTGGAAGTGGCCCCTGACCTGCGTGGGCGATACTGGGATCGAACCAGTGACCCCCTCGGTGTGAACGAGGTGCTCTCCCGCTGAGCTAATCGCCCGGGACGGCCCCGTCGAGATGCTCGGGACCCGAGGATCGTAGCGAACCAGGCCGCCGCCGGACGAATCTGTTCGCGGGTGGGCCGGGGCGCATCGCGGCTACAGGCCGGGCAGGGGCGGGACCAACCCGTCGGGGACGAACCCGGGGATCCCGACGACGACGGCCATGCCGTAGATCACCGCTCCGACGAAGGCGGCCGTGAGCAGCCCGACACCGATCCGCACCGGGAGCGACTGCCGGCGGATCCAGTCCGTCCACGTCCTCACCCGGTGGCGCACGACGTGGAGCAACCGCTGCGCCCAGGCGAACTCGGACGCGAGGATGACGAGCCCGACAATCACGACCAACCATCCCGGACCAGGGAAAGGCACCATGATCAGACCGGCGACGGTGACCGCCGTGCCCACCAAACCGGTGACGACCTTCCACGCCACGCGTGTCGAGCGCCGGCGACGGATACGCTCCCGCCAAGCGTGCGGCCGTCGCAGAAGCGGATGGATCGCACGCTGCGATGCGGCAGACTCGTCACTCACGGTGCTCATGGGCTCTCCCACGGGACAACTGTAGGTCGATCGCTGCAGAGTGTTTCGCTTCGTGGCCCGTGGGGAATGATGCCGGCATGGGCCAGCCGGGTGGCGGTCCGAAGACTTGAGGGAGCAGCATGCAGCCGCACGTGGACGTCGAGTCGTCGGTCCAGCTGCGGCTGGTCGTCGCAGACGCGGACGCGGTCCCACTGCCCGTGAGCCTGCGGTACTCGGCCACCGACCCGTACGCCGTGCGCGCAGTGTTCTCCGGCGACGGCATGGAGGTCGAGTGGGTCTTCGCCCGGGAGCTGCTCCGGACAGGGCTCGCCGCGCCCGTCGGGGACGGCGATGTCCACGTCTGGCCGTCGTGGGGCACCGGGCGTGAGCTGCTCATGATCTCGCTGACCTCTCCGGACGGGCAGGCGGTTCTGGAGGCAACGGCCGAGGATGTGCGCTCGTTCCTCGACCGCACCGCGGCCGTGGTACCGGACGGCGACGAGAGCGCCTACCTGGACCTCGACGCCGCGCTGGCCCGGCTCCTCACCTGATCCCGGGCCACTCTCCCAGGTCACCCGTCCCTCCACCGGATCCCACCCCGCTGCCCTACCGCCCCCCGAACTACTGCGTACCGCCCGACCGGCCGGTCCCTTGACCGGCCGCTGTTGCGTGCGCGCGCTGTCCTACGGATCCGTCCCCTCGGCGGCACGCCGCGCGAACAGGTCGACGGCCGCCTTGCCGAGAGCGCTCCCGGGCACGGCACGGCCGTCGACGACGTCCACCTGCTGGACGTCGCGAGTCGAGCTCGTGAGGAGCACGTCCTCGACGTCGCCCAGCCGCCCGAACGGCAGGTCCTCCTCGACGACGGGCAGTCCATCCTCGCGAGCCCACTCGAGGAACAGCTCGCGGCTGATCCCGGCCAGGCAGCCCGACGACAGCGGCGGCGTCACGAGCCGGTCGCCGTCGAGGACGACGACGTTCGACCCGGTCCCCTCGCACAGCATCCCCGCCGTGTTCGCGAGCAGCGCCTCGTGCGCGCCCCGCTCCTTCGCGGACCGCAGCGCGACGACGTTCTCGGCGTAGGACGTCGTCTTGACACCGGCTACCGCGGAGCGCTCGTTGCGCGTCCACCGCACGGTCGCGACCTCGATGTGCGCTGGCCATGGTGCTGCGGGCGCGACCGCGACGACGAGGGTGGGTGGCACGTCGGACCGTTCCGAGCCGAGCGGGCCGGGACCGGCCGTCACGGTGATCCGCAGCCGGCCGAGGGGAAGCGGGCCGCCCGCCCCGGCGGACGCCGCCCCGACCGTCTCGGCGACCGCCGCCCGGACCTCGGCCTCGTCCGGCGCGGGGATCGCGAGGACGGCGAGCGAGCGGCGCAGGCGCGCGAGGTGCCGGGTCAGCGCGAACGGCACCCCGCCGGTCACCTTGCACGTCTCGAACGCGCCGTCCCCCACAGTCACCCCGTGGTCGAGCGCGGCGACGTGTCCCGCGCCGGCCGGCACGACCCGGCCACCGACCCAAACCGTCGTCATCGGTCCGCACCTCCGGTCGGGAGGGCCGCGCCGGCCGTCCCGGAGCTGCCCGACTCGGCGACGCCCGGTCGGGCGTCCTCGTCCTGCTGCGGTTCTACACCGTGGCCGCCGACAGCGCTGGCGAGCCCGACGAGCCGGCGGGCCTTGAGCTCGGTCTCGACCCACTCGCCGTCCGCGTCCGAGCCCCACGTGATCCCGGCGCCCGTCCCGAACCTCAGCTCGTCGCCGTCCCACCAGAACGAGCGGATGCCGACCGCGAGGCGGGCGACACCGCTGTCGGCGTCGACGAAACCGACCGCGCCGCAGTACGGGCCGCGCGGTACCGGCTCGAGGTCCGCGATGGCCCGCAGCGCGCTGCTCTTCGGCGCACCCGACACCGAGCCGGGCGGCATCGTCGCGGCGAGCAGGTCGGCCCAGCCGGCGCCGGGGCGCAGCCGGCCCTCGACGGTCGAGACGAGGTGGACGAGCCCGGGATGCTGCTCGACGACGAGCAGGGCCGTGACCTCGACCGTGCCGGGCCGGCAGACCCGCTGGAGGTCGTTGCGGACGAGATCGACGATCATGACGTTCT
>Ga0209798_10001504_pt1 | contig 14033 bp, 6 predicted proteins | sample DOMMetBare3Fresh_FD_187475 | JGI IMG/M metagenome (GOLD analysis project Ga0209798, IMG submission 187475) | Wetland sediment microbial communities from St. Louis River estuary, USA, under dissolved organic matter induced mercury methylation -... | ecosystem: Environmental > Aquatic > Freshwater...
ACATCACGGCATAAGGGCTTAACTAACCTGGCCGCGAGGTATGGTGATCAAAAGCTTGGTGTGTAAATAGTGTGTTTGTTAGTAAAACAAAAAGCTGGAAAAGGGCAGCACCCGCTATCGCAAAAAGAGATACTAGTAAAATCATTGTCTTTATAATTTTCATGCTGAGTTACCAACTATTTATTTAATTTGAATGCAGATAATCCTCCCGTTAAATAAGCAAAACAAGCGATTTAATTCCAAATTAATATAAGGACGGTTACAGTTTTAGGACTTTTTTCGATGCCACAATAGCCCGTTGCTAATCTACAACAATCTATTTAGAGCCGATCTTAGGAGTTAGGGAGGCACTTACTTTGGGTATCTTATGTTGTTAAATGAGCAACTAATTTTTGATGGCTTCGTCTGTTATTTTGTGTAAAAACAACATAAGAATCAGGAGCTATCCAACACTAAATTAGTCTTTAAATTCAGCTAGAATACTGACTGTTGCCGCACTAACTGCCGAGCATTTTAGTTCTGCTTTGAACGGGTCTGGTCGATAGTTAAAAGCCGCGACTGGCAGCCATTATTTAAAGCTTTACATAATGGGTATGTCGCGAAAAAAGATCGTTTCCCGAAGCCTGACCTGAGCATAGCCGAAGGGAACAAGATTACACGAAGAAAAGCAAAGATTAGTCATTTCTAATATGAAATGAGCCTGAAATAAACTGAGATTCTGTTCATGATGGGAGGATGAAAACTCTCATGAACGACACACAGCTTGCTTTCAATTGATCCTACTCCAACTCGTCAGTTACGGTCCAAAGCTCGTCTTTCTTATTCAGGTACAGGCGCTTCATCTCTTCCGAAGTGAATGGCCGTGAGCCAATCCGGCCCATGACAGCGATCTGACCACCGGTTTCGTCCACAGCGCGATCACGGTCTAAGCCCTTAGATAGCGACAGTGCAGGTGAATCGGTGGGATACTTTGCGATGAGTTCCGGCCGTGGCTCCGGGCTGAAGCCGTAGAAACCTGGCTGCGAATCAGGTGACGTGAGTTGCAGGACGCGCAGGCCATTTTTCCCATCAGCAATATAGGCAAACAGAGAGGCATTGGTAGTGCCCACGACGACATCCCTGGCGTCGTTGATCTGACCGCCTGCGGTAAATTTCTGGTTCAACTTTGGCAGTTCAGGTTTTTCCACGTCGACAATGGCAAGTCCCTCAGAGCCTGCGGCAACATAGGCATAGGTTCGGGCCACATAAATCCGGTTCGCTTCCTTAAGTGGCACGACCGAATCCTTGACCAACCGAGGCTTGACGGGATTAGTTACGTCTACAACCTTGAGGCCCTCGGCGTCGGTGACAAAGAGGTAGCGGAACTGCAGGGCCGAGGCTCGCGCGTCGCGCAATGGAATGACCGCTTCCAGCTTAGGCTTCAGAGGTTCATTCATGTCGAGGACGACCATCCCGGCATCAGCGGCGATGTAGAAATAACGGCCGCCGATTGTGAGGTGGCGAGCGCCTTTTAGGATACCGTTATCATTCCAGGTGAGCGCACGTTGAAGAAAATTATTGCGTGGCTCGCCGTCTGCCAGGGTGTTGACATCAGTCAATATCAATCCCTCTTCTGCGTCAGTGATGAAGGCGTAATTGTAGATGGGGTGAAATTCCTGCTCCTGGTTGGTCTTGTCGATCAGTTCGTGCATTTTCTCGCCGCTCATACCGAAGCGGGCCAGTTTTCTGCGATCCGGATGGATAGGCTGGTTGGTGGGCAGGACTACGCAGGTTGCGTTTTTGCTGGGGATGTGGGTATTTTGACCGAGAGGCGAAACTGGCGCGGTAATAATGCGCTGAGAGAAACCCTTATTGGCAATACCCGCCGTATCATAGACCTGCATGCCCTCTTTGCCTTCTGCGACATATAAGTATTCGCCCCGGAGTTGGACGCAGCGTGCCGCGTTTGAGCGATGGCTGAAGGCTTCTTTTAGCTCCAATTCATTTTCCTGATGCTGTTTGTACCAATCAGGATAAGCGTACTTGTGCAAGAAGCTACCTACTACCGCCTGGGGTTCATCCCATTCTGTGACCCGCACAGCAGTAATTTCGTCCTCAGTACCTATCCAAGCGTTAAAACCAATGAGATTAGCAAAGTTAGTACCTTGAAGTAGCAACTGAGCCATGATAGCGTTGTTGTCGTTCTCTTTGGAAACATGGCAGTCGGTACAGGTTTTGGTTTCAGTTTTCCTCTCGGTATGCGGATAGTGAGGGGCAAAAGCCTGGGAACTGAAGCCGCTGGCAGCAATTGGCGGTTGCTGTATGTAGAGATTCTCGCGGTTAGCATTTTGTACACTCAGAACCAGTGCCGAAGAAGAACGCACAGGCGCGATGCGTCCGCCCTTGGCGGGACCGTGGCGACCGAGCTGGAACATATCATCACGAGCTACTTGCGGGTTGTAGGTAGCATAATTACGAGTCTCCTCGAAATCATAATGATGTCGACGGGTTTTCCAGTTGGCTTGCATCGACAAATGGCAACCGCTACAGCTTGTAGTCCATGAGGTATGGCAAGAGTAGCAGGTCATCGCTTCGTTTTTGTGTGCCCTATCCTCCGGCGCGACGCCCGGCCCCCAGTACACGTTGTCCTTGCCGATAGTCTTGGCCCGTGCGGCTTTCGGATTGAACTTGGGATGTTCGGGATTAACACTGTCCTTTACCAAAGAAACCTCCCATTCCTTATCTGACCACAGGGCTGATCTCTGAAACAGTTTGTCACCTCGCCATTCGAATCTCGCTCGACCGTCCTGCGTACGCAGCACGCTCAGGTCGGTACCTCCGGGCGGGGCGGCGGGACCGGAAGTCTTGAGAGAGGGATAACGATCCGTAGTACCATGGCAGTCTACACATTCGATTTCCACCGCTTGTGCTACTTCGCCATAAAGATGGCCGTTGCCATGGGCATCTTGCTCAAAATGGCAGTCTACGCAGTGCATACCCTTGTCGACATGAACCGAAGACATATGTACTGCCTTTTTGAACTTGTCGGGATCGTTGTCGGCAACAGGCTGCCCTTCCGCATCCAATAGTCGCCCTTTGCGATCACGCTTGTAAACGGCCCGGAAATTCCAGCCATGTCCATGGTAATCGGCGAACTGGGTGTCTTTGTTCTTGCCGTTGTTGTCCCAGACTTTTTTCAAAAACTCCACATCGCCCCATAGACCCCTCTGAGCCGCCTCTTCCGGATTACGCATGGCGATTTCAAAGGTCTTTTCGTGACCGAGAATTTGATCCTTATCGTGTTCAACGCCCTCTGCGTTCCATTCACTCACATAGCGCTGCTTTTTCGGCCACATATTGGGGGCGTCTGATTCGTAGTCCCACATGGTGTAGCCGAGAAAAGTATTCACGAAGGAATTGGGCTGATGCATGTGACAAATAATACAGGTGCTAGTCGGAATAGCTCGACTGAATTCATGCTTGAGGGGATGCCCCGATTCGCCTTTGGGAATAACGGGATCGACCGACGCACTGGTGCCATCATGACCGAACTGCGCGTAAGGGCCCGAGTGGCGCGGATCTCGGTCGTTAGAATAGACCACATGGCAAGCCGAGCAACCGGAAGAGCGATAGTCACCCGGCTGGTCGTTGGTACCCAGAAACCAGGTTAAAGGGTCATTTAGCCGGGTCTTGTGTATATTGATAACCGGCACCGCGATCCTGGCTCCAGTGGCCGGGCCACGATTGGACTGGCGAATATCTGGTCGCCCAGGTTCATCCAGGCGTTGGGTCTGACCGGTGACGTTAGGTAAACCTGTTTCCGGAAAAAGATTGCCTAGATTACGCCCGCCTCGTTCGAATGTCCGAAATATATCTCCCGGTGCCAACGACTCCCAGGCTGGCAAAGGCGCGAGGAAGGGAAGTACTCCTTTAACTTTCATGTTGTCGTCGGGTTCCTGGGCGCTTTTCAGCATCGCCCCTACCGACGTCAACCCACCCTGCGCATTCTTGGCATCCTCGCCTTTTTTTGTCACATAAAATTCGCCTGCGACATACTGCTTGAACGGTAGAATGCCATTATTGTATGCTGCACCACCCCAGAGCATGGCTCCGGTCGCCATGATGCTGCGCCCGGCGGCCAGAACTTCCTTGAGATGGCAGGCACCGCATGATTCCATGGCGACGCGGTAGTCACCCGGGTTGGCAAAACGGATGAATTCGGGACTTTCCAGGTTTAACAGGCTATAAGTGCGTTCTGGCGTGGCGCTGGCCGGATAGCTCCAGGCCTGCGGATATAGCGGGTGGACGTGGGCTTTATTCAATGCAGCGGCATATTCAGGGCTGCCCTTCGCAACAGTCTCCGGGCGCAATGCTGATTCATTGCCACCGTGGCAATCCGTGCAGCCCAGTGTCACAGCAGCGTTGACGTGCATGGTGGGTGTGTCAGTTTTGTTGTGACAACTCAGACAGCCTTTACTCTTGGCGTCCGCCTGCATCTTCGTTTGCCGGGCCGGAGCAGGAGGAGTGTAGGCATAGGTCTGTTTATCAACAGAACCAGGTTCATTGACGGGCGCGGCGCATAGGGATGGAGCAAATAAGGCCATAAGCAGGGGAAAAAGCCATAAGACTATCGCCGCTGTTCCCAGTGAATAGTGAGAACGAAGAGAAATATTTCCAGTTGTGCGCCTCATCTTCTTATTCCTTGTCTGGCTGTGTTTAATGTTCAAATGTTTTAAAACTCTGAGTCATGCTATAAAACTGTCGAAACAATCTCTCTAATATTTGAAACAAGCGACATATTCGGGAATCCACTTTATCAGTCCGTTGCAAGGTCAGTCTTTTAAAATGCCAGAATCAGATTGGATAAAACTGAAAACCCCAATCGATCTCCATACAGATCTTTAAATCCATCCCCCGGAAGCAATACAGCGCCAGACAGTCGGAAGATAACGTTCTGGGTCTGGAATGGCCTATAAACAAGAGCTACCGAGGTATCAAATCCAATGTCCCTCCTGATCCTTCTGCCATTCTGCGTGGCTTCCAGAACTGCGGTGTCGTCGAAAAATAACTGGTTGGCGTTGACGCTAATCCTAAGCTCCGGCAACACGTCAAAATCGGCGCCGAGACCAAAAAGCTGGGTGCCGGGGTTGGCAAAATTGGACTGCCCCTGTTCTTTTGAGGAACGTAAGGCATTAAGGATACCGTTCCGCCCGTTGAGTTTGATGCCGTTGGCATAGGGCAAGGCCTGGCGGGACCAGAAGCTGCTATCGCCACCGGCGAACATGGGGTTTTCGAAAATGGCATCGAAGCCATGTTCAGTGTTGTCATAGGGATTACTGTCACCGCTGGCATAGAGTACGGAAAGACGCGGCCTGATCCAGTCAAAGTCCATTGACGCTTCAAAAGCACCAAACCAGGCCTGAATATCCGCAGGTTTGCCTGTGAAGGGGCTGGCAGTCTCCCTGCCAAGCGCCAAATAGGTGCTGGCGCTGAGGTTGAGACGTCCGAAATGGCCGTCGCCATTGTAGCCTAGATAGCCGACATCGTAGTTACGTGCGTAGCCTCCACCCAGCATAGAAGGCCGACCCGGAAAGCCGTTGTGGTCGTAAAATTGATTGTCCGTGCCTTCCCGGTTGCGGTTGTAGACCGCGATGCCCTGGGAAGTGAACCCCCGCACCGGGAAATCCTGACGGTAGAGGTTGGCAGCGAACACATCGTCGTTGCGGATGCCATGTTCGACGATCTCGTTGAGGCCACTGTTGACACTCTTCTCTGCGCGCCGGAACCAGGCGAGGTTATATTGCCAAAGATTGTTATCGCGGGTGCCATAGAGCCGCACCCCGAGCGGATTGTCCAGGAACAGGAAGCCGCGAAAATCGGCGGTGAAGGGCTGGATGCCTACCCGCACCCGGTCGAAGTCGTAGCGGTCGGACACCGTTCGCAGGTGCATATCAAGAGATAGCTGCTGAAGACTGATGTCGTGATCCCAGCGGTTAGTTCCCTGACTCCTATCTGCGTATAACACCCCCGGCGCGTCGGCCTCGGTAAAATTGGTGTTGAGGACGGGATTGAAGCGGAACTCAAAATCCGGCGGCCGGAAAACCGTTTCACCTTTGTAAAGGTTAAAGGCAAAGCTCAGGCTTTGCACTAACAGGAACTGGTCGCCCGCCGCAGAAGAACCGGAAGCTCGTGTCGGTGGCAATCGGCGTGGCTCGGCGATAGTGTCTGAAAGTACTCCCAGATTGAAGAACCAGTCACGCCCTGCGAACGGCCGGTCGGCCTTGAGTACGTTGAAATTGTATGGGTCGAACCAACGCTCGTTCATCAGCCCCAGGTCAACGGGCAGCCGCCAGCGGTCTTCAAGGGCTGTGTATTTGGGCGGCGACTGGAAATCCTGAGGAGCGACGGCTTCGAGTCCGGTCTTACTGTTAGGCTGCTCAGGCATAAGTTCCTCGTCCTGGGTCTCCCATTCTCCCGGACGGCGCCGCGTAATCTCCTCACTGCTGTCCGGCTGAGCAACTTTGACGTCATCAGTAGCCGCTGACGCATTCTCGGTTGTGGTTACTCCCATGATGATTAACAGGATAAGCGCTGACCTTGACAAACAAGCGCTTCTTGATTGTACAGGGTTTATGTTTATGATCGTTTTCATGGGACGACTGAGCCCGGATTTACGTTGTTACCGGCAGAAGGTAATTTAATGCCGGAAAAAGACTCCGCTTTGGCTGGTAAATTTAACTTTTTGCCATCCATGGCAAGGCTCCGGGAAATATGAAACCCGTGGCAATCAATGCAGGTGGATGCGACCTTATCCCTGGCCCTGGTACCGATGCCGCTATGGCATTCCCGGCAGCTGGCGATGCCCTTGAGCAGCACATCCTCGCTGTGCTCAGACTTTTCTGCATCATGGCAATCTGTGCAATCCTGAGTCTTATGTTTGTCGTGATTGAAATCGGCTTTGGGAAACCTGTGCGCACTGAACCCTACCGGCTCGACCTTCCAGAACTGCAGCTGGTTGCCTCCCTGGTTGCTCTCCTGATTCAGGCTCACCGTGTGGCACTTGCCGCAGACGCGAAAACGCATGATTTCGGAATCTACGTCGCGGACATATTTGGTTACCCACTCCTTGGGTTCCATGTGTTCCAGCGGGGGAAGCGCCTCGCCAGGGCGATGGCGCTCCTGCGCAACCGGTGGCTCTGACAGAAGGCGATAGTCGTCTTTCAACGCCCGGTCGGCGTAATAGCCGTCGAGAAATGTCTGTATACTATGGTCATCACCATGAGGCAATTCCAGTTTGGGATCATGAATATCAAAGTTCAGCTTGTGGCATTCGTGACACTGGCTTTCGAAATCGAGCTTCGCCATGTACTTGCCGCCAGGTTCAGGCTGGTGGCAATTCGCACAATCAAGCCGCACATTGCCGCGATCGGGACTTTTGATGCCATCCTTCTTGAGATGGACAGCGTGGCTAAATTCGATATTGGTGCGTTCCTGCAATCGGTCTTTCTGATCCAGAGGAATGCGAACCGACTTTGACTTGTCGTCTGTGAAAGTCGTAATAGTTGCCTTAAATTCAGGGTGTCCGTCGCCAAAATCCGACACATCAGCAAGCCTGGTATCGGGTGCTGTAGTCTTGATGTTTTCGTGGCAGCTGGCGCATAGCGACTCATCATGGCGTATTAAAGCTGGATTGTGGGAACCATTGTGCTCCTTGTGACAGGTTGCACAATGATTGGATTCGAGGGCATCGACATTCCGGAATCCTTCGGCGAAGTGATGGGGAGTGTCCTTATGGCAATCGGTGCAAACGGAATCTCGTACCGACACGAAGGCCTGCTCGTGACAGCGATTACAGTCAGTGGCGAAGAAGCTGTGGGCAGATGAGATGGGCCCGGAATTCCAGCTAAGGTCGGATAGCACCGGCACGGTGCGCAACCAGACACCGAAAGGCTTGTAGACAAAGCCAGCCAGCGGCGTCAGAAAAAACAGGATCAATATCGCCAGGGACAAAGTCCAGGTGGCGCGGCGCATGGAAAAACCTTTCCGCCCGGAATCCGGATCGCAACTAGCCAGCAGAGCATCTTCCAGCTCTTTGCCGGATCTACCTGCCGGTTCTCTGATTTCGAGACGTAAGCTATAAGTTTCCGGGGCTTCCCTTACTGTGAAACAGACGTTGCCTATGCTGAACTCATCGCCGGGCGTCAAAACGGATTCCGCCAATTTCCTGCCATTATGGAGAACGCGATTGGACGCGATGGCACGGATACGCAATTTCCCATCGTTTCCTTGCTCGATGATGGCATGACTAAGCCCTGCCAGCCGACTTTGCAGACGGATATCCTGATCCGCCCCGCGGCCCAGGCTCAGACGTTCAGTGTCGATGTCCTTTGCTTTGGAAATCTCGCCCCGCCGAACTGTTTCTATCAGGCAATGCATCTCTTTTGTCACCAATAGAAAAACACGGATATCACATGAATTATAACCGCTACCAGCAGGGCGCAGGCAATGGGTATATGCAGGAGGAGCCAGCATTTCATTAAGTCATGATAACGAATGTCACGCTGGACACGACTAATTATGGACTTTCGCTCATTTAATACTTTGAGCAGTTCCACCACCTGGTTAATCTCTGCCGTGCTCTGGGATTTCCGCAAGTACTTGCTCAGAAAGTCCTTTGGGCTAAGCGCGTCCACGGCCAAAGCGGACTGCTCTGATGCGACGAAACTGCCCGCAAGCTTCCATTGCAAAAGCGGCAATACCGGCAGGCGGGCGCCCATTATGGCCTGCTGCCACAGCGTACCGCCCAAACGGGTTTCTACCACTTCCCGCAGCACTTTATGATGTGCCTCCGCACCCAGGTTTTCTGCTAGTGTCAGGCTGGTTTCATCAAGCCGGGCGATGGCTGTAATCATCTCCCCGCGACTGATCCCATTACGGATGGAAGTGACCAAAGGCGGGAACGACAGGTAGGCATAGAGGCCGTAAAATCCGCTCAACACTACAATAACCATGAGCGCGTAGGCCAGAGTATGGATGTTCCAGCCAAATTGGAGCGCACTATGCAGGGAGACAACCACCGGCAACGAGATGCCCAGATAAACATGGGCGGAAGCCCATCTGTCCAGGGAAGTTTTAGTGCAATGATACTGGCGCTTGCGAATTCCGAACCAGAGCAGAAACAGGATCAGCGCGGCGCTGATAATGCCCAGTGTATAGCCCTGCCAAGTGCCACCGTTTGCTGGTTCGCCGGGAGCTGCAGAAAGATAAAGTAACAACGCAATAAACACTAGCGCCGTCGCCTGCTTCAGGTAGCGGTATTGGCCATAGTTCAGTATTGATCCATACATGGGGCATCCTCCTTTAGCTCGACCAGGATATGTTTCGGGTTACCTCGAAAGGCGGCTCCGGTAGGACAGGCTGACACGCAGGCAGGGCCACCCGAAAGGTCTTTGCACATATCGCACTTTACTGCTTTTTTGTGGCCGCCACTTCCTGTTCCACCAAACGCCGCCTCGTCGAAGCCAAACAGTAGCCGTGCCCATAGGCTGGGCTTATTTTCGTCCTTATCAGAAGCCAGGTGAATTACGCCATACGGACAATTCTGCACACAGTTGCCGCATCCGATACAGGTGTCTTCAATGAATACTTCGCCGTTAGAGGCGCGTTTGATTGCGTTGGGCGGGCAATCGTTCATGCAGTGAGGCTGCACACAATGGCGGCAGGAAGTCGGCACATGGACGGAGGCGAAAGTCGGTCCGGCTTCACGGTTCAGCCGGGAAGTTCCACCGTGGGTATTGGCACAGGCTTTCTCACAGTTATCACAACGTATGCAGATAGATTCGTCGATGAGGAGCACGTCGGTGGCTTCGCCCAAACCTTGTTCCATGAGAAAGGAAATGACACCGCCCGCTTGTTGTGCGGCTTCCGTCTCACCGACATGATGCGCCAGAATGTTTGAATGGACGTTCCGAAGGAGTTCCGGGTACCGCTGCACCAACCACCGGAAGTCCTCACCTGGGATTTCCACTATAGCGGTCACGGCCTGGGCGCAGGCTGTTGCCCTGCGAACGGAGCCGGCCAGCGCACCCCATCCACCCACGTAGTCCCCAGCCGTTACCAACCGGTGCTGTACTTCGCGCCCGTCCATGGTTTGAGTCACAGTCACCGCTCCGCTACGGAGGAAGAAGACACTGTCACCATATGCACCCTCTTGGAACAGAATTTCCCCTGTCTCATAGCTGTGACAGGATACTCTACCTTGCAAAGTTTTAAAGTCATTCTCAGGAAGCCCCGGAGCTAAATACCAGCGGATGGATCGTTCCACGGCAGCTGTTTCGAGAATTTCCCCTACTTTTTGATTAGATGCGCTGAGCTTTTTTATGGCAAGCCGTGGCGTTTCTATCAGGATGCAGTTTTCCCCTGCGATAGTCGTTAATGTGCGTCTCCGTCCTGAAATCAACTCGGTATCGCCAAAGAATTCGCCCGTCTCAAGCTGGATAATCAGATCCGGTTCATCCTCCCGGAATTGGATGAGAATCGAACCACAGAGGATGGAATAGAAGGAATCCGAGTAATCATCGTGACAAAAGATGGCGGTACCTGGAGCTGGGGATAGAATCCGGCTTTCAAGCAGAATTCCCCGAAGCGGCCGTGCATCAATAGAACCGAAAATGGGAACCGTGCCGCCAACCTTTGTCAGAATCTCATCCACCGTGGCAAAACCCGGCACATTGGTAAACTTATCCAGCAAGAGCTCATCTTCCACTGGCTGCACTGGTTTGCCGCGAATTTGTTCGATGACTTCGTAGCCCTGGTTGAGCGCTTGCTTGATAAGAGGATAGCCGGCCAGCGAACCGATAACATAGAGCCCCTCTACGTTTGATTCGTATTGAGCGTTAAGCACTGGTAAGGCCGTGGATTCGTCGTCAGAAAATGCAATGCCGCAGGATTCCAGGAACGCCCGAGGATGGCTGGCGCCGAGCCGGGCGATGATCTTGTCGCAGAGAATTTCCACAGGCTCGCCGGAAGTTCCGAGCACCATGCGAGCACGGCTGGCTTGTTCCTCGATAAGCTGGGGCACACTGTTGTAAAAACATTCGATTCTGTCGTCAGCTATGGCTTCGAGAATAGCATTGCGGTTACCGGCGGCAGCACGATGAAAGCCGTCTCGCCGATTGACTATAATCACACGATTTTGCTCGGCCAGGGCCAGGGCGGTTTCAATGGCTGAATCGCCTGCGCCGATTATCACGACCACTTTATCATCAAAATCGTCTGGATCGTCGAGATGGTAGTCTACGAATCCTAGGTCTTCGCCCTTAACGCCCAGTTTGTTGGGTTGCCCCTGCAGGCCAAGGGCAAGAATGACGGTTTCGGCGCAAACGATATTGCCGTCGGCCAGTTCCACGGAAAAATTTCCGGAGTCCCCTCCACTAATGGACTTTACAGGTGAATTGCGGCGCACATTGACCTCCAGTCTAGCTGCCTCACTGGTCCAGGCTTCGAGGATGCTCTCGCGACTGCCCGCCTCGAACGCCAGCGAACTGCGCAGGGGCAATCGTACCGGCTCGGCCATGACGAATTTGCCTTTCTGGAAGCGATGGATAGTGTTGGAAAGATGGGCTTCGGCTTCGAGCAGGACATGGGAAAGACCAGTCTCTGCAGCGCGAATAGCGGCGCTCAGTCCGGCAGGACCACCGCCTACTATAGCTACAGGATAAACAGTATTCATCATAATCACCTCATCTCAAACTAGTTTCTATGGTTTTCAGAGCCTTGATCATCCGCTCAGGGTCGTAGGCATGTTCATCCTTAAGCACCCCATCTATTTCCTTGATCGAGTCTTTCATTCGCTCTGACTTTTCTGCTGACAGGCCGCCGCCAGTCCGCAACGCCTCAGTTATGGCCCCCAAAGCCATAGCAGCTTGTTCCGCTGCACCATAATCATTGTAGTCACCACGCACTCCTTCCTGGACGAGATCGGTGGCCATGGCACGTATATCCTCTATGGTGAATTGACGTTGCAATACCGATTTTCGAATTTCAGCCAAAAGAGGACGCATTGCCGCTGCCGCTTTGCGGGCGTCGGAAATGCTGATAGATGCGGCTTGATGCAAGTGGAGCATTGCTTTGTGCAAGTGTTCGCCCTGTACAGGCGAGATGTGTCGCAGAAGGCTCCGAAGCATCAGGAGGTTAGCGTCGTTTAAATGGATTGTTCCTGGCTGGAGCCCGGATGATTCCCGGTAAGCCCAATGGGGATTTTTCATGGGCCGGTGACAGGCATGGCAATCGAAGAAAGCCAATTCCGGCATCAGCCCCGCCGTCTGGTACTTGGCTTCCTGAAATAAATCCAGGAACTGCTCAACGGCCAACAGTTGTCCAACAGCCCATATTTGAGCACCATTCCAGTTGCCTTTTCGCTCCTTATAATCCTTGTCGAGTTTGAAATGCTTCGGCTGGATATGGGTAAAGGTATCCAGTTCGAAGCTAATACGTGGATGTCCCGCGCCCATGATGCGGTGAGTCGCCAGCTTGTCTTTGGTGCCAAGGTGACAGGAAAGACAGAGATTTGCCCGAGCTACCGGTTCTTCGGCAGGATAAAGCCCCAGTTTGACATTTTCAGCATGAGTTCCGGTACCGGAGACGTGCGGCCCCAGGTAGTGCTCGCTACCACCGTGACAGGCTTCACAGCCGACACCGTCATCGACCTGAAAGCGCTTGCCTCGGTGCTCCGCCGGTATATTGTCAGTGTGGCAGTCGAGGCATAGTTTTTCGGTGTGGGCCGCTTTAATTCCAAGGTTGCGGGCGATACGCCTGGACGCATCGTTGAACAGGACTGTGTACGCCTTGGCGTGCTTGTCCTCCCGATGCCAAATGATAAATTCATTCTGCTGTACTCTGGAATCTTTGAGCGGTGCATTCGCCCCATGACAGGTATTGCCAGCGCAAGTCACTACGCCAAGATGCATGTCAACGCCTTTCTTAGGCTCGGCCGAAACCTCTGCATTGACGTTCGTAAGGAAGACAGTCAACAAAAGAACCGTAAAAAAATAGCAACAAGACATAGTCGAGATGTTCCGATAAGCCTTTTTAGACATCTGTCCCTGTATCTGTCCGGTTGCGTAAAATAACTCAATATCAGACATTTTATCCCTCTTATGATTTGATTCTACACATCGTTTAAACACGATTGTGTCGATATTTAATTGAGTGAACAAAATTTGGCTTCGATACCCATTCTAGTCAAAATAACTTAATGGAGACTTAAACTAGATGAGGGTTTGATTAAGATTAGATAAGGATAGGAAGGAGCAGTATTCGTGGTTACGGTATTTTCCAATAGATATTAATGAGTCTGAAATCAAGCAATCTTTTGTGAGAACCTTGTTCTTTCAAGGGTAGCGTGTCGGCGTTAACTCAACCTGCTCTTGCAATTTCTATTGTTAAGCTATTGGGGGTAACAATTTTAAGATTGCTTTAAGCCTGGGGCATTAATATAAAATCGGTTCAAATAGGATTAACTTCTCATACCATCAAATTTATCGAAAGGAACATCAAATGAAAATATCGCCCGCAATAGTATTATTTATTTCGTCACTTGGATGCGCCTCTGCGGCTGAAATAACGATACCTATGAGTACAGTTAATGCAGAGGGCGCAGTGAAGTCGATCGGCAGCATTACGATAACTGAATCGTCATATGGCCTTGTTTTTTCACCGTCAATTGTAGGTATTGAGGCTGGGATTCATGGCTTTCATGTTCATGAGAGCCCAAGCTGCGAGCCTAAAGATAAGGACGGCAAGCCCGTAGCAGCTTTGGCGGCAGGCGGTCATTACGACCCGAATGCCAGCAAACACCATGGAACACCGTGGGGTGACGGACATTTAGGCGACCTTCCCGCATTGGTTGTCGGCCAGGACGGCAAAGCCAATTATGCAGTTCTAGCACCAAGACTGAAGTTAAGTGATATTAAATCGCGTGCGCTTATAATCCATGTGGGCGGTGATAACTATTCCGACGATCCGGCTCTTCTCGGCGGCGGCGGCACGCGCAT
>Ga0209798_10001505_pt1 | contig 14028 bp, 11 predicted proteins | sample DOMMetBare3Fresh_FD_187475 | JGI IMG/M metagenome (GOLD analysis project Ga0209798, IMG submission 187475) | Wetland sediment microbial communities from St. Louis River estuary, USA, under dissolved organic matter induced mercury methylation -... | ecosystem: Environmental > Aquatic >...
AGTACGCCCAGGGGCCGTCCGGCTCGCCGTCGCGATAGGCGCCCTGGCGGGCCCGCTTGCCGTCCCGGTGGTACTCGACGAACGGCCCGTGGAGCCTGCCGTCCTTCCAGCTGGACTCGCTGTGGGGCGAGCCCGAGTCGTAGAAGGCGCGGGCCGGCCCCTCGCGCCTGGGCTGGCCAGCGTCGTCGGGCCGCTCGCACCACTCCTCCAGGCCATCGGGCGGCGCCGCCCCGGCACGGACGGAGCCGGGCGGGCAGGCGAGCCCGCCACCCGCCGCGAGGGCGAGCAGCGCCGTGAGGCAGGCGATCACTCGGCCGCCTCCCTCGCGACGCTGTGGGCCAGGAGCCAGTCGCGCAGGCGGGGGAAGACCTCCTCCGGGGCGCGGCGGCCGAGCAGCAGATCGGTATGGCCGTAGTCCGCCGAGAATCCCTCCCGCAGGCCGGCGTTCCAGTACCGCTTCTCGCCCCCCCAGCGCTCGAAGGCGGCGCGGACCACGGGCGGGGGAGCGAGCCCGTCGCGCTCCGCCGAGACGAACAGGGCCGGCTGCCGGCAGGCGGAGAGCCGCTCCCGGTAGTCCACCGCTCCGTCGGCCGACCGGAAGACGTCGTCCTCGACCCACTCGCGGAGCTGCGCGAAGACGCCCGCGGGCACGTCCTCGATGCCGTTCGCGAGGTGCCGGCGGAAGACGTGGCGATCCATGTTGCGGCCGTTGATGGCGATCTCCGCCGCCGGCGGGTGGGCGAGGCCGGCGAAGGGCGCGACCATGCGGGCGAGGAAGCGGTTGGCGCGGCCGTTCACGAAGAAGCCGTAGCGGATGTAGCGGCGCAGGCCCGCCTGCCCGTCGAAGTGGACCGGGCCGGCGAGCGCCACGACCCCGGCGATGCGGTCCGGATGGGCCTCGCAGGCGGCGAGGCCGACGAGCGCTCCGAGGCTGTGGCCGACCCAGAGCACTCGCTCCTCGCCGGTGGCCTCGCGGACCGCGTCGAGCGCCGCCGGCACGTCCTCCCGCACGTAGGCGTCGAAGCCGAAGCGCCGCGGGGCGCCGGGCCGATCCGGTCGGGAGGCGCCGTGACCGCGCAGGTCGATGGCGAAGCAGTCGAACCCGGCCGCGGAGAGGAAGGCGGCGAGCGAGTACCGCTCCAGCCCCGAGTCGAGGCTGAAGCGGTTGGTGGAGAGGCCGTGGCAGAGCAGGACCGGGGGGCGCCGGGCCGGACCGCGCGGCTGGCGGCGGCCGAGCGCGATCCGCCAGCCGTCCCGGGTGGTGGCGAAGACCAGGGCATCCTCTGCGCCCGGGACGCGCAGGCGCCAGGTCCAGAAGCGGTGGTGGAGGAAGCCGAGCGCGGCCGCGACCGCGGCGAGAAGCAGGATCCAGCCGATCGCGCCGAGCATCCGGCCGACGACTCTACCGCAATCGCCGCGCTTTCCGGCGCGCCGCGGCGCCTTGCCGGAAGCGGGTCCGGGCCCGGCGCGAGGCCGGGACCAGGCGTGGCCCGGCCATTGCACATCGTCCCCCCGTGGCCGGGCGGATCCGGCCGGCGGGCTCCTCTGCCGGCCGGTGAAGCGCGAGCCACGAGGAACGCATGAAGCCCACGAACCCGATCGCTGTCCGGATTCCGAGCAGGACCGAGCACGCAATTCGAGCAGTCCGGGGCCGTATCCCGGAGCTTGACCGCTCGCGGCATGGGAGCGTAGCGTCGGGCATCACTCTTCTCATCGACAGGGGTGCGCCGTGAAGAAGGTCGAGGCCATCATCAAGCCTTTCAAGCTGGACGAGGTGAAGCAGGCTCTCTCCGAGGTCGGCATCGCGGGCCTCACCGCCACCGAGGTGAAGGGCTTCGGACGGCAGAAGGGGCACACCGAGCTGTACCGCGGCGCCGAGTACGTCGTGGACTTCCTCCCCAAGGTGAAGGTGGAGGTGGTGGTGTCCGACGCCCTCGTCGGCAAGGTCGTCGAGGTGATCGAGCGCGCCGCCAAGACCGGGCGCATCGGCGACGGCAAGATCTTCGTCGTGCCGATCGAGGAAGTGATCCGCATCCGCACCGGCGAGCGCGGCGAAGAGGCCCTCTAGGCCTCGAGGCCGCGCGCCACGGCGCGGGGGCATGCCGTGTCCCGGTCCTCCAAGGCACCTCCGCTCCCGGCGTCGCTGGCGCGCGGCGCCATCGACTCGATGGCGGACGCGGTGTTGGTCGTCGGCACCGACGGTGGCGTGGTCCACCTCAACCCGGCGGCGGAGGAGCTGTTCGACCGCAGCCGGGACCGCGCCGTCGGCCTTCCGGTGCGCGCCCTGCCGGGGGGCGCGCAGCTATCGCTGCTCGCCGAGCGGGTGCGGGTGGCGCAGGAATCGACCTGCATCGACCTTCCGAGCCCGCGCGACGCCTCGGTGCCCATCACCGCCGACGGGAGCCCGCTCTTCGACGGCTCGGCCTGCGCGGGGACGGTGCTCTCCCTGCGGCTGCCCCGCTCCTCGGAGCGCGCCCTCGACTTCGAGGCGCTGGCGGCCGGCCTCGCCCACGAGATCAAGAACCCGCTCGCGGGGCTGCAGGGATCGGCGGAGCTGCTCGCCCGCGAGGCCGAGGGCAGCGCCGCGGAGTACGCGCGTGTCATCGCCCGGGAGGCGAAGCGGGTGGACGGGCTGGTGCGGGAGCTGCTCGACCTGGCGCGCCCCGCGGCCCTCCAGTCCGGCCCGGTCAACGCCCACTCCATCCTCCGGGACGTGCTCCTCCTCGCCCGCGGCATGCCCGGCGGCGAGCGGATCGCCTACACGCAGCACTTCGACCCCTCGCTGCCGCCGGTCCACGGCGACGCCGAGAAGCTCACCCAGGTGCTCCTGAACCTCGTCCGGAACGCCGTGGAGGCGGTGCGCGAGGGGCAGGGCGCGGAGGTGATCTTCGAGACCGGCGTGGCCGGGGTGCGGCTGCGCGCCGCGAGCGGACGGACCCGCCCGCTCGCCCGCATCGCCGTCCTCGACAACGGCCCCGGGATTCCCGAGGCGATGCTCCCCCGCCTCTTCACGCCCTTCGCCACCTCCAAGGCCCATGGCACCGGCCTCGGCCTCGCCGTGTCGCGGCGGATCGTCGAGGCGCACGGGGGGCGGATCGAGGTGAAGAACCGGCCCGGAGGCGGCGCCGAGGCTGCCGTCTTCCTGCCCCTCGAGATGTCCTGAACTTGGGGGGCCTCATCCGGCTGGACCTGCGCTCGCCGGCCGGCCGCTGCTCGGGATCCGTGCACGGGCTGCTCGTTCCCGGCACAATAGGTGCATGGAGCAGTCCCCCGTGCGCAAGGTCCTGATCGTCGACGACGAGCCGTCGGTGCGCTTCGTGCTCGCCCGCACGTGCGAGCAGGCGGGGGTTCCGTTCGCCGAGGCGGGCAGCGCCGAGGAGGCCCGGGAGGAGCTGGCTCGTGCCGGCAGCGGCCGCCCGGGCGGGATCGGCCTCGTGCTCCTCGACATCCGGCTCCCGGGCGACGACGGCTTCACGCTGCTCGGCGAGCTCGCCGGGAAGCCCGGCGCGCCCTTCGTGGTGGTGATGACCGCCGAGGACACCATGCGCTCGGCCGTCGAGGCGATGAAGCGCGGGGCCGCCGACTACCTCGGGAAGCCCTTCGACCTCGCCCGGGTGGAGCGCATCATCCGGGACCTCGCCATCGGTCCGGACGCCCCCGAGCCGCCGGAGGACCGGCCGCGCGGCGAGCAGCGGGGCGACGGTCTCGAGGTCCGCCGGGCCAAGGACGTCGCGCTCTCGGAGATCCTCATCGGCCGGTCGCCGGCCATGGTCGAGGTCTTCAAGGAGATCGGCCGCGTGGCGCGGACCGAGATGACGGTCCTGCTCATGGGCGAGAGCGGCACCGGCAAGGAGCTGGTGGCGCGCGCCATCCACACCAACTCGGGACGCGACCGCGGGCCCTTCATCACCGTCAACATGGCCGCCATCCCGCGCGACCTCATGGAGAGCGAGCTGTACGGCCACGAGCGCGGGGCCTTCACCGGCGCGGCCGAGCGGCGCCCCGGCAAGTTCGAGCTGGCGGGAGGCGGGACGCTCTTCCTCGACGAGATCGGCGAGATGCCGGTGGAGCTGCAGGCCAAGCTGCTCCGCGTGCTCCAGGAGCGGGAGATCGACCGGGTGGGCGGCTCGAGGCCGCTGCCGGTGAACGTGCGCATCGTCGCCGCCACCAACGCCGACCTGGCCCGGGCGGTGGAGGAGGGGCGCTTCCGCCGCGACCTGTACTACCGGCTGGCGGTGGTGCCCATCCGCCTGCCGCCGTTGCGGGAGCGGGAGGGGGACGTCGTGCTCCTGGCGCGCCACTTCGTCGCCAAGTACGGCGAGCAGCTGCGCGGCCGGCCGCTGGTGCTGGCGAAGGACGCCGAGCCCCTGCTCCTCGGCCACGCCTGGCCGGGCAACGTGCGGGAGCTGCAGAACGTCATCCAGCGCGCCCTGCTCAAGCTCCCGGGGGCGAGGCTCGCCGCGCGCGACCTCGCCGGGCTCCTCCCCTCGGCCGGCACGGCGGAGCGCGGCCTCAGCGGTTTCGTCGAGTCGATGCTGGACGGGCCCGAGCCTTCGGGCGGCCGCTACTCGGCGGTGCTGGCGTCCGTGGAGGCGCCGCTCATCGCCGCGGCGCTCGCCCGCACCAAGGGCAACCAGCTGCGCGCCGCCGAGCTCCTCGGCATGAACCGCAACACCCTGCGGGAGCGCATGCGCGTCCTGGGAATGAAGGCCAGATGAAGAACGCAGGGGCGGACCATTCGGCCCGCCCCTGCGGCCCTCGGGGATTCGCGGAGGGCGCTGCGATCCCCTCGGACATTTCCGGCTAGCGGCTCCCCTCGATCTCCACCTGGTCCGCAGTGAGGACGCCGGCCGAGAGGGCGCCCGCGTCCTTGCCGCGGACCTTCACCACGGTCCGCCCCTCGGCGACGGCGGCGAAGAAGGCGCTGGCGCTCGCGAACGGGGCTTCGTCCATCTGGCGGAGCTCCGTCTGGTTCGGCCCGCTCGCGACGATCTGGACGGTGATGCCGAGGACCGCGAGCGTCCCGGCGGCGGCGTTCTTCGCGGTGGCCGTGCCCTGGAGGACGAGCCGGCTGTCGTTGGTCTTCTCGACGCGGGTGGCGACCACGTCCGCGCCGTTGCGGTGCAGGACGCCGCGGACGAGCACGGGGCCCGGTCCGAGGTTGGTGAGGTCCACCGGGCTCCCCGAGTCCTCCTTGAACTCGGTCCAGTCGTTGGTGTGGACGGTGATGCCGAGGAGCTGGAAGGTGCCGTTCCTCGCGTCCTGGGCGGAGAGGTTCGCTACCGCCGACTGCAGCCGGATGCTGGACCGGAAGGAGACCTTCTTCGCGATGAGCGTGCCCGAGGCGTCGAGCCGCCCCTCGGCCTCGACCTTCACGCCCGGGACGAGGTCGGCGGGAACGCCGTTCTCCCAGGCGGTGGTGGCGCCGGTCGAGACGGCCTGGCCGTCGACCACGAAGGCGGCCGAGTCGCCGCTCGACACCATGCCCTCGACCTCCACCTCGTCGTTCTCCGCCCCGAGCCGCGCGTCCTCGAGCTGGATGGCCGAGGCGGTGATCGCGCCGGCGACGGGGGCGGCGAGGCTCCGCAGCTCGACGTAGGAGCCGTTCTGGACGCCGGCGGGGAGCGCCACGCCGGCGGCGAGCGTCACCGCGTAGCCGGGGGTTGCGTCGGGCGTGACCTTGAGGGTGAAGGTGGCCGGAGGGCCCATGGCCAGGCCGCTCACGAAGCCCTTCACCTCGAAGTCCTCGCTCGCGCCCGCCTCCTTCTCGATGCGGGTGGCGCGGATGGCGCCGCTCGGGCGGGCGAAGCCGGAGACGCGCACCCGCTCGCCCACCGAGACCGAGCCGAGCCGGTTCGCATCCTCGAACTCGGTCGAGTCGTCGACCTCGACCTCGTGGCCGCCGACGCGCAGGACGCCGCCGCCCTTGTCGTCGACCTTGCCGCGGAGGTCGTCCTCGAACTCGACCTGCTGGGCCTCGCCGGCGCGGTCGTCGTGGCTGCCCTTCACCTTCACCACCATGCCGACCTTCAGCTCGGTCTCGGGCCGGTTCGAGGCGCCCTCGATGGTGATGTTCGCCTTCGAGACGTCGAACTCGACGCCGTTCACGAAGATGCTGCCCTTGGCGGTGATGACGCCCTTCGACGTCTGCGTCGCGCCGGGCGGAGGCGGGTTGCCCGTGCCGCTCGAGCCGCCGCAGGCGGCGAGCGCGAGGGCGGCGAGGACGGCGAGCGTGGAATGAGTGCGGTTCATGGAAATCTCCTCTCGGGGTTTGCGTTCGCCCCGTCTCACACCTCGCGCGGCGGATCCGGGACACTTTTCTTCCCGGCGGCGCAAACGGGGGAGGAGCTACTTGCCGGCGTAGTCGGGAACGCCGGACGGGGCGCCGGCGGTGTCGCGGCCGAGCTGCCCCTTGTCGTTCTTGCCCCAGCACTTCACGGCGAGCGCGGGGTTCCCGGGCGCCCCCTCGTCCACGACGGCGCAGGTGTGGTCGTTGCCGGAGGAGACGGCCCGGACCCCGCCGAGGCCGACGTCGAACCCGTCGAGCTCCGGGTCGTTCGGCGAGGCGCCGGCCTGGTTCGCGTCGTTGAGCCCGCCGCACTTGATCGTCCCGTCGTCCTTGACGGAGCAGGTGTGCCCCCGCCCGGCGGCGGCGTCCACCGAGCGCTGGCCGTTGTCGATCCTGCTGGCCTGGACGGGCGCGGTCACCGGGACCGTGCCGACGGTACCGTTTCCCATCTGCCCCTGCCGGTCGTCGCCCCAGCAGTGGAGGCCGAGGCCCGGAATCCCGGCGCAGGAGTGCAAGTGCCCGGTGACGACGAAGGTGGCGCCCCCCGGGAGCGGCACGGCCACGGGCGTGGGCTTGGACGCCAGGTCGGCGCTCCCCGACTGCCCCCGCTCGTTGGCGCCCCAGCAGGACACGGCCGTTCCGGCGAGAGCGCAGACGTGGTCCAGGGCGGCGGCGACGCGCGAGACCCCGGCCGCCAGGGACGAAACGGGGCTGAGCTGCAGCCCGCCGGCGGTTCCCGTACCGAGCTGGCCGCTCGCGTTCGCGCCCCAGCACTTGACGGCCCCACCCGCGACGACCGCGCAGGTGTGGGCGCGCCCCGCGGCGACGGCGGTGACCCCGGTGAGGCCGGTCGAGACCGGCGTGGATCCGCCCTGCACGTTGCCGTTACCGAGCTGGCCCGATCCGTTGTCGCCCCAGCACTTGAGGATTCCCACGTGCACGGCGCAGGCGTGCGCGGTGCCCGCGGCGACCTCGGCGACCCCGGAGTCCAGGACGCGCACCGGCGTCAGGCTCGACGCGCCGGTGGCGTTCGGGCCGAGCTGGCCCGACTCGTTCGCCCCCCAGCAGACGAGCGTCCCGTCCTCGGCGACGGCGCAGGCATGATCGCCGCCGGCGGCCACCGCCGCCGCCCGGCAGCAGCCGGTCCGGCACTCGAGGAAGCCGGCGGCGCAGGTGTAGCCGCACTGGAAGTCCTGCGCCGGCGCCCTTGGCAGGCAGGCCGCGGTACCGTTCGCGGGCGCGCTGCCGCAGACCGCGCAGCTCGCGCCGCACGCGGCGATGCTCTGGGGGACGCAGCCCGCGCTGCACGCGTGGTTCGGCGGAACGCAGGGGAGCCCGCCGTCCGGCTGGATGAAGCCCTTCCCGTCGTGGTCGATGAGCGTGTCGCCGCACGCCTGGATCGCAACCAGGGCGGCGAGGGCCGCGGCGAGCAGGGAGGCGGTGGGCAGCCTGGGCGCGCGCATCGCTAGAACCCGTAGAGCACGAGCAGCGCCGCCGAGGCGGCCGGCTTCACCGTGCCCTTTCCGTCGAGATGGAAGGCCTGCGCGCCGATCGCGCCGTCGAGGCCGAGGCGGACGAGGCCGACGGGCGCCGTCACCATGAAGGCGGCGCTGGCCAGGACGACGCCGCGGGCGAAGCTCTGCGTGCTCGCGAGGCGCTGCGTCGCCCAGCCGTACCCGAGCTCGGGCCCGGCCTCGAGGAGGATGCTCCCCACGTTCACCGGGTAGAAGGCGGCGACGGCCCCGCCGAGGAAGGCGTAGTCGTAGGCCAGCCACTGGTCGTCCACGTGCTTGAAGGTGTACTCGAGCCGCGCCCTCAGGCCCACCGGTCCCACCTCCTTGCGGACGCCGAGCCGTACCGACGGCGCGAGGCCGAAGCCGGGGAGCCCCACCCAGCTCGTCCCGGCGCCGGTGTAGAGGAGCCCGGGCGCGGGGCCACCCTTGGAGCGCGCCATCTCGTAGCGCGTAGGCGCGAGCATGGGGAGGACCAGGTCGTCGCCCTTCGCGAGCGCGACCGAGCCGGTGGCGCGACCCTCCGGGCTGCGGCGCTCGACGGAATAGCGCCCCGCCGGCAGCGCCAGCGCGATGGCGGAGGCCGTTCCCGGAACCTCGGCGACGACGCCGCGCGGGCCGCGCAGCACGTAGAGCGAGCCTGGATCGCGGGGGAGCGTGAGCCGGGCCTCGGCCTTCCGGAGGTCGGCGAGGACCACGTCCCCCCGGCCGGACATGCGGAACTCGTAGGTGGGGTGCTGGGGACCGGCCTGCGTCCCGGCCGTGCCCGAGACGGTCATCGACGAGGTGTAGTGGAAGGCCTCGGCGAGCGTGACGCGCCCGTCGCCGTCGGCGTCGCCCGCGCCGCGGAGCGCCGCCTCGAGGTGGTGCGTGAAGAAGCTGCCGCCGATGGCGGCCGACTCCTGCGCCTGCTCGCCCACCGCCGTCGAGGCGATGAAGGCCGTGCCCTGCACGGTCTCGTCGGAAGGCAGCGCGAAGTCGAGCGCCGGGGCGGCGGTCGCCCCCTTCACCTGCGTGAGCACTCCCGCCTCGCAGGCGTCGACGATGGCGACCTTCGCCTCGGAGCTCGACCCGGCGACGAGCGCCCGCAGCTCGTCGAAGCGCACCTTGTCGCCCCCGAGCTCGAGGCCGCCGGGACCGGCGTGGCCCGAGTAGTAGAAGACGAGGAGCGCCCGCTCGCCGCCGGCGCGGGCGAGCTTGACCTTGGCCTCGGAGGCGGCGAGCGCCTCGCGGAGCGCCGTCGCGCCCGCGCCGCGGAGCAGCACCACCCGGTCGTCCGCGAAGTCCCCCAGCTCGACGAGCGTGCGGGCGAAGCTCTCGGCGTCCTTCTCCGCGAACCAGAGCCTTGGCCGGGCGGGGGCGCCGGCGTTGTTCCCCACCACCACCGCGAAGCGCGCCGCGCCCCAGGCCTCGGCGGGGAGCGCGGCGAGGGCGAGGAGCGCGAGCAGGGCGGCGGGGCGCCTCATGGCCTCTTCTCGAGGAGGAGCGTCTCCTGGGAGGCGTCCGCGGGCAAGCCCGGGAGCGCTCCCGCGGACCTCACCGCCGCCTCGCCCCCGCCCGCCGCCGCCCGCGCGGCGCGCTCGACCTCGGAGAAGGGGATCGGCGCGGGCGTGCAGACGGCGTAGATGCGCTCCGGCCCGGCCCGGCCGTCGAGGACCGCGCCGCCGGGAAGCGCGCCCGGCCCGGTCAGCTCCGCGCCGCCGTCGCCGCCCGCCGGGTAGAGCCGCGACACCTTGCCGGCCGCGTCCACGGCGACGAGCCAGAGGCGGCACGGCCGCGCGGGCCTCACCTGGAAGCGCAGCGCGGCGTTCGCCGGGACCTCGGCGCCGTCCGCGAGGAGCCGTGCCCCCGCGGGCGTGGCCGCGTAGACGGCGAGCGCGACGCCTCCCTTCGTCCCGACGTAGTCGCCGGGCGGCCGCTCGGGTCCGACGAGCAGGAAGACCGCCGCCGCGGCGGCGAGCGCGGGGACCGGGACCAGCACCGGCCACGCCTTCCACCACGGCCGCGGACGCGACCGCTCCACCACGGCCTCCACCGTCGCCGGGTACACGAAGCGGCGGAATTCCTCGCCCTGGCGCCTCATCTCCTCCAGCCGCGCGCGGCATCCCGGGCAGCCCTCGAGGTGGGGCCCGAGCCCCGAGCGCTCCGCGTCGAGGAGGTGCGCCTCGAGCCTCAGGTCCGACGGACAGCGGCTTTCCGCGCGGGCGCTCATGAGTCGCTCCGGTCGAGGAACTTCCTCGCGTTGCGCAGGAAGCGGTCGAGCTTGCGGCTCACGGTGCGCCGCGAGATGCCGAGCACCTCGGCCACCTCCTCGTGCTCCATGCCGTCCACGATCACCCCCACCGCCACGGCCTGCGTCTGCGCGTCGAAGCGGGAGAGCACCTTCTGCGCGAGCTGCCTTTCGGGGAGGCCGGCCGCGTGGGCGTGGGGCGCTGCCTCCAGCGCCTCGTCGAGCGCCTCCTCGCCGCGGCGGCGGGCGTTGCGCCTCAGGTTGAGGCAGTGGTTCGTCGCCACGCGGTAGATCCAGGGAAGCACCGTCTCCCGGTCCTCGAGCCTCCCGATGTCCCCCAGCAGCTTCACGAAGACCTCCTGGGTGGCGTCCCCCGACGCCTCCCGGTCGCCGAGCAGGCGGAGGCAGCGCCGGTAGACGGCGGGGCCGTAGGTCGCGTAGAGCCTCGCGGCCTTCTCACGCTCGTCCAACGCCGCCTCCTCGCTCCCGTATGACACCTTCGGGTCCTCGAGCGGGACAAGAAAGTGCTAGCACGGGACTCCTGGACCGGGCGGTCGGCCACCCCTGGGCTGCCCGGTTTCCGCGCAGTCCCTGCCCGCCAGGCAGTCAGGGCGCGCCGGAGGGCGGCGGATCGGGCCGATCCGGGGCGTTCCCAGCGTGGCACGCCATGTGCTATCGCAGGCCCCCGAAAGCCCCGCCGAAAACCCCCGACTCCCCTGGGAGAAAGAGCAAAACGATGGCGAACCTCACCCCCAAGCAGGTCCTGGCGCTGGCTGCCGAGAAGAAGGCCACCTACGTGGACCTGAAGTTCATGGACTTCGTCGGCATCTGGCAGCACTTCTCCATCCCGCTCGACGAGCTCACCGAGGAGGTCTTCGAGGAGGGGCTCGGCTTCGACGGCTCCTCGATCCGCGGCTGGCAGGCCATCCACGCCTCCGACATGCTGGTCGTGCCCGACGCCAGCACCGCGGTGATGGACCCGTTCATGGCCGAGCCTACGCTCTCGGTCATCTGCAACGTCGTCGACCCGATCACCAAGGAGCCGTACTCGCGCGATCCGCGCAACATCGCCATCAAGGCCGAGAAGTACCTCAAGTCCACCGGCATCGGCGACACCGCCTTCTTCGGCCCCGAGGCCGAGTTCTTCATTTTCGACGAGGTCCGTTACGACGCCGGCGTGAACCAGGCCTTCTACAAGGTGGACTCGGTCGAGGGGCAGTGGAACACCGGCCGCGAGGAGCCGGGCGGCAACCTCGGCTACAAGCCCCGCTACAAGGAGGGCTACTTCCCGGTCGCGCCCACAGACAGCCAGCAGGACATCCGCACCGAGATGTGCCGCGTGATGGAGTCGGTCGGCATCAAGATCGAGCGGCAGCACCACGAGGTGGCCACCGCCGGCCAGGCCGAGATCGACATCCGCTTCGACTCGCTGGTCCGGATGGCCGACCAGCTCCAGTGGTTCAAGTACGTCATCAAGAACGTGGCCCGCCGGCACGGCAAGACCGTGACGTTCATGCCCAAGCCCCTCTACGGCGACAACGGCTCGGGCATGCACACCCACCAGTCCATCTGGAAGGCGGGCAAGCCGCTCTTCGCGGGCGACGGCTACGCGGGCCTGTCGGATCTCGCCATGTGGTACATCGGCGGCATCTTGAAGCACGGGCCGGCGCTGGCCGCGTTCTGCTGCCCGACCACCAACTCGTACAAGCGGCTCGTCCCGGGCTTCGAGGCGCCCATCAACCTCGCCTACTCGGCGCGCAACCGCTCGGCCTCGATCCGCATCCCCATGTACTCGCCCTCCCCGAAGGCGAAGCGCATCGAGTTCCGCTCGCCGGACCCGTCCTGCAACGGCTACATCGCCTTCGCCGCCATGCTCATGGCCGGCCTCGACGGCATCGAGAACAAGATGAACCCCGGCCAGCCGCTCGACAAGGACATCTACGGCATGTCGCCGGAGGAGCTGAAGGACATCCCGAAGATGCCGGGCTCGCTCGACGAGGCCCTGGAGTGCCTGCGGAGGGACCATGCCTTCCTGCTCAAGGGCGACGTCTTCACCGAGGACGTGCTCGAGACCTGGATCCAGTACAAGTACGACAAGGAAGTGAACCCGGTCCGGATGCGCCCCTCGCCGCTCGAGTACGCGCTGTACTACGACATTTGACGGTGAGCTTCGCTCGCCGACAAATGTCCTAGCAACTACGACGTCGTCGAAATGGGGGGCTACGCCCCCCATCCCCCCCAACGCGTGGCCGCCCCTGTTCCCAGGGCGGCCATGTCCTTTTTCGGGAGTCTCGCGGGCGCCCAGGCTCTAGGATGCCGGGCCGGAATGCGAGCGAGGCTTCTCGAGGCGATCCGCTCCACCGCAGGCGGGCTCCCGCGGGCGTTCTGGACGCTCTGGGCGGGCGCGCTCGTGAACCGCGTCGGGACCTTCGTCGTCCCCTTCCTCGCCCTCTACCTCACCGAGCGGCGCGGGCTGCCCGTCTCGAGGGCGGGCCTCATCGTCTCGCTCTGGGGCCTCGGCGCCGCCGCCGCCAGCCCGGTCGGGGGATGGCTCGCCGACCGCGTCGGCCGGCGCCCCACCATGGTGGGCGCGCTGGCGCTCGGCGGCGCCAGCATGATCGCCCTCGGTCTCGCCGAGCGGCCCGAGGTCATCGCGCCGGCGACGCTCCTCGTGGGCTTCCTCGGCGAGATGTACCGCCCCGGCCTCGTCGCCGCGGTTTCCGACCTCGTTCCGGCCGCGGACCGCGTCCGGGCCTTCGGCCTCGTGTACTGGGCCGTGAACCTGGGCATGGCCGTCGCCGTCTCCGTCGGCGGCCTCCTCGCCAGCGTTTCCTACCTCCTCCTGTTCGTCGCCGACGGGGCGACGACGCTCGTCTTTGGATTTCTGGTCTGGCGCTGGGTGCCCGAGACGCGGCCGGGTCACGGAGTGCCACGGCCCGCCCGTCCGGCGGGCGAGCGCGGGGCCTTCGTCGCCGGGCTCCTCGCCCCGTACCGCGACCGGGTCTTCCTCGCGTACCTCGGGCTCACCTTCGTCCTCGCCCTGATCTTCATGCAGCACCAGCTGGCGCTGGCGGTGGACATGACGGCCCACGGGGTCACCAAGGCCCAGTTCGGCTCCATCCTGGCCGTGAACGGCGTCCTCATCGTCCTCTTCCAGCCCATCCTGGCGCGGGTGATCGGCGGACGCGACAAGTCGCACGTGATCGCCGCGGGCTCGGTGCTGGTGGCGCTGGGCTTCGGGCTCAACGCCATCGTCCACACCCCCGCGCTCTACGCGCTCGGCGTGGTCGTCTGGACCTTCGGTGAGATGGCGACGCTCCCGGTCGGGAGCGCCGTCGTCTCCGACCTCGCGCCTGCGGAGCTGCGCGGCCGGTACCAGGGCGCCAACGGGCTCGCCTTCGGCCTCGGCTCCTTCCTGGCGCCGGCGCTCGGCGCGCTCGTCCTGCAACGGCTCGGCGCGGCCGCCGTCTGGACGGGATGCCTCGTGGCGGGCCTCGCCGTCGCCGCGGGCCAGCTCGCCCTGACCGGCGCGCTCCGCTGCGCCGCCGCGGCCCGTGCCGCGCCGGGAACGCAGCCGTAGCGCAGCGCCGAGCCTCTCCGTCGATTGTCCGCTTCCCGGCCCTCCGGTATCGTGCGCTCGCATGCCGCGGCACAAGATCCTCCTCGTGGACGACAACGCCGAGCTGCTCACGCTGCTCGCGCGCCTGATGGAGTCCGAGGGCTGGATCCCGGTGACGGCCGGGAAGGGGCGGCAGGCCATCGACCTGTTGCCCGCCGAGCGGCCGTCGGCCGCGGTCGTGGACGTGCTCCTCCCCGACATGATGGGCTACGACGTCGCCGCCGCGCTGCGCAAGGCCAGCATCCCCTTCGTCTTCATGACCGGGGTCTTCAAGGGCGGGCGGGCCTCCACCGAGGCGCGCAGCCAGCACGGCGCCGCCGGCTACTTCGAGAAGCCCTTCGAGGCCCGCAAGCTCCTCGACGCGCTCCGGGCGCTCGTC
>Ga0209798_10001507_pt1 | contig 14023 bp, 19 predicted proteins | sample DOMMetBare3Fresh_FD_187475 | JGI IMG/M metagenome (GOLD analysis project Ga0209798, IMG submission 187475) | Wetland sediment microbial communities from St. Louis River estuary, USA, under dissolved organic matter induced mercury methylation -... | ecosystem: Environmental > Aquatic >...
GACAACAAGACTCGTCATGCAGGCCATCCCACTCCTCCGGGGACCGGCCACCACGACCGGACACGACCCCAGGGATCACCCACATATCAAGCATGAGCGGACGGATCCGCACCTCCGCTTGAGCGATCCGACCGTACGCTCCTGTCGCTTCGCTTGCGCCAAGCGCACGAACGTCCGGCGATCCTGATCCGGGCAGGTTGAGGTCTCATCAGTCACCGGTCGCACACCCTGGTCACGGCATCTATTCCCCGCTTCACCCCATGGAGAACGGCGCCGACGAGCGCGGACCGACGGACAAGCGTTCTCGAGGGTCACATCGCCACGCCCAGCGCGTCCACGTAGGCGTGCAGGTCCGCGGCCCTGACCAGCCGCGTGCCGTCGATGCGGACCGACCGAAGGACCCCCGAACTCAGCAACTCGTACACCTTCGAACGACTCACATTGAGCGCCGTGGCCACCTCGGGTACCCGATACAGCAGTCTGTCCTCCACCGTGCCTCCTTCCCGCCTGCGATCAGGCACCTCACCCACACCTACGGCGCCACAACGCCGTCGGCGCTCACACCCGCCACCTCGGAGTGGCGCCGCCGAGCGCCGTCCGCGCCCAGGTCGAAACCAGGTGAGGTCTCCAAGCAGGCCCCGCCACGAGCCCAGATGCCTTCCACCGGCGAACGCCATCGTCCACGCCCGGCCAGACCTGACTTGGGCTCCCCGTTAGGCTCCCCGGGTGCCGAGAGGGCTGACCCATGATCCTGGATCAGCCCTCTGATCTGCGGTGATATGGTCGGGACGGCGGGATTCGAACCCACGACCCCTTGACCCCCAGTTCAACAGTCCGCAGGCACCGCGGGCGAGCGACGGGGTGCCTTCATCCGTGGGGCATCCCGCGGATGGCCGCCAACGCGTCCAGGGCGGCGTCGTGTGCATCGGGCAGGGCTCTCAAGTACCTCTCGGTGGTGATGATGCTGCCGTGACCAAGGCGCTCCTTCACCACCTGGATGTCCGCGCCGCCGGCAAGCAGCCACGAGGCGTGCGCGTGACGCAGGTCGTGAGGGGTGACTTGGAAGCCCACATCCGCTGCCTGGACGGCCTTGCGCCAGACATTGGCCCGGAACCAGTCGTTTCCGATGTGGCCGTCCGTGTGCGCGACCCGTGGAGACCTCGGCTCATCCTTGCCAGTTGAGCGCCGGGCAGCGCGGTAGGCCGAGATGGCGTTCCGGCAGTGTTGGCATCGGCAGGCACCGAGGCTGTACGCAGTGATCGTCCCGTGGCGGTACCGCCGCCCCTTCGAGTTGGGTTCGGTCACGCCGAGTGTGTCCGGATCGGGGAGTCTGGTCGGCACGCTGCGCCGCCGCGGCGCTTCGGTCGGTAACCGGGCGAAGAACAGGTCGTCTTGGCCGAGCCGGTGCGCCACGACATGTTGGCGCAGCTTCGCGACCATGTGGGGCGCTAGCCGCAACCGCCTCGCCTGCCCGTCCTTGGGGTACTCCTTCACCACGAATCGCGCACCCTCCCCCTCGGATGAGGAGCGCAGGTGCACCACGACGCGTGTGACGGTCAGCACGCCAGTATCGACGTCGAGGTCCCTGACGCGCAGTTCGGTCAGCTCACCCCAGCGCAGACCGGTCTCGATGTCCGTCTCTACCAGCAGGCGCATCGTCTCGTCCGGGAGGGCCGCGTGAATCCGATCGAACTGAGCCGCGGTGATGACTCGGCGCGGTCTCGATGGGACAGGCGGGGTCTTCACGCCTTTGCCGGCGTGCAGGAACGTGATCTGATCGTTCAGCGCCGTCGTCAGGACCGAATCCAGGATCACCTTGCACTTACGGATCGTCGGCGGCCGGGCTCCGTGGATCGTCTGCAGGCGGGTGACCCACTCCCGGACATGTGCGGGCAGGATCTCGATCATCCGCAGATCGCCGAGTTCGGGCAGCACGTACCGGTCGAGCAGGTAGGTGTAGGACTCCCTGGTCGTCGCCTCGATCACGTGGTTGGGGAACCACTCCCGCTCAACGTAGCTACGCAGCGTCTGCCGGCCCCGCTTCGAGTCCCCGATCCGTCCTGACGCCAGGTCGAGCTCTGCCTTGTGCCACGCCCTCGCGGCCAGCCTCTCGGTACTGAACGTTCCAGCTGAACGATTGGCACCTCGGACATCACGGAACATGGCCGTAAATCGGACCTTGCCGGCCTGGTTGACTCGCTTCTCCACCCAACCCATGCTCCGGGCCTTTCGCTAGCCTTCCGAAGATCTCTTGCGGGCACCTTGCGGGCAGAACGGCCGGATCACCCTGGATACACTGGGACACTCACGGATACTGCAAACCCCATCTGACCTGCAGTTTAGCAGAATCAACCGAGGGTACGGCGGCCCCAATAGAACTGCAGATGTTCCTTGACACGGAAGAGGTCACTGGTTCAATCCCAGTATCGCCCACCACAAACCCGCAGGTCAGAGGCCAGTTCCGAGATCATCGGAGCTGGCCTCTAGATCATTTGTTAGCGATTGGTTAGAAGTCCGGGGCGAACGTGGCCGGCACTGGACGCACCAGATGGGCGCCCGGCGACCCGGCCCGGCACTTCGTGTCGCCGGCCGCGCTGGTGGCTCGCAGCCCATCTGACCCGACCTCGCCAGGCGTCCTTGGATGGCGTCGATTCGGCCCCAGTCGACGGCGGGGCGCCGGCCGTGCTCAGAGCGCGCCATGGCGGCCCCTCCCCGTCCTATCGCCACGATGGCGCGGTGCCGCCGTGTCACCTGCCCGACCGTCTCGGACGCACCTTCGTCGGCTAGCTCGAGGTCGTGCAGGCACACCCTCCTGCCGACTGCCGCTCGAGCCGCCCTGCCGGCTCTCGACAAGATCCAAGTCCTCGCGTCCGACCGCATAGGCTGCCTGCATGTCGATGCTCCACACCGACGCAGTGTTCTTCGAGGACGACAAGGCGTTCGAGGCCTGGCTCATCAACAACGCCTCGACCGCCGGCCACGTCTGGATCCGGATGGCCAAGAAGGGCAGCGGCGTCACCTCGATCGACTGGACCACGGCCGTCGACGTGGCGCTCTGCTTCGGCTGGATCGACGGCATCGCACGCCGCATCGACGACGAGTGGTACGTGCAGCGGTTCACCCCACGACGGGCGAAGAGCCTCTGGTCGAAGATCAACCGCGAGCGCATCGAGCGGCTCACCGCCGAGGGACGGATGCGCCCCGCCGGCCTGGCCGAGGTGGAACGGGCGAAAGCGGACGGCCGCTGGGATACCGCCTACGACGGCCCGGCCACCGCAACGGTTCCCGACGACCTCGCAGCCGCCCTGGCCGCGCGCGGCCTCACCGACGGCTTCGCCGCGATGGACGCCCGCAACCGCTTCGCCATCCTGAACCGCATCCAAACCGCGGTCCGCCCGGACACCCGCACCCGCCGCATCGAACAGCTCACCGACGCCCTCGCCCAGGGCAAGTCCCCGTACTCGGCGCCGACGAAGAAGCCCGGAATCTAGGGCCCATTGTGGGTCCGGTCACCGGCCGCGAGTGCGACGAGGTCGCGGAGTGCGTGGTCGCTGTCGGGGTCGGCGGGGTACATCAGCTCGATGCGCAGTTCCGAGGTGCTGACCTCGACGGCGGTGTCGAAGCGCATGACGGTCGACACGGTGCGGATGAGGCGGCCGCCGATGTCCAGGATGGGGCAGCTGACCGGGCTGTCGTCTGGGTGCTATTCATCCGTGTCCACCTCGCCGCCCGACCCACCACCATCCTCGAGCGTCTGCGCGGCAAGGGTTCTGGCCTGGGCGAGTGCGGCGAGCATCGTGGGGTCGCCGCTCGCCCATGCCTCGCGCCGGAGCTGGGCCAGGCCGGCGCGCAGGACCTCTGCGCGGTTGACGATCCGGTCGGCAAGTGGCCCTGGGCCGAACCAGATGTCGACGAACTGCTCCGAGGTCAACCCAACGACCCCCGGGAACAGTGCCCGGGCGGCCCGGTTGGCGTCCACGACGGCCATCCCCCGACCGAGGATCCAGGCCGGGTAGGGGTCGTGAGTAGCGAGGACCTGGTCCGGGACGCGACGCACCGGCGCTAGGTGTGGGCTGTCCAGCCCGCGCACGGGATACGCCGGCGTCAGCCCCGCGGCCTCGAGCAGGTCGTTGCGGTCCCGGATCGGGACGGCGAGCACCTCAGCGAGCCGAATCACCAGGTCCCGGCCCGGCCTGGAACGGCCGGTCTCGCAGAACGAGAGGTGTCGGCTCGTGGTCCCGGCCGCCGAGGCGAGGTCCAGTTGCGACAATCCCCTTGCACTGCGCCAGTAGCGCAGCCGGCGTCCGAACGGACTCGTCTCGACGTCACGCTCTCCGATAGCCCGGCTGTCGCTCATGGCTCAAACGGTAGGCGCACCGGTGTGCCTGTCGGACGAGGCGATCTTCCGCGGGTGTGGTCGGCCCGTCTCCAGCCGGTAGGCCAGTTCCTCGAGTACCCCGCGGGCTTCGCGCCGCAGTCGCCAGGACATCAGGGGACCGAGGGGTCGCATCCACCAGGTGAGCCGGAGGGTTGCCCGGCTGCGCACGAGGCAAGCGCCCGCGCCGTCCGGCTCCACCGTCCACCGGTTCGCGGCATGCTTGACGAACCCGGGCATCCCGGCGACGGCGTCGTATGTCAGCGACTGGGCGGCCTGGTCGAAGGTGATCAGCCGCTCACGGACGACCATGTCCCCCATGGGCCCGAACCCCGAGACGTGGCAGGTGCGGATGACGCCCGCTGCGGCGGCGCCGCGGTCCAGACGGGATGCCGTGATCGAGCTCGCCCACTCGGCTATCTGTCCGAACCGGGTACCGATGAGCGCCCATGCCTCATCGGCACCGACGCGAATGCGGACCTCGGCGGCCATCTCCATGCCCGCAGGATGCGTGGTGAGCTGTCCTGTCCGCCATTCCCGAACTGGGAACGGACAGACCGAGTCGAACGCGTGCACACGAGTTCCCTGCCTGGGCGCTTGATCCCCGCTCACGGCTGTTTGTCCGGAACCAGCGGCCAAGCACGGCGGTGAGGTCCTCGCGCCCGCGCAGCGGTCCTCAGCAAAGGCTGAGGGTCAGGTGCGTCGCGGTGGTTCCGGCATTGATCTGGCTGTGCCCGCGCGCGCCTTCGTCGCCTTGGGCGGCAAAGCGGCCACTTGACCGTAGGCGAGGGCCACCCATTCCCGCGCCGCCGCGTGGTCGGGGTCGTCCCGCCATGTGGTGGGCAAGGTCAGGTACCCGCCCATCGGCCGCTCGGCAGGGCCGAACGGGCCGCCACCAGCCGCCACGAGCCGGGACTGGTCCTCGGCGTCGTTGAGCCGGACGCCGACGTCGGACCCGAACAGGCCGCAGAACATGTTGCCGTTCACGAAGCCTCCGATGTTGCCGAACATCGGCTTGACGTCGACGCGCGGGTCGTCCGGTAGCAGGGACCGGAAGTAGGCCCGGTCGTCTTCCGTCGGTTTGGGGATCTTCACGACGTCCTCCCGGGAGCAGTCCTGTGGGCCCATTCTGGCCTACCGCTCAGTGACCGAGCGCCATGACGCGGGCGGCGAGCTTGTCCAACGCCATGGTCCAGCCCGCTGCGCCGGGCGAGCCCGCAGGGATGCCGGCGTGGGTCAGGACCATCCTGGTGCGATCGCCGAGGTCGTCGAGGTCCACCCGCACCTCCGTGGTGGCCGGATGCCCGGCCGGCATGCCCAAGTCGGCGGGGGCGATCACGGTTCCGTTCTCGTCGGATATGGACTCGGTGTAGACGAGGCGCTTGTTCGGTACGACCTCGAGGTACTCGCCGGTGAACCACATCGTCATCGCCCCACGCGGGGTATCGACCTGCATGCAGACCAACCGGGTGCCACCGACCCGCACGTCCATCCGCGCGACCGGGATCGAGGCACCCTCGGGGCCGTACCAGGCGGCGAAGTGCTCGGGGACCGTCCACATCCGCCCAGATCAGCTCGACCGGCGCGTCCAGGGTCCGCTCGATCACCACCGCGTCCTCGGAGCCGTGTCCCTCAGCCATCATCCTCGCCTGCTTCCTTGAGCGACTGGAGGTGCCTGACGTAGTCGTCCATCCGCTGGAAGCGGGCCTCCCAGACCGGCCGGTACCGCTCCGTCCAGGCCGACACCTCAGCCAATGCCGCCGCCTCCAGGGAGCAGGGCCGGAACTGGGCGCGCTGACCGCGCGCCACCAACCCAGCCCGCTGCAGCACCTTGATGTGCTTGGAGATCGCCGGCAACGTCAACGCGAACGGCTCAGCGAGCTCGTTGACCGTGGCATCCCCCTGGGCGAGCCGGGCCAGGATCGCCCGGCGCGTGGAGTTCGCCAGCGCGGCAAAGGTCTCATCGAGCCGCTCCTCCTCCACAGTCAGAGACACGACAACTCCTCACAGTTGACCGATCGGCTAATTAACCAATCTGGAAACTACGACCAACAACGAACGCCGTCAAGCCAGGCGCCGGAGACGCCGGCGATCCGCCGCGATGGGTGGGCTGAACGTGAGCCCAGCGGGACCACCGGCGGGCGTAGCGTGATCCGGCGGCCGCATCCCGGCGGCCCAGTGAAGGCGAAGACGATTCAGGACGGTGTGGCGATGAACGGCGAGAACCCCGTGGTGCACTTCGAGATGCCGTACGAGGACGAGGCCCGGCTGACCAGGTTCTATCAGCAGGCGTTCGGCTGGGGCATGCAGTCGACCGGCCCGGACATGGGCGACTACGTCACCGCGCAGACCGCCCCGACCGACGAGAACCGGATGGTCACCTCTCCCGGGACGATCAATGGCGGGTTCTACCCGCGCAGCCCGGATGGGCCCCAGCACCCGTCGGTCGTGATCGCCGTCGACGACATCAGTGCCGGGATGCGGAGCGTCACCGACGCGGGCGGGACCGTGCTCGGAGAACCGGTCGAGATCCCCGGCATCGGCCACTACGTCTCGTTCACCGACACCGAGGGCAACCGAGTGAGCCTGCTGCAGCCCGCCCCCCGCTGACGCCCGGATTCCGGCCCTGGCCGGGTGCCCGTCCGTTCACTCGTGCTGGCTGAGGGAGTCGCGGGCGAAGTCGACGGCTTCGGCCAGGACCGTCTGCCATAGGTCCCGGTCGATCGTGGGAATTGAGATCCACTCGCGGAAGACCTTGCCGGCCGGGGCGAATGCCTCGCCGTCGCTGTCCTCGATCAGCTCACTGACTCTGTCTTTGGGCAGTTTCACGACCAGACACTGGGCCCGGTCGTCGTAGCAGGCCAGGAACCGCCCTGCCAGGCGCACGCACGGGTAGCCCATCATGGTGGCCCGGCCGACCGCGGGGTCGTAGAGCAGGTCGTCGATGAGGTCGTCGTAGAGGTCGCCAGCGTCGTCCCCGCCGGAGCCTGCGGACGGGGACGACGCTCTGGCGCGAGGTGCCATCAGGTCGCCGGTGGGCTGAAGACGCCGAACTGGTTGCCGGAGGGGTCACGCAGGTAGGCGAAGGTCGGCGCGCCGGGCCCGGGCTCCAGGTACTTGCTGATCACGGAGCCGCCGAGCTGCTCCGCATCGGCGCAGGTGGTCTCGACGTCGGCGACGAGGATGTAGAACACGGCATGGCCGGGTACCCGACCCTGGGTGCCGAACAGGCCTCCCATCGGTCCCTCGGCGCCGGACGCTGTGATGTTGCGGTAGTCCATGCCTCCGGCGGCGGCCCGGCCGTCGGCGTCGAAGCTCCAGTCGAACAGGCTGCCGTAGAACTTCTGCGCCCCGTCGGGGTCGTCGGTGGCGACCTCGAACCAGGCCAGGGTTCCGGGAGCGGGGCTGGTCATGAATGACTCCTCGTGAGTTCGGCACGCCCACCACCGCGGCGGGCAGTACCCACGCTGCCCGGCGTTCGCGACAGCCCTGTGTCGGTGTTCCGCGCGACATTCTGGCCGGACCACGACGTGCCCGTCGCCGGGGCACTCCCGATCGGCAACCACGCCTCCGGGCACAGCGCCGACGCCGGCAGCTTCGTCTGGTGCCCGTCCACGACGGGCTCCGAGGACACCCGCTGCGCGTGCGGCCCGGCCGGGACCCGCTCGACGCGCAGGATCCGATCCATCCGGAACACCCGGTCCTCTTCCCGCAACCGGCAGTAGGCCGTCAGGTACGAGCCGTTCGGTCCCACGACCACATGCTGGGGCTCGACCAGGCGCACCGTCTCGACCCCGCCAACATCGGTGTAGCAGATCCGCAGCACGTGGTTGTCCCGCACCGCACGCCACACGGCCTCGGCGACCTCGGCGTCCAGGTCGGGCACCGGTTGCACCAGCAGCCGCACCTTCTCGGCGGTGGCGCGGGCCTCCTGCAGTGCCCGTTCCGGCATCGCTGCGACGATCTTCTGCAGGGCGCTTCGGGCATCCCGCGCGAAGAGCACGTGCGGGCTCCGGCTCAACGCGACGGCGACGGCAGCGGCCTCGGCTGGCGTGAAGTTGAGCGGCGGCAGGCTCATCGAGCGGTCGATCGAGTAGCCGCCCGTCCGCCCCGTCCTGGTGGCGAGCGGGACGCCGGCCTGCCCCAGCGCACTCAGGTCGCGCTCGACGGTACGGACGCTCACCTCGAACAGCTCGGCCAGCTGACGGGCAGTACGGCCCCGAGCACCCGCCGCCCGCAGCTCCTCCACCAGCGCATACAACCGGTCGATGCGGTTCATCTCGGCAGCGTAGAGCGGGGGTCCGACAGGACGTGGACCTTCGGGTCGGGCGCGGCGAACGGCCTCGTCCCTTCGGCACGATGAGGTTCCTGCCTGTCAGAGGTCGCCTATGCTCCCGAGGTAGCGAAGGAGATCCGGAATCGGAACGACCACGCGGCGGCCCAGCCGCAGCAGCCGGACCGGGAACGCCTGGTTCTTGACCAGCTCGTAGGCGAGGGTTCGGCCGATGCCGATGATCTCAGCGGCAGTCTCCAGGCTGGTGGTCATACCGAGAGCCCGAACCTCGTCGGGAGTCCACGCGCGGCGCCGCCTCGACCCCGCCGGCAATCGGTCGCCGGCGCGCTCAGTGTGCGACATGACGGGCCCTCGCAGTCCCAAGCAGAAGGATGACGCGGTGCCGCAACGTCACGAACCCGGGCGCCTCGGAATGGGCCGCTGCTTCTGCGTCCAGGTCGTGCACGCAGACGACGTCCTGGAGGACCGGCAGTCCAGCGGCAGTTGCGGCGGCGAGCACAGTGCCGGTCCAGGTGATGCCGAACGCGAGTGCCGGGGTCGGGTCGAGCAACACCGCCACGCTTCCCATCGGCGCCAGGAGCCCCTCGGCCCCGGCGAACACCTCTCCGGCCGTGGTGAGCCATGAGTGGTCACCCGAGCGAGGCCAGCGAAGCGCCACGAGATCGGTAGGTCCATCCGGCGGTGCGTCGAGCGTGGTCAGGTCGACGGCCTGGTAGACGCGCCCCAGTGCGAGGGCTGCCGCTTCCAGGGTCGGGTCCTCATCGAGATCGATGACGGCGCCGCCGGTGGTGGTGGCCATACGGATGAGGTTGTCCGCGGCGCGCTCGCCGAGCACAACGCGACCGTTGGTCGCCTCCGCCGGCGGTTCGGCTTGGGGCTGTCGAGTGGGCGGTGCCTCGGGCCCCGGCTGGTCGGGGTGGTTGTCGGTCATGGTGTTCGGGTTCTGCTAGTGACGTCGTGTTCACGCCTACCCATGGCTCCGGTCCCCCGCCGTTCGGGAGCGTTCGACGTCGGCAGCCGCCAACCGGCACCAACCGGGTTGCGCTTGAATCGCGACCTCAAGCGGCGGTTGGGCAACCGGTTGGAGCGGTGTGAGGCCATGGACGGCCGGCGGCGGCACGCGCCGACCCCTTCTGAAGGAGTTCGCCATGACCGACCTGGAGCACGCGCTCGTGCAACGCCCGCAATCGGCACCGTTACGGGAGTGGCCGGCAAGCCCGTTGGACGCCGCGCAGCGCGCGTTCGAGCTGCTCACGACTCCCCCAAGGCCGTTGACCTTCGACGGTCGACGGGTCGACGGTCTGCCCGATCGACCGATCGTCGTGAACCGGCTGCGGGAGCTGTTGATCGATGACGCGACACCCCGTACGGTGCGGGACGCGACGTGGCGGGAGCTCGTGGCCCTGGCCCGAGGCGGTCACCCTGCGTGGGTTCTAGCCACGGTCGGGCTTTCCATCCCGGGACTGCGGCGCCGGGCGGGCCGGTTGGCGTTCGGCTGGCACGGCGAGACCGCCGACCTGGACGCCGAACTGCTGACAGGGTTCCTCGACCGGCTGTCCACCATCGACCTGGACGGACCGAACATTTGCTCCAGGTTGATCGATGCCGGAGCCCGCGCCGTCCGCCGCGCCCGCCACAGCGTGCGGGACAACGACGTCATCCGAGTTCAAGAGGCGTGGGGACCACCGCCACGACCTTGGGGGCACCCGGACTGGGTCCTGACCCGAGCCTTGACGGCGGCAGTGATCGACCCCGAGGAATGCCTACTCATCTCCGCCACCCGCCTGGACGACGTCCCGCTGCGGGTAGTCGCCGAACGACTCGGGGTGTCGGTCGACCTGGCCGCCTCGTGGCGGCGCGACGGCGAACGCCGTCTCGTGGCGGCGATCCGTGCCGGCGACCTCGACTGGGTCCCCCTGTCCCCGACCGGCTGACTCGGTTGGCCAACCGTTGGTCCGCCACCTGGTCGATGTCCTCCGGTTGGGTGTCGGGACGGGGCCGTGGGTGGGCGGAACCAGGTGTGTGCCCCTGGTTCTGGGATGCCACCGCGGTGCGGACGACGGCAGTCGAGTCGGTGACCGTGTTCACGCCTTGGACCGCATCAGAACCGCTGACGTGCCTCGAAGGGAGGTGCGGGTTCTGCTCGACCACCGTCCAGGCCCGCGGTGGCATCCCCCACACCCAGCAGACCGATTGTGCGAGTTCGACGAGGAGGTGACGTCACGATGCATCCCACAGCGGTCTTGATGCTCGCGGCGGCAGCGGACCTACCCACCGTGATCAACAACGCGACGGGGTGGTTGATCGGGATCCTCGCTGCCCTCGCCACCTTCTTCCTCACCCTGGGCGGCTTGCGCTACATGGCCGCCGACGGCAACCCCTCCGAGGTCGAACGCGCCAAGAGTGCCCTGCGGTCGGCCGCCATCGGGTACGGGTTGGCGATCCTGGCGCCGGTGGTGCTGACGGTCCTGAAGCAGATCCTGGGGGTCTGATGATGGGCTGGTTGTTCGATCAGGCCACCGCCTGGCTGCTCGCGTTCACCCGCGACACGTTGAACCAGACCTGGGCCTTGCTGGTGGCCACGATGTTCCACCTGCCCGACGTCACGGGCCTGCCGCAGGTCGCCGCCGTCTCGGGCCGGGCGTTGGTGATCGTGAACACGAGCTTCGTCGTCATCATCATGATCGTCGGGCTGGTTGTGATGACCCGCGACACCGTCCAGTCCAAGTACGGCATCGCCGAGTTGGCGCCCCGGATGGTGATCGGGCTGGTCGCGGCGAACTTCGCGCCCACGATCTGCCAGGCCATCACCACCACCGCCAACGCCCTCGTCGAGGCCCTCACCGGGCAGGGCATCGCCTCCGAACGCTCCCTGGCCGCGCTTCTACGCGTCGTCACCGGCGCGTTGACGAACCCGACATCCGCGCTGCTCGTCACCATGATCGGGTTGACCATCGACGTGCTGTTGGCGTTGCTGCTGGTCGGCTGGATCGCCCGGTTCGTCGCGCTCATCGTCGCCGTCGGTGTCGCTCCCGCCGCGCTGGCCTGCCACGCCCTGCCCTGGACCGAACCGATCGCCCAGGCCTGGTGGCGCACCATGGGCGGCCTGTCCGTCACCGTGGTCCTGCAGGCCGTGGCGTTGAACACCAGCCTGGCGATCTTCCTCGACCCGGCCGCGAACCTGCCCAGCTACGGAATGCCGTCGGACCCCACCGGGCTGCTCAACCTGTTCATCGTCGCCGTCCTGCTGTACGCCACGGTCCGGATTCCCGCCCTGGTGCGCCGCCAACTCACCCCGGGCGCGCGCCCGAACCTGGTCGGCACGATCCTCCGCTTCGTCGTCGTCCAGCAACTCACCCGCGGCCTCGGCACCGGTCTGCGCAGCGCCTTCGGCGCCGGGCGACTCACCCGGACGCGGCCCCCGGGGCCGGGCCGCGGGCCCGGCGGGATCGGCGGACCAACCGCTCGCAGTGGCGGTGGCCCCGGCCGACCGCCACACGGCGGCGCGCCCACGCGGCGCGCAACCCCGGGACCAGGTCGAGGCCCCACCCGCCCGAGTTCAGGCTCGAGCTCGGGCCGACCAGCCGGGCACCCGAGGACCGCCACTCCCCCGACAACTGCTGCTCCCGCGCCATCGGCCGCTGTCTCACGATCCGTTGCTTCGGCCCCGGACGCGACGTCTATCGCCGCAGTGAGCCCTCGGGCCACGGCGGGGATGTCGACTCGCGAGCGCGGGCAAGAACTCTCCCGACCACCCGGGATCTCGCGGGCGGCACCTCCACCGGTGATCTCGTCGCCGCCGTCACGTCCTGTCCCGTGGACGGTCCCGCGCCGGCCAGCACCTGCCATGCCTGTTCGTCCGTCAACCGGGAGGAGGCGCGATGAACCGCGTCGTCGATGAGTTGCCCGTGCAGGCCCGGATCCCCGCCGATCTGGACGCCCCCGACCGGATCATGCTCGGCTTGACCACCCGACAGGTCGCCGTCCTCGCCGTCGCCGTGGTCCCGATCTACCTGGCCTGGCAGATCCTGGCCGGCCGGGTACCGGTTCCGGTCATGGTCGCGGCAACCAGCCCCGTCGCCGCGCTCGCCGCCGCCGTCGCCATGGGACGACGGGACGGGGTCGGCCTCGACGCCTGGCTCCTCGCCGCGTTCACCCATCGCTGCAGCCCTCGCCGGCTGCTGCCCGGCCACCCCTCTCCGGCGGTGCCGGACTGGGCACCCAGGACCGTCCCGACCTCCCCAGCGGAGACAGGACGGTTGGGTGTGCTGCAGCTGCCGACGTCGGCTATCGACGAGGACGGCATGCTCCTCACCGGGGCGAGCGCGGTCGCGTTGGTCGCCTCGACCACGGTGACCGCGAACCTGAACAGCCCGGCCGAGCAGGCCGCCCAGGTCGGCGCGTTCGCACGCTGGCTCAATGCGCTGACTGGGCCAGTCCAGATGATCCTGTCGACGACGCGCCTCGACCTCGGCGCTCACGTCGAACGGGTCGTCGAGCAGGCCCACGCCCTGACCTCACCGGCCCTGGCCGGTGCCGCCGTGGACTACGCGTGGTTCCTGCTCGACCTGATGGAATCCCATGACCCGCTCCAGCGGACCGTCACCATCGCGTGCACCAGCCCCAGCACCGGCGCCAGCCGTGGTGGCGGCACGGGATGGGAGGCCCGCCGTCGCGCCGCCGCGACCGCCGACGCCTTGTCCGCGGTCGGCGTGCGCTGCCGAGTTCTGAACGCCGGTGAAGTCACGGCTGTCCTGTCGACGGCTACCGACCCGTACCGCGCAACGGATACGACCAGCCCCCGCACCGCACCCGGCATCCCGGTCACATCCACTGTCGTGTCGAGCGAGGACGCCGGCGCCGCCATGGGCGAACTCGGCTGGGACGACGACCTCGACGGCGACCTGGTCGACGTGTCCGACGACGGCCTCATGGGTGAACCTGCCGGGCGTCTGGCCTCCCGGGGGCGGCAGTGAAGCCCGCGCCGTTCTCGGGCCGGGGACGGCGGGAGGGTCGACGCCGCAGCCACCAACCCGACTACCGGGTAGGCCGAGCCGACGGCGCCGCCCTGGCCGAGGCGGTCGGCCCGTCGGCCGTGACTACCGCGGGTGGCTTCGTGAGGGTCGGCGACGGGTACGCGGCCACGCTGATCGTCGTCGGATATCCGGCAGAGGTCGGCATGGCCTGGCTTGAGCCACTGCTGGGCTGGGCGGGCCGGTTGGACGTCGCCGTCCACATCGACCCTCTCCCGACCGAGGTCGCTGCGGGCAGGCTACGGCGGCAGCGGGCCCGTCTGGAGTCCTCCCGCCGGATCGACGCCGACCGGGGTCGCCTCGACGACCCTCTTGTCGAGG
>Ga0209798_10001508_pt1 | contig 14017 bp, 12 predicted proteins | sample DOMMetBare3Fresh_FD_187475 | JGI IMG/M metagenome (GOLD analysis project Ga0209798, IMG submission 187475) | Wetland sediment microbial communities from St. Louis River estuary, USA, under dissolved organic matter induced mercury methylation -... | ecosystem: Environmental > Aquatic >...
CCGATCGGCCGCGGCCAGCGCGAACTGATCATCGGCGACCGCCAGACCGGCAAGACCGCGATGGCGATCGACACCATCATCAACCAGAAGTCCTCGGGCATTAAGTGCGTGTACGTCGCCATCGGCCAGAAGCAGTCGTCGATTGCCAACGTGGTGCGCAAGCTCGAAGAACACGGCGCGATGAAGCACACCATCATCGTCGCCGCCTCCGCATCCGTGCCGGCCGCCATGCAGTACCTGTCGGCGTACTCGGGCGTGACCATGGGCGAGTACTTCATGGACAACGGCCAGGATGCGCTGATCATTTACGACGACCTGTCGAAGCAGGCGGTCGCATATCGGCAGATCTCGCTGCTGCTGCGCCGTCCTCCGGGCCGCGAAGCTTTCCCCGGCGACGTGTTCTATCTGCACAGCCGCCTGCTCGAGCGCAGCGCGCGCGTCAACGAAGAGTATGTCGAGATGGCGACCAAAGGCGCCGTCAAGGGCAAGACCGGTTCGCTGACCGGCCTGCCGATCATCGAAACGCAGGCCGGCGACGTCACCGCGTTCGTGCCGACCAACGTGATCTCGATCACCGACGGCCAGATCTTCCTCGAGACCGACCTCTTCAATTCGGGCATCCGTCCCGCGATGAACGCCGGCATCTCCGTGTCGCGCGTCGGCGGCGCGGCGCAGACCGACATCATCAAGAAGCTCGGCGGCGGCATCCGCCTGGCGCTGGCCCAGTACCGTGAACTCGCGGCGTTCTCGCAGTTTGCGTCGGACCTCGACGAGGCGACCCGCAAGCAGCTCGAGCGCGGCCAGCGCACCACTGAGGTCATGAAGCAGAAGCAGTACGCGCCGATGTCAGTCGCGGAAATGGCGCTGTCGATCTACGCGGTCAACAATGGCTACATGGACAAGGTCGACATCAAGAAGGTGGTCGATTTCGAAGCGGCGCTGCAGTCATTTGCGAAGTCGAACTACAAGCAGCAGCTGGACGATCTCAACGGGAAGCCGACGCTCAAGGACAACGAGGCCAGTCTGAAGAAGATTTGCGAAGACTTCCTGTCGACTGGGACTTACTAAGAAGATGGGATTGGAATTGGTCAAGACGGGAACGAGCGTGCCTAGCGCACGAGGGGGCGCGACGTCGCTCCCCGTTACTCGCTTTGGTCGCGCCCCCTCGTGCGCTCTCCCGCTCGTTCCCTTCGTGTCGGAATCGAACGCACCTGCTTTGTTAGCTCAAGCGCGCAAAGGCTCGCAACTCTTGATCGGCCCCGCGGCCGATGCGCGCAACTTCGACGCTGCGATCGGTCCGAGGGGGTCGGGAGAGTCGGCATTCGATGTGACGCTGGCTCATGATTCGATTTCGTTAGCTACCGGGCATTCTCAAAATGCTGGCGGCTCTTTGCGCGCGCCGGGGAGCATTCGAACCGGCCGGCCCAAAGCGAGTAACGGGGAGCGACGGCCGGCCGGTTCGAATGGTAGACCGGCACGCGCATCCAGCTTCAAGGATTAAGCAGAATGCCAGGCACAAAAGAAATACGTACCAAGATCGCCAGCGTCAAATCGACGCAGAAGATCACGAAGGCGATGGAAATGGTCGCCGCCTCGAAGATGCGCCGCGCCCAGGACCGCATGAGACTGGCGCGCCCGTACGCCGAGAAGATCCGCGCCGTGATCGGCCACCTCAACGAAGCGAACCCCGACTACAAGCATCCGTTCCTGCAGGAGCGTGCGCCGAAGTCGGTCGGCCTCATCGTGATCTCCTCGGACCGCGGCCTGTGTGGCGCGCTCAACGCCAACGTGTTCAAGAGCGCGCTGCTGCTGATGAAGGACTGGCAGGCGAAGAACGCGACCATCCAGCTGTGCCTGATGGGCAACAAGGCGGTGGCTTTTTTCCGCCGCCTGGGCGTGCCGATCCTGGGCAGCGTCGGCGGGCTCGGCGACAAACCGCACATGAAGGATTTGTTAGGCGCGGTGAAAGTCATGCTCGATGCCTACCGCGAAGGCCGGATCGACCGCCTGTTCGTGGTCAACTCGCAGTTCGTGAACACCATGACGCAGACGCCGACGGTGACGCAGCTGCTGCCGGTGGAGACACTGGACGCGGGTGAGCTGCAGGAAAACTGGGACTACATCTATGAGCCCGGCGCGTCCGAGATGCTCGACGGCGTGTTGATGCGTTATATCGAGTCGCAGGTGTATCGCGGCTCGGTCGAGAGCGTGGCCTGCGAAATGGCGGCGCGCATGGTGGCGATGAAAGCGGCGTCGGATAACGCCGGCAGCCTGATCGGCGATCTGCAGCTCGTCTATAACAAGGCGCGCCAGGCGGCGATCACCAAAGAGCTCGCCGAGATCGTCGGTGGCGCGGCGGCCGTTTGAACCGGAAAAATATGAAACGCGCCATCGATAGACGTACGCCCGCGCATGGCTGGTCCCTTTTCGGGAACGGCGTAAATCCATCCATGGAGCCTCCGAGCGCGACGTCCTGTCGCGCACGGTCCCGAAAAGGGACCAGCCATGCGCGGACTTGCGCACGCATTTTTGGCTACTCTTTTTCGAGCGCCGGATGGCTGGCTGGACCAATTGGTGCCAGCGGTCGGCGCAAAAGTCTTTGGCAGGATCGTGCGCGACAGGACGTCGCGCACGAAGCCCCCATGGACGGGTTTACGGCGGTCCTGCCAAAGGCTTTTGCACCGCCCGCTGGCGTGACTGGGTTTCGAGCTACCTAACACGCGCACGACACAGAATTTTTGAGGAAACAGACTATGGCAACCGGCAAAATTACCCAGATCATCGGCGCGGTCATCGACGTGGAATTCCCGCGCGAAGCGATCCCGAACATTTACGAAGCGCTCAAGCTCAAGGACGTGGACCTGACCCTCGAAGTCCAGCAGCAGCTGGGCGACGGCGTGGTGCGCACCATCGCGATGGGCGCCTCGGAAGGCTTGCGCCGCGGCCTCGCGGTCGAGACCACGGGCAAGCCGATCAGCGTGCCGGTTGGCGCGGCGACCCTGGGCCGCATCATGGACGTGTTAGGTGTGCCGCAGGATAACCGTGGCCCGGTCGCGGCCAAGGAACACATGTCGATCCATCGCCCGGCGCCGTCGTATGACGAGCAGGCGGGCGGCCAGGACCTGCTGGTCACCGGCATCAAGGTCATCGACCTGCTGTGCCCGTTCGCCAAGGGCGGCAAGGTCGGCCTGTTCGGTGGTGCAGGCGTCGGCAAGACGGTCAACATGCTCGAACTGATCAACAACATCGCCAAGCAGTACTCGGGCCTGTCGGTGTTCGCCGGCGTCGGCGAGCGCACCCGCGAAGGCAACGACTTCTATCACGAGATGATCGAGTCGGGCGTCATCGACAAGGATCATCTCGAGAATTCCAAGGTCGCGATGGTTTATGGCCAGATGAACGAGCCGCCCGGCAACCGCCTGCGCGTCGCGCTCACCGGCCTCACGATGGCCGAATATTTCCGCGACGAAAAGCAGGCCAACGGCAAGGGCCGCGACGTGCTGTTCTTCGTCGACAACATCTACCGTTACACGCTCGCCGGCACCGAAGTGTCGGCTTTGTTAGGCCGCATGCCGTCGGCGGTGGGTTACCAGCCGACGCTGGCCGAGGAAATGGGCGTGCTGCAGGAACGCATCACCTCGACCAAGACCGGCTCCATCACCTCGATCCAGGCCGTGTACGTCCCGGCGGACGACCTGACCGATCCGTCACCCGCGACCACCTTCGCGCACCTGGACGCGACCGTCGTGCTGTCGCGCCAGATCGCCTCGCTGGGCATTTACCCGGCGGTCGATCCGCTCGATTCCACCAGCCGCCAGCTCGATCCGCTGGTGGTCGGCGAAGAACACTACAACACCGCGCGCGCCGTGCAGGCCGTGCTGCAGCGCTACAAGGAACTGCAGGACATCATCGCGATCCTCGGCATGGATGAGCTGCCGGAAGAAGACAAGCGCACCGTGTACCGCGCCCGCAAGATCCAGCGCTTCCTGTCGCAGCCCTTCAACGTCGCCAAGGTGTTCACCGGCCAGGACGGCAAGATCGTCGCGCTCAAGGACACCATTCGCGGCTTCAAGGGCATTCTCGAAGGCGACTACGACCACCTGCCCGAGCAGGCGTTCTACATGGTCGGCACGATCGAAGAAGTGGCCGAAAAAGCCAAGACGATTCAGTAAGCCAGCAGGCAGAGCAAAATGGCCGAAGCTAACAAGCACACCATCCACGTCGACATCGTCAGCGCCGAGGGAGAGATCTTCTCCGGAGCTGCGACGATGGTGTTCGCGCCCGGCTCGCAGGGCGAGCTCGGCATCGCTCCGCGCCATGCGCCACTGCTGACGCTGCTCAAGGCCGGCGAAGTTCGCGTGCAGCTGCCCGAAGGCGGCGAGCAGAGCTTCTATGTCGGCGGCGGCGCGCTCGAAGTGCAGCCGAAGAAGGTCACCGTGCTGGCCGACACCGCGGCACGCGCAAGAGACCTCGACGAAGCCAAGGCCCAGGAAGCCAAGCTGCGCGCGGAAGAGGCTCTGAAAGGCAACATCGACAAGGTCGAACAGGCCGAGGCGCTCGCGGAGCTTGTCAGGGCGGTTGCCCAGCTCAAGATGCTCGAGAAGCTGCGCAAGCTCAAGGGCTGACGTTGACTGGCACCGCTTGCCAGTTGAGGCCGAGCTGATCGAACAGAAACGCCGTGATATCGGCGCTGAGCGCGACGGTTTCGTCGAGCGAACTGCCGATGCCATGTCCCGACTTCGACGAAGTCCGCAGGAACACCGGGCGCTTGGTGCCGCTCGCCTGCAGTGCCGCCGCAAACTTTCGTGAATTCAGCGGGTTGACGCGCCCGTCGTTATCGCCGGCACTGAGGAAAATCGCCGGGTACTGCTGCCCGGCCTTGACATGATGCAGCGGTGAATAGGCGAACAAGGCGCGGAATTGCTCCGCGTTTTTGACAGAGCCGAATTCCTGCGTGTTGAACACGCCGTTAGGGTCGAGCTCGTATCGCAACATGTCGTAGATGCCGACCTCGGCGACCACGGCGCGCGCCAGCGAGGGATGCTGGGTCAGCACGGCGCCCATCAGCAATCCGCCATTGGATCCTCCCTGCAGCGCCAGAAGATCAGTCCGCGTGTATTTCGCGGCTACGAGGTAGCTTGCGGCTGCCGCAAAATCGTCGAACACATTCTGCTTGCGCGTCAGCATGCCCTGGCTATGCCAGCGTTCACCGTATTCCGCGCCGCCCCGGATGTTAGCGATCGCCAGGGCGCCGCCGCCCTTGAGAAACAGGTACCAGTCCGAACTGACAAAGCCCGGCGTCATGCTGATGCCATAGCCGCCATAACCATAGAGCAGCAGCGGCGAGGAACCATCCGCGACAAAGCCCTTGCGCGTGACTACGGAAATAGGCACCCGCGTTCCATCCTTGGAGCGTGCAAATACCCGGCGGACCTCAAAACCGGAAAGATCCATCGGCGAACGCACCTGCAGCGGCGTCTCGACGCTGCGGCCGGTGCTGGCCTGCCACAGCATGCTGCGCGACGGCCGCAGATAACTGCGCACGCGATACAGGAGATCGCCGCCCGGCATGGCCTCCAGCGATATCGATGCCGAGATCGGGGGAGTCTCGAGCACCGCCGGCGATTCGCCGTTAGGGCCGAAGCTCCTGATGACGGTCGGGCCGCCATCGATCGCTGTTACGAAGATGCGCTGACCGCTCAGTACAATCGCGCGGTTGTTAGCTTCGGTAACCAGTGCCTGCGCACCTTCGGCGACGAGGGTGACCGCGGCCGCCTGGTAGGGCGGCCGCAGCCTGACCAGCTTACCGTTAGGTGCATCCTTGACCGAGATGCCGAAGACGGTGCCGTCGCTCGCAAGCGCCGCGGATTTTATTTTCGCGGCGTAACCCGCGATGCGTTTTGCGCCGGTCCTGGACAAAATGAAATGCTGCCACTCGCCGCCGTCGCCGAGCTGTACCGACGCGAGTGCGGAGGAATACCCGTAGCGGTTGTCGAGGAAGATCTCGGCAGTGCGGGGCAATCCGTCCTGAGTTGCCAGCACCAGCGGATCGTCCGAGCTCTTTTTGCCGAGCTCGTGGTAATAGGCTTGCTGGTTGAAATGACGCTCCGCTTCCGGCGCCTGTTCGCCGGGAAAGCGCGTGTACCAGAAGCCATCCGACGTTGCGTTCCAGGCAACGCTGCCACCGGCAGTTGGGTACTGGACATGAGCGATCGGTGTGCCAATTTCACTACCAGTATCGGCATCGTAGACATGCAAGGTTCCATCCTCGCTGCCGTTCAACGACAAACTAACAGCCACGCGTTTGCCATCCGGCGACGGCTCAAACCAGTCGATGGCCACGCTGCCGTCGGCGGCGAGCTGATTGGGATCCAGGATGACCTTTCGAGTACTCGCTTCGCCCGATAGCGCCAGCGTCACCAATTGCGGCTGCTGCGCGCCCGGATTGAAAGTAAACGCAAACATCTTCCCACCCGCCTGCCGGATGGACGCGTCATAGGTCGCGGTCGCCTTTTCGATGCGCAGCAGCTCTGCGGCGATTGCGGCTCGGCCCGGAAGACCATCGAAGTACTTTCGCGTCTGGGCATTCTGGCCAGCGACCCACTCCCTGACGTCCGGCGCGTTGCCGTCTTCGAGCCAGCGATAAGGATCACTGACCACGACGCCATGATAGGTATCGCGTGCCACGGGATGCTCTGCGGCGGCGGCGAGCGTGCCCGCCAATGCGAGGACATAAAGGCCAGATAACATGTTTTTCATAGTTGCTTATCCACTCGATTTCAGCGGCACGGTTTCCTGTACCCAGTTATCCGACGTACGCCGCGCGGGACAGGGGATGGCGATCGCATGATCGCCGAGCCGCGCATGGAGCGCCTTGACGTCGATTTTCCAGCCTGCCGCATCCCATTTCCTGAGCCACTCGCGGTAGTGCGCGATCGCGGTGTCGCCCGGCACCAGCACCTCTTTCGTGTTGCTGTCGGGCGTGCGCACCGGATTCAAATTCTCGACCACCGCCATGTCTTCCCTGACGACCTGCCGCGTCACGTCCTCCATGCGCTTCTCGTGCTCGTCGCCTAACAACCAGTTGCGCATGCTGACCAGGTACAGCCGCGTGTGCGATTCATCGACCGGCGCCTCGAACAGGTACTGGTGAAATGCATTGGTGGCGGTCAGGTCGATATAGGTGACCAGCTGGTTCGGACCCTGATGCCAGGAACCGGCGGCGCCGAGGCGCGGGCCCTGGCGCACGTTCGCCAGCGCCGTGTCTTCGTTCTTGGTGCCGCCGAACTTGATGTAGTGCTTGCTGCCCCAGGGAATTTCCTCCATCGGCAGCGGCGTGCGCTGCTGCTCCGGTGACAGCGAAGGCTGTCCCTGTGCGGTGTGCACGAACTCGTTGTGAATCGGGTCGAGCCCGTTCTCCATCGAGCGTTCGTAGTACGCATTTAGATCAAACACGAACGTCTGTGCGCGCCATTGCGCCGTACCGAATTCCTGGATGTCGTACAGCGGCGGCCGCTCCGCTTCCGCCAGATCGCCGAGAAAGGCAAACACGATCCCGTATTTTTCCTGCACCGGATAGCTGTCGACTTTCGCGCGCGCCGGCAGTTTCGCATCCGCGCCCAGCGATGGGATCTTGGTGCAGCGGCCGTCGCCGCCGTATTCCCAGCCGTGATAGGGGCAGGCGACCGAGTCACCCTTGACCTTGCCGAGCCCGAGCGCGCCGCCGCGATGCACGCAGGTGTCCGACAGCACATGCGCCTTGCCCGCGGAATCGCGGAACGCGACGAACGGCAGGCACAAGACCTTGACGCGCAGCGGCTTGGCCGCGGTGACTTCGGAAGCCAGGGCAATGGGGTACCAGAAATTAATGTACATGCCTATTTTTCCGTCCGTGAGGTCGCGTCAATAAATGCATCGAGGTCGCGCTTCATCTGTGCGCGTGAATCTTTTTCCAGATACATCATGTGGCCGGCCATGTAGTACTTCATGTCGATGCGCTTCTGCACCTCGGCCGGCGCGCTGAGATGCGACAGCATGTATTCCGCGCCGAAAAACGGCGTCGCGAGGTCCATCATGCCGTTTAGCACCAGCACGCGCAGTGACGGGTTGAGTACCAGCGCAGCGCCGAGATCGGGGTTGGTATTGACGATCGCCTGCGTCCCGTTAGGCCTCTTGTGCGTCATCTTCCACTTCTCGCCGATGGCGTAGTGCGTGCCCCAATAGGTCTTGTCGGCGCCGAATTTCAGCTCGCCGTGATAGTAGTCGAGGAATGTTGCCGTGAACGCGCCGGTGATGCTGCTGGCCTGGGGATCGTAGGCCGCATCGCGCGCGAGCGGGTCCGGCGTCAGGCCGAGGAAACGCGTATCGAGACGCCCGACCGTCATGCCGGCCGTGCGCTTGAATTCCTGCGTGAACATGCCTACATGCACGCGCAGCTTCGCGGTCCTGATGTAGTCGACGGAGAGGCCGGTGTACTCATGCAACTTGTTAGCAACGGCGTCGAACTCCGCGGGCTGGATGGCATCGCCTTTCATCAGCGCGGTGGTAAACGGGCCCATGGCGAACGCACGTACTTCCTGCAGCAACGGCTCGAGTGCGCGCTGCGGGCCGGGCAGCAGCTTGTGATACCAGGCGGTGACGGTATACGTCGGCAGTTCGAGCGCATACGGCCGATCGGCATCGGTGTCGTCCAGCGCGCCGATATCGGTTGCCACTGAAACCAGGATGACGCCGTTGAACATCATGTTGCGCTTGTCCTGCAACTGCTCGACGATGGCCGCGCCGCGCGTGGTGCCGTAACTCTCGCCTAACAAATACTTGGGCGAATTCCAGCGCTGGTTATCGGAGACATACTGCGCGATGAAGCGCACGAATGAATCGATGTCGGGATCGACGCCGAAAAAGTCATCGTCCTTGCTGTCGCCGGCGGCATGGCTGAGACCTGTGCCGACCGGATCGATCAGTACCAGGTCGGATTTGTCGATCAGGCCGAAGGCGTTGTCGACCAGCTTGTAGGGCGCGGGCGGGGTCGGTGCTGCGTCCACGACTTCAACCCGTCTCGGTCCAAGAATGCCGACGTGCAGCCACATCGACGATGAACCCGGGCCGCCATTGAATGCAAAGGTGATCGGACGTGGCGCGCCTTTCGGATTGGCGCGCACATAGGCAACGTAGCCCATGGTGGCGATCGGTTTGTCCTCGTCGTTGCGCACGATCAGCGTACCCGCGGTCGCGGTGTAGTCGATCGTGGCGCCGCCGACGGTGATGCGATGCTGCGTGACCGATTGCTCGGCCTTGGCTTCGACCTTGTCGGCGGGCTTGTCCACGGGCTTCGGTTCGTCCGCCAGGGCGGCGGTAGCCAGAAACCCGGCGCACAGCGCCAGTACGGGTCGAAGAAAATGACGGCGCATACAGGTAACCCCGCAAGAAAACTGGTCGCGAGTATAGCGCCCGACGCGCAGCCTTCGCATGGCGCGCGAAATCCATTGGACAGCCGCGGCGGCGCATATTAAAAGTGCCATATGTGGCCCCCATCAGTCCGATTAGCCGGCAGTCATGCAACGCTGGAACCGTTGACACCCTCGCATGCGCCCGCGCTCGCGGAGGCGACGCGCGATGGCGAGCTGTGGCGGCTCTGGTATACGCGCATTCCGTCGCCGGAGCAGATGGCCACGGAAATCGCACGGCGGCTCGAGCTGCGCGAGCGCGGCTCGATGCTGCCGTTCGCGGTACTGGATGCCGCCGGCGTGCCGGCCGGCATGACGTCCTACATGAATATCGATGCGGCTAACAAGCGCGTCGAGATCGGCAGCACGTGGCATGCGAAGCGTGTGCAGCGCACGGCGCTCAACACCGAGTGCAAGCTCATGCTGCTGCGGCACGCGTTCGAACAGCTCGACTGTATTGCCGTGGAATTTCGTACCCACCGCATGAACACGCAAAGCCGTCGCGCGATCGAACGCCTCGGCGCGCAGCTCGATGGCATGCTGCGTTCGCACCAACGCTTGGACGACGGGTCGCTGCGGGATACGGCGGTCTACAGCATTATCGCCGGCGAATGGCCGACGGTGCGTTCGCACCTGCAATTCCAGTTGCAGCGCGCGCGGCGCTGATAGCTTCAGGGCGATTTCGCGATGGGTTCCCAGAAGTGAATGCCGTCGGGCGTGCCGTTGACGCGAAATGACTGCGTGACTTCACCCCACAGCCGGTAGTGCCGCACGCACAACTCGCGGCCCTCGCGCAGGCCTTTCCAGGCTGTGCAGACGGTGTCGCCGCGTACGGTACGGGTTCCTTCGACGTCAAGATTACCTTGATCCCACTTCACATGGGCGCTGCCGTCAGCACGCCACCAGACCATTCCTGTCAGCTGGTTGTTGAAGCGCGTCCAGCGTGACATCCGATCGCTGGCGGTGAATTTCAGGAGTTCAGTTTCCGACATCGGTTGCGCACCGGGCTGGACAACTTCGATCCAAACGCCGGATTCCGGCACCCGCACCGCGAGCGCTCTAACAAAATTCAGTGGGTTCTTGGTGAGGCGCAGCAGCTGTACGTCGGCGGCCAGCGGAATTCCGGCGGCCACCAGGCGCGCGCGCAGGGTTTCGATGTCGGGCGTTGTCACAACTACGGCGTACGGCGCCGCGGTCGCGCCGGGCGCCGGCAATTCGGCGCGCAAGCGCAATTGACCATCAATGGATTCGATTTCCGCGGCCTTGTACGCCTGTTTGCCATGCAGCCGCACCGCCCGGAACAGTCGCAGTGTGTCGACATGAAAGCGCGTCCACGCGGCGGGATCCGGCACATGCTGCACGAGTCCGGGTAGCGTGGGGTCGCCGACGGTTGAACCCCACCACAGGCCATCCGGTTTTGCATAGACTCTGTGGACTAACGCGCGATTGCTGCCGAGGCGGCCGGCTGGCGCGATCTGCACCGTCGTATTCACCGGCAACCCCCAGACGCGTGCCTGCGTGACGTCGGCGGAGTGCGCGTCGGAAATCGCATCCAGCGGCGCCGCGGAACTGAACAACACTTCGGCGGCAAGTGCCGCGCCCGGCAGCACCATAGCTAACAAAAAGCCCGGCAGTCGTGTCATGGCCTGGCCATCATAGCGCGTGACTCCGAATTAGAGCGCAGGAATTGCGACGCCGGGTGCTGCGGGAGCCCCTAGTATCACCACCATGAGCTATCGAGTTACCGGCCTGAAAGCCGCGCCTTTTGTGCATCTGTACGGCCTGACTGACGCGGCGTTGCGGGAGCTGGGCGTCCAGCGGGTTGTCGCGGATGCCAGGCCCGGCTATCCCGACCGCATTGAAATGCGTGACGCCGAGGTCGGCGAGAAGCTGCTGCTACTCAATCATGTCTGCCAGCCGGCTAACACACCGTACCGTGCGTCGCATGCCATCTTTATCCGCGAAGGCGCGCTCGAAACCTACGATCGCGTCGGCGAGATTCCCGAGGTAATGCGCGGCAGGCTGCTTTCCCTGCGAGCGTATGACGCATCGGGCCAGATGCTGGACGCCGATGTCGTCGAAGGGCGGGATTGCGACGCGTTGATTCGCCGATTGTTCGAAAATCCAGACACCGCCTACATCCATGCGCACAACGCCAGGCGAGGTTGCTATTCGGGGCGGATTGACCGGGCGTAAAGCACTCTATCGGCGCGGAATTTGGTTTATGCTTTGGCCACGAAATCGAAGGCCCGGGGCTTTTTTCGTTGTCCGCACTTTTGTTAGAGTTGCCGTTGACGGGGATGGCCGCAGCGGATGCACGCGGCGACCATCAGTGCCCTGTCAGTAATGCTCGATCCGGGGGAATAGCAATGGATTCACAGGCAGGCGTCGTGTTCCTGAACTTCATCTATGCAACGGTCGGCGGCCTGCTGACCATCGCGCTGATGTTCCTGGGTTTCAAGATCATCGACAAGCTGACGAAATTTGACACATCGGCCGAGCTGGCGCGCGGCAACGCGGCCGTAGGGGCGATGGTGCAGGGCATGTTCATCGGAGTCGGCGTCGCTGTCGGCCTGGTCATAGGGCTCGGTCTAAATTGAGGTCGGCAGGAATGCAGCCCGCATTGCTGCTGGCGGCGCTCGCACTGCTGGCTTCTGCGAGTGCCGCGTCAGCGGGAATTCGTGCCAAGGCGGGAGCTCCGGAGTTTCGAACCGAGTACGACGAATACTTTCGCAAGTACGCCAAGCACTACTTCGGCGTCGGTGCCGACTGGAGCTGGTTCAAAGCGCAGGCCGTGGCGGAATCCAATCTGAACCCGGACGCGCGCAGCTTTGCCAAGGCCAGGGGAGTCATGCAACTGATGCCGGCGACCTATGCGGAGCTGCAGAAGAAGAACCCCGAAATCGGCAAAATCGAGGACCCGCGCTGGAACATCGCCGCCGGCATCTACTACGACCGCCAACTGTGGAACCGCCTGCAGGATCTGTTAGCCGAGGACGAGCGCAGGCGGTTCATGTTCGGCGCCTATAACGCGGGTCCGACTACGATCCGGCGCGCCAGAGCTATGGCGCGCGCGGAAGGTCATGCGGACCAGGAGTGGCGGGGCGTGGTCACCGTGGCGCCCAAGGTCACGCAATGGCGCCACAAAGAGACCCTTGGTTACGTTTCCAAGATCGAAAGCATCCAGAGCAGGATCAGGCCCACTGGACGCTAGTTTCGCAATGTCAGGGCGCTGCCAATGAGGCGCTCGCTCGCTGTCGTGCACCGCTGGGGCGGTCTGGCGTTGGGCGTGCTGCTGGTGGCGCTCGGAATTTCCGGCAGCGCGCTGGTATTTCGCGCCGATATAGAGCGCTGGCAAACCGCAGCGTTTCGCAGCGTTACGCCACTCGCGGAGCGCCGGCCGGTGGACGACTGGGTGAGCGCCGCCAGGGCCTATGTACCACGCAAAGTGCTGGCCCGGATTACCCTTCCCGCTGACGAAACCGATGCCGCGCAGGTTTTCATGCGCCTCGCCGCGGCGCGCAATCTCAAGCAGGCGGAACTCGAGGTCGTCTATGTCGATCCCTACCGCGCAGTTGCGCTGGGAAGCAAGCCCGCCAACAGCGGGATCCTCTGGACGTTGCAGGATTTCCATTACGCACTTTTTTCAGGAGAAACCGGGCTGCAAATTAATGGCCTTGGCGCATTCGCGCTGGTGTTGTTAGGTCTCAGCGGGCCGGTACTGTGGTGGCCGGGCTGGAAACGACGCGCGGATGCGCTGCGGGTGCGACTGCGGCCGGCAGCGGCCAAGTGGCGCGACCTGCATGCGGTAAGCGGCGTGGTGATCTGCCTGGCGCTGCTGTTGATCGGCGCGACTGGTGTCTACTACGCCTTTCGCAGCACCGCCGAGTCCGTGGTCATGCTCGTGACCGGCAACGCCGCGCGCGAGGCGCCCAGTTCCGCGCCACAGGCCGCTGTGCCGATGCTGACGCTGCAGGAGCTGTTAGCGAGTGCACAACGCCTGGCCCCCGACGCCCATTTTGACGAATTGCGCCCGGCCCGCGCGCCGGGATCCGCCGCGAACCTGTCGTTCCGCCTGCCGGGGGACCTTGTGTTCGCGCGCCACCGGCTGTTTCTCGATCCGCAGAGCGGCGCATTGCTGCGGATGGATCGGTACGATCAGCTGACGCTGGGAGAGCGCGTGATGGCTAACATCCAGGCCTGGCACTACGGCTATTTTGCCGGCCGCTGGTCGCAGTGGCTCTGGGTGCTGGCCGGCTTCCTGCCGGCGTTCCTGTTTGGATCAGGGCTGTGGCTCTGGTGGCGCCGGCGGTAGCATGGGCGCCGTGTACCGCCGCTACATCGATACCTCGCTGGGCCAGATTCACGTCACTGAAGCTGGTGACGGACCCGCGGTGCTGCTGATGCACTGGGTGCCGCTGTCGGGCGAAATGTACCGCGACGAACTCGCGCATTTCGCGGCATCCGGGTTTCGCGCGCTGGCGGTCGACATGATGGGCTTTGGCCGTTCCGACCGGCGCACCGGTTTGTGGAGCGTTGAGCAGCATGCGACAACGATGGCAGAAACTCTC
>Ga0209798_10001509_pt1 | contig 14012 bp, 11 predicted proteins | sample DOMMetBare3Fresh_FD_187475 | JGI IMG/M metagenome (GOLD analysis project Ga0209798, IMG submission 187475) | Wetland sediment microbial communities from St. Louis River estuary, USA, under dissolved organic matter induced mercury methylation -... | ecosystem: Environmental > Aquatic >...
TCCCGGTCGCGCACGTAGGCGCCCTGGGACTGCTCCTCGAACTGGCGGCGCAGGGCCTCGATGTCCTCCTCGTCGGCCACGCCCTTGTCGAGGAGCACCAGCTCGGCGACGTCGGCCTGCATCGCGGCGCGGGCCACCTCCTGCTCGGTGGCCTCGAGGCGCGCCGACAGCTGGCGCACCTTCTCGGCGAGATCCCGCGCCTCCCGCCGGGCCGCCTTCACCGCCTCGAGCGCCGCGAAGGCGATGGCGGCCGTGGTGGCGAGCGCGGCGAGCGGGACGAGCCAGAGCGACATCGAGCGGCATCCTAACGGTCCCGGCAGGGGCGTTCAAGCGCGGCCGCATGCGCCGGAGCCTTCACCCGATCGCGCGCCTTGTGCGGGAGGCGCCCCTCGGGTATCCGTGGCGCGTGGCGGCCCGCCCCAACATGACGCTCGCGGTGAAGCGGCTCGTCCGCGATGCGGCGCGCCGGCTGCCCGAGCTGGCGCACGTCCGGGCCTCGCGCATCCTCGTCGTCGCCGGAGAGGCCCGCCGCAGCTCCCGCGCCACCATCCGCCCCGCCCACTTCAAGGAGACGCGCCGGAGGGCGAGCGGCGCCGGCCGCACCAAGCCCCTCATCCGCATCAAGGGGCGGAAGATGCTCTACGTGGTGACGCTCCGGCCCCTCTGGTTCGTGGACTCGACGCCCGAGGAGCGCATCGACACCATCCTCCACGAGCTCTACCACGCGAGCGCGCGCTTCGACGGCACGCTCCACCGCGGCCGCCGCCACTCGGCCCTGCCGCGGGCCCGCTTCGACCGGCGCATCCGCGACCTGCGCGACCGCTACCTGGCGCAGGCGCCGGACGAGGTCGTGGCCCCGTTCGCCCACTCGGGCGTCGCGAAGGTGCGCATGTGGCTCGAGCGCCCGGGCCGCTCCTACCGCGCGGGCGAGTACGGCGGCCGGCGGGTGTACACCGAGAGGCAGCTCTTCTACGGGCTCATGCCTATGGGAGGGCCGCGCCGCCGCGGCCCGCAGGCGTGAGGCGCGAGGTCCGTCTTCCGGCGACGGCCGCGGGGCGCCTCGACCGCGCCCTGGCCGACGCCCTCGGCCTCGGCCGGGCGGCCGTGAAGGCGGCTTTCCGCTCGGGCGAGGTGCGGGTGGACGGCCGCCGCGCCAGGGGCAGCGACCCGGCGGTGCCGGGCTCGACCGTGGCCGTCGAGGTGGCGGAGGCGCCCGGGCCGCCCGAGCCGGAGGCGGGCGTCGCCCTCGCGGTCCTGGCCGAGTCGCCGCGATGGCTGGTGGCCGACAAGCCCGCCGGCGTCGCCACCCACCCCCTGCGCGCCGGCGAGGGCGGCACGCTCGCCAACGCCGTCGCCGCCCGGTTCCCCGAGTGCGCCGCCGCCTCTCCCGACCCGCGTGAGGGCGGAGCGGTGCAGCGGCTCGACCGGGAGACGAGCGGCTGCGTCCTCTTCGCGCGGGACCGCGCGGCCTGGGAGTCGCTCCGCGCCCAGCTCTCGGGGCGGACCGTCGAGAAGGTGTACCTGGCGCTCGCCCGGGGCCGCGTCGGCTCGGGCGGGGTCTGCTCGGTGCCGCTCGCCCAGCGCGGCGGGAAGGTGGTCCCGGTGCCGGACGCGCTCGCGGCGGACCGCCTCTCGGGCAAGGCGGGACCGCCGCGCCCCGCCGAGACCCACTGGGAGGTCGAGCGGGCCTTCGCCCGCCACACCCTCTTGCGGGTGCGCATCGTCACCGGGGTCATGCACCAGATCCGGGCGCACCTCGCCCTCCTCGGGTACCCGGTGGCGGGGGATACGCTCTATGGCGGCGAGGCGGCGGCGGAGCCGGGCCTCGGCCGCCACTTCCTGCACGCCTTCCGGCTCGGCTTCGAGCGGCCCGAGGGCGGGCGCGAGGTGGTGGAGAGCCCGCTGCCGCAGGACCTGGCGCGGTTCCTCGAGGGGCTCGCGACCCCGGTCCGGTAGGGCGGGGCCTTGTGCCCCGCCGGCCGCCAGGCCGCGCACCGGCGGGGGACGAGCCCCCGCGCTACGGGGAGGGAGCGGGGGCGGCGCCTTCGGCGGGCGCGCCCTCGGCGGCGATCATCGGCGGGTCGGTCATCATGCCGATGGTGTTCACGCCCGCGAGGTGGGCGGCGTCGAGCACGTTCACGGCCAGCTCGTAGCTGGCGCCGTCCTCGGCGTTGAAGAACATCACCTTGGAGAGGCGCCCCTCGTAGGCGGTGTGGAGCCGCGGCATGGCCTCGTCCACCGTCATCTCCTGCTTGTTGAGGAGCACCCGGCCGCTCTTCAGCACGGTGAGGACCGTCATGTCCGGCGGCACCGAGTCCGGCGGGACGATCTGCGTGTTCGGCGGCTCGTACTCCGGCACCCGCATGTACATCTGCTTCTCGGCGAGCGGCGTCAACACCATGAAGATGATGAGCAGCACCAGCACCACGTCCACGAGCGGCGTGACGTTGATGTCGTTGAGGGGCTTCTTGGTGCCGATCGCCATCGACATGGCTACTTGCTCTCCTTTTCCTTCAGCTCGCTGGCGGCCAGCGACACGCCCATCACGTGGGTCTTGGTGACCTCCAGGATCACCTCGCGGATGGTCTTGTAGTCGAGCTCCCGGTCGCCCTTCAGCATGACGGGCGACCCGGGCATGGCCGCCATCTCGGCGGTGAGCGCGTCGGCGAGACCCTCCTTCTTGACCTCGTTCTTGTCGAGGAAGATCTTCTTGTCGCGCGTCACCGAGAGCAGGATCGGGTCGCCCTGCTTGAGCTCGGAGACGAGCTTCGCCTGCGGCAGCGTCACGGCCTTGCCGCGCTGGAGCAGGGGCGTGATCACCATGAAGATGATGAGCAGCACCAGCACCACGTCCACGAGCGGCGTGATGTTGATGTCGCTCTTGACTCCCTTGCCGCCGACTTCCATCGACATGGGCGACTCCCGGCCGGAGCTGCGGACCTAGGCCTTGACGTTGACCTTCGGGGCGTCGGGCCGGCCTTCCTTCATGAAGAACTCGATGAGCTCGTTGGCCGAGTCGGTGATGTCCACCTGCATGTCCTCGACCCGGTTGGTGAGGTAGTTGAACATCATCACCGCGGGGATGGCGACGAGGAGGCCGAAGGCGGTGGTCACGAGCGCCTCGGCGATGCCGGCCGAGACCGAGCCGAGGCCGCCCGAGCCGGTGGCCGCCATCGCCTGGAAGGCGGTGATGATGCCGGCCACGGTCCCGAGCAGCCCGACGAACGGGGCGGTCGAGCCCACGGTGGCGAGCGCGCCGAGGCCGCGGCGCAGGTCGGCCACGGTGCGGATGGAGCTGCGGTCCACGGCGCGGTTCACCGCCGCGATGATGTCGAAGTCGCCGACGTCCTTCGGGCCGCGGTGCTGCAACGCGGTCATGCCCTGGGCGTACTCCTCGATGGCGAGGCCGAGCACCTTGGAGAGGTGGCCGCGGCCGAGCTTCTTGGCGAGCGCGGCCGCGTCGCCGAACTTGCCGGCGGGCAAGAGGTCGCGGAGCTGCTCGGCGTACAGGCGCGAGGCCTTTCCGGCGCGGGCGTAGATGACGAGCCGCTCGGCCATCACGCCGAGCGAGTAGATGCTCATCACGGCGAGGACGCCGGCGATGAACTTGGCGAAGGGGCCCATCGACCTCCACATGCTCATGAGGTCGAAGGACATCTGGCCCTCGGGGGCCTGGAGCGCGAGGTGCTGGAGGGCGTCGAGAAAGGCGAGCGACATCGGGTTCTCCTGTTGGCGATCTGCTGTTCGGGTAGGCGGTGCGGTGCGGCGGGACGGCCCCTAGCCGCCCGCGAAACGGATCGGCAAGATGACCCAGATCGAGACGGGCCGGCCCTGCGCGTCCGCGCCGGGGGTCCACTGGCAGGACGCGAGCCCCTGGCGGATGATCTCGGTGATGCGGGGATCCGCGACCTGGCTCATGATCTGGACCTGGCCTACGGAGCCGTCGCGGCGGACGGCGAACTTGACGGTGATGGGGCCGGAGATGTAGCCCGCCAGCGACGCGGGCACGCGCATGGAGCTCTTCACGCAGCCCGGCTGGACCTCCTGGGGCTTGCGGAAGCCGGCGGTCGCGTACAGCGGCGCCTCCTCGAAGCCCCCCGCCCCGACCACGCCTCCGACGACGCCGCCCTCCACGCCCTCGTCGCCGCCGGTGTCTTCCTCCACGATCTTCTCGTTCGGATCGGGAGGCTTGAGCTCCGCCGGGACGTCCTTCGGCTGGATCATCGCCATCGGAGGGACGAAGACTTTCGGCGCGTCCGTCTTGGGCTTCGACGGCGACTTCTTCCTCGGCGGGGGCGGGGGCGGGGGCGGGGGCGGGGCCTGGCGGACGAACTTCACGTCCACGATCTTCTCCTCGATGGCCCTCGCCCCGATGCGCGCGGAGACGGTGACGACGGCGAAGACGAGGAGGATCTGAATCGCCGTGGAGCCAATGAGAAAGGCTCCCCTGCGGGCCGCGCGCTTGCCGCCTTCCTGCTTCGTGACCTCGTCGAACACGTTTCTGGCTCGCTCGGATTGACGGTGGAATCAACCGGCCGAAAAGGAAGCCCGTGTCTAGCCGCGACCTCCGGGCTTGTCAACCCTCTAGAACGGGCGAGGGGCGCGGGCGATCCGTTCCGCTGGCGCCGCCGGGCTCCACTCCCGGGCTAGGTCCTGGGTGGCCCAAAGGGGGCATACGTCGGCACGGCTTCCCGCGCGCCGGCGCAAGGCAAGAAGCCGTTTTCGCGGCGGAAAGAATTCACCGCCGGGGCGGGAACAACCCCACTTCACGTACAACAACCGGTCGCGTCTTGACATTCCCCACAGGCGGCGGTTTAAAACCGGACACTTGTCCGCCGAACGTGTGACCGGGTGGCCGTACTCCGAAACTCGACGCTCGACCTTCCAGCTGCGGCTTCACAGCATCTCTCCAGGGAGGAAGTCATGAGGAAGAAGTTGCTTCGCCTCCTGCGGCTCGTTCCCATCGCGCTCGCCTTCGCCGCGAGCGTGGCGTCCGCACAGACCACTGGCACCATCATCGGCGTCGTCACCGACGCGGCGACCGGCAGGCCCGTAGCCGGCGCGCTCGTCGTCGCCACCAGCCCGAACCTCCAGGGCGAGCAGACGGCCCTCACCGACGCGAGCGGCAACTACCGCCTCGGCCTCCTCCCCCCCGGCCAGTACAGGCTGGCGGTCCAGGTCGAGGGCTACAAGCCGTCCGAGCGCGGCGACATCCGGCTGAGCGCCGACAAGACCCTCAGGGCCAACATCACGGCCACCCCCGAGGCGGTCCAACTCGAGGAGCAGGTGGTACGCACCGGCCTCGCCCCGGTGGTGAACGTGGGGTCGTCCGAGACCGGCTCGGTCGTCTCGCGCGAGTTCATGGCCAACGTCCCGGTGGGCCGGTCCTTCCAGGCCATCGCGCAGGGGGTGCCCCAGGCCTCGGCCGACAGCTACGGGGTCGGCTTCCAGGGCGGCCAGTCGCCCGAGAACGGCTACATCGTGGACGGCCTCAACGTGACCGACCCGGTGTACGGGGCGGCCGCCGGTACCTGGCAAGGCCGCAGCGCGCCGACGCTCCTCTCCAACTTCATCCAGGAAGTGGACGTCAAGACCGGCTCCTTCATGGCCGAGTACGGCCGGACCACGGGCGGCATCATCAACGTGGTGACCCGGTCCGGCTCGAACGAGTTCCACGGCTCGGTCTTCTCGACCTTCCGGCCCGACTTCCTCGTGACGCCGGACGGCAAGACCGTCGGCAACGACGGCGAGGCGGTCGCCAGGTTCCCGAAGCCCTCGGACGGCACCTACAACCTCGACTTCGGCGGCGAGGTCGGCGGACCCATCCTCAAGGACAAGCTGTGGTTCTACGTCGGCTTCGCGCCCATCATCCAGAAGACCTACTACGACCGGTTCCAGAGGCTGAACGTCCTGCTCGGCGACCCGGGCGCACCTTCCGCCGCGGATTGCAGGAACTTGAGCGCCACCGACACCCGATGCCGCGACGGCAACGGCTTCGCCCTCTCGAACAAGGTGCCCGGATCGGACACGAAGGTGAACGAGGAGCAGACGAGCTACCAGTGGGCCGGCAAGCTCAGCTTCCTCGCCGACGAGAACAACACCCTGTCGCTCGCGACCTACGGTCAGCCGAGCGTGGCGACGACTCACGGGTTCACGCGAATCCAGGATGCCAACGCCAACTTCGACACGGCCATCGACTCCTACGACGTCGTCGGCCACTACTCCGGGAAGTTCCTCGAGAAGCGGCTCATCGTCGAGGCCGACGTCGGCTGGCACGGCCAGAAGATCAAGGACGAGCCCAACGCCTACCAGGGCTCGCGGCCCGGGGTCATCTGGAACGACCCAGCGTCCTACTACGCCCTCACGGCCTTCGAACCCGTCGCCGGCTGCACCGATCTCCTGCATTGCCCGACGCGTGGCTACAGGACCGGCGGCTTCGGGATCACCCTCGACCAGGACATCAACCGCTACGCCGGCAAGGTCTCGGTGGGCGGCCTCTTCACCGCGGCCGGGTCGCACCTCGCCAAGATCGGCATCGACCTCGAGCGGAACGACTACGACCAGACGAAGCGGTACTCCGGCGGCTATTTCTTCACGGCCCGCGGAGGGAACTTCCGGGCCACGCGCGGCTACGGATACCTGGCGGGCGGCGTACCCACGTCCGACCTGGCCGACGTCTTCCCGACGGGGACGCTCAAGACCAACTCCTACTCCAACAGCTTCGCCTACTTCCTCCAGGACGGCTGGCAGATCCTCGACACCGGCGTCACGCTCAATCTGGGCGTCCGGCTCGAGACCCAGGAGCTGAAGAACAAGGAGAACGCGACCGACAAGCTCGCGCTCACCAACAGCTGGGCGCCGCGGCTCCAGGCGATCTGGGACTTCACCGGAACCGGCCGCGGCAAGGTCTCGGCCAGCTACGGGCGCTTCTTCTGGTCCATCCCGCTCGACATGGGCGACCGCTCCTTCGGCAACGAGCGGGAGATCAACTACCGGGAGCCTTTCGTGGCATGCTTCGGGCTGCCGGGGGCTGCCACCCGGTACGATCCGGGCGGCCAGATCTACGGCCAGTTCGATCCCCAGACCCTCGTCAACCAGGCCACCGGCGGCCCGAACTGCGCGACCAACCTGCTCGCGGCACAGACGGCCTCGGGCTTCAAGTTCTCGCAGACCGGCCAGTCCTCCACCCCGGTCCAGCCCAACCTGGATGCCACCTCCGTCGACATGTTCGGCGGGCAGATCGAGTACGAGGTGCTCTCCGACCTCTCGGTGGGCGTCGAGTACTCGGGACGGCGGCAGGTGCAGCTCATCGAGGACATGTCGCCCGACAACGGGGGCAGCTACTTCATCGCCAACCCGGGCCGCAACATCTCCTGGGACTACGGCGGGACCCCCTTCAGCGCCAGGGACGCGGTCACGGTCGACGAGGTGACCGGGCGCACCATCCCCGTGGTGTTCCCGAAGCCGGAGCGCAGCTATGACGGTATCACCGTCAAGGCGAGCAAGAACTTCTCCAAGAACTGGCTCGCCCAGGCGAGCTACACCTGGTCGGCCCTCCGCGGCAACTACGCCGGCCCGTTCCTGGCAGACTACGGCGGCGCCGGCCAGGGACAGCTCGACCCGGCCATCACCGCGGCCTTCGACCTCCCCACGCTGCTGTGGAACACCAAGGGGTACCTCCCCGGCGACCACACCCACCAGGTGAAGCTAGCCGGGTCGTACACCTTCAACGTCAGCCCGGCCTTCAACGTCACCGCCGGCGTCCAGTACACCGGCCAGAGCGGGCGGCCGATGAACGCGCTCGGAAACCATCCGCTGTACGGGAATGGCCTCGGATACGTCATCGAGCAGGGCGCCGCCGGTCGGACCCCCTTCACCCACGCCCTCGACCTGAAGGGCGCCATCTCCTACGTGATCTCGGCGCCCTACGAGGTGAAGTTCTCGGTCGACGTCTTCAACATCCTGAACAAGCAGGAGGTCCTCCTGTACGACCAGGACTACACCTTCGATCCGGTCCATCCGATCCAGAGAATGGGTTGCAAGGTCGATGCGGTCGGGACGTCCGACCCGGCCGGGAAGCTCCAGAGCTCCTGCCCGGACGTCGCCTTCTTGAAGACCGTCGACGGGCGTCGGGCCAACGTCAACCCGAACTGGGGCAAGCCGGCCCCGACGAATCTTGCCTTCCAGATTCCCATCCAGGTGCGGTTCGGCCTGGCGCTCGCCTTCTAGGCGGCGCGAGCCATCGGAGGATCGACGAACATGAAGACGCTCAACAAGGGGATCCTGGCCGCGGTGACGGTCGTGGCGATGGCCAGCTGCGACCCGTACGCCAAGGTGGACACCGGCACGCCCGTCGTGATCGGAGCGATCGTCAGCCAGGGTTGCGGAGTGGACGGCTGCGCCGTCGCGAACGAGGGAACGGAGTCGCCGGCCGGCGTGTGGACCGTTTCAAACGTGCCGTCCGACTGCACCCCAGCGCCAACGATCATCAACGACATGACCGGCGTCATCTTCGTGAAGTTCAACAAGCTGCTCGACGGCTTCAGCGTGCAGACGAGCGTCAGCGACTGCACCCCGTTCAACGACTGGCTCACCGTCACCCCGGCGGCGCCTGCGGGGGAGCAGTGGTACAGTTGCTACGACCCGTCGTCACCCTCGCCCGACGAGGGCGCCACGGTGGCCATCTTCCGCGCCCCTGCGAGCCCGCTCGCGGACGGGTGGAGCGTCGCCGGTCCGATCGGGGCGAGCGCCACCGCCGTCACGTCCTACCGCGTGACGGGCAGCGTCTTCGACAAGGAGGGACAACCCGTCCTGATCGACGTGACCGCCGAGGTGGATCCGAACCCGGTTGCCCAGACGCCGAGCCTGAGCGCCATCGAGGTGGCCGGGCCGGCGGCCGTGAACCTGACGTGGGGCAATGGGGCCTGCGCCGCCGCGCCGACGTATACGGTCGAGCGCACGGCCGGCGTCGCAGCCGGGGCGGCCTGCCCCAGCACGTTCACGACCCTCCAGGCGGGCATCGTGGGTCAGGCGTATACGGACTCGACCATCACGGCGGGACAGAAGTACTGCTACCAGGTGTTCGTGACGGCGGGCGGGGCCGACGGCGCCACCTCGGACGTCGCGTCCAATGTCCCGGCCGCGCCGGCCGCCCCCACGTTCGGCACCGTGACCAACGCCTCGGTGGTCGTGAACTGGAGTGCAGTCGCGGGCGCGCTCACGTACAACGTCCAGCGCGCGCCCGACGTCGCCGGTTCGGCCGGTACCTACGCGAACATCACGACCGCCGTGGCCGGCCTCACCTACACCAACACCGGGCTGACTGCCAATACGAAGTACTGGTACCGCGTCATCGCCGTCGGGGCGGGAGGCTCGTCGGACAACGGTGCAGGAGCGACAGTCACGACGTTGCCGTAGCCCACCAGCAACGGCGCCAAGGATCGAGGGGAGCCGGCCTCCGGGCCGGCTCTTCCTTTTGGCGGAAACCGAGGGAGCCAGGCAGGGGAGTCGGTGGCACGACGCGATCGAAGGGCGCGCCAGCGCGGCGGGCCGGCCTCTGGCGCCGGCGGTGGGCGGGCTCGACCGCGAGAAGGGGGAGGCGAGGAGCCTCGCCGGCGCGGCGACCTCGCGCTCGCAGCCGCGGCGTCGCTCCCGGCGCTCGGGGCCTACGTCGCCACGCTGAATCCCAGCATCCCGGCGGGCGACTCGGGCGAGCTCATCGCCGTGGCCGCCACGCTGGGGGTGGCCCACCCACCCGGTTACCCGCTCTATTCCCTCGCCGGTCACGCCTGGGCGCGGCTCGTCCCCCTGGGCGGCATCCCCTGGCGCATGAATCTCCTCTCGGCCGTCTTCGCGGCGGCCGCGGCGGCGGTGCTGGCGCTGGCGGTGCGCCGGCTCTCGGGTTCCCGCTTCGCCGCGCTCGCCGCGGCCTGGTCCTTCGCCCTCGCCGTGCCGACCTGGAGGACGGCGGTGGTGGCCGAGGTCTTCGCTCCCAACGCGCTCCTCGGGGCGCTGGCGCTGTGGGCCTTCGCCGCCGTGCTCGAGCGCGCCGAGCGCCCCCCGACCGGGGAGGCACAGCCGGCAGGGCGCTCGCCCCTCCTGCTCCTGGCGCTCCTCTCGACCGGGTTCCTCTCGCTCCACCACACCCTGGCGCTCCTCCTCGTGCCCCTGGCGCTCGTCGTCGCCGCGATGTGGGTCGGCCCGGAGAAGGTGCGTGCGGGTCTCGCGGCGCGGCGCCCCTTCGACCTCGCGCGGCGCGACCTCGTCCTGCTCGCCGCCGCGGCCGCGGCCGGGCTCTTGCCGCTCCTTCAGCTCCCCATCGCCACCGCGATGGATCGGGGGCTCGTGTGGGGCGAGGCCGACACCCTCCGCGGGTTCGCCCGACATCTGCTGCGGGCCGACTACGGGACCTTCCGGCTCGATCCCATGCAGGGTGGGCTGCGCCCCGACCTCCGCCACGGGCTCGTCTTCCTCGGGTCCCTGCCCGCCGGCTTCGGCGTGCCGGGCCTCTTGCTCTGCGCCGTGGGGCTGGCGGCGGCGGCGAGGCGGCGCGGCCGCGCCCTGTTCGCCGTCGTCGCGGGGTTCGGCCTCCTCCAGGCGCTCTTCCTCACCCGGATCGGCTACCCGGCGGACGACCCGCTGGCGCGCGGCGTCGTCGAGCGCTTCTACGTGCTCCCGGAGCTCGTCCTCGCGCTCCTCGCCGGCCTCGGGGCCGCCGCGCTCGAGCGGGCCGCCGCGGGGCCGGGAGGCGAGGAGGGCCGGGGGGCGGCCCGGCGCGCCTGGGCCAGCGCCGCCGGACCAGCCATCGCCGCGGTGGCCCTCGTCTGGCCCCTCGCGACCCACGCGCCCCTCGCGAGCCAGCGCGGCAACCGCTTCGCCGAGAACCTGGGGCGCGCCATCCTGGCGAGCCTGCCGGCGAGGGCGGTCCTCTTCACCAAGGGCGATCTGCAGCGCCACGCCCTCGAGGTGCTCACCCGTGTGGAGGGACTGCGCCCGGACGTCGCCGTGGTGGACCAGGAGCTGCTCGCCTACGACTGGTCGGTGCGCCAGCTCCGCCGGCGCCAGCCGGGGCTCCTCCCGGCCCTCGGGCGCGGCGAGCGGATCCACCTGCGCGACGGGCGCGTCCTGGAGGGGCTGGCGGTGCCGCGTCCCAACGGCCTGCTGGCGCTGCTCCTCGAGGACACCCAGGTCCTCGCCTCGCCGGAGGCGATCGCCTCCGTCGAGCCGGTCGCCGATCCCGGGGCGCTCTTCGCTCGCTCCCGGACCGAGATGCCGTACCCGTGGCCCGTGGAGCCGGCCGAGGACCGCTACTCGGGCCTCCCGGGCACGCGCAACCTCCTCTGGATCGACCACCTCGCCGGCCGGCGGCCGGTCGCCTTCATCGGGACGAGCGACGACAGCTGGGCGCTCGGGTACGAGCTCGTCCCGGCGGGCCTCGTCGAGCTCGCCTACCCGATCGGCGGGGCTCCGGAGCCGCAGGAGCGGGCCAGGCTGGCGGTGGAGCCGCTCGCCTCCACCGCCCTCTCCGACTACTTCGCGCCCTGGCCCCCGACGAGCTTCGAGGCCGCCGAGCGCGCCAGGCTGGCGGAGGCCGCCGCGGCCGCGGCCCGGGCCCTCTGCCACCCGCAGGCCCTCGGGTGGGGAGCCGGCAGCGAGGGGCGGCGGCGCCTGGTCGACTTCGCCGAGCGCTTCGAGCGCCTCGAGCCGACGCCCGATGCCGACGCGCTCCTGGCCGTGGGGCTGCTGCGCCTGTGCGACCCCGGGTTCCGGGACCCGGCGCGCGGCAGGGCCGACCTGGCGCGCTACCTCGCCCTCCAGCCTCGAGGGGCCGGGGCGGCGGCAGCGCGCAGGGCGCTCGAGCGCCCCTGACGGCGCCGGGAGGGGCTACTTGGCGAGACCCGCCACCTTGGCCACCTCGGCGGCGTAGTCCTCGGACTTCTTCTCGAGGCCCTCGCCGAGGACGAAGCGGGCGAAGCGGCGCACCTGGATGTTCTCGCCGATCTTGGCCACCGCCTCGGTGACGACGTCGGAGATCTTCTTCTTGTCGTCCTTCACGAAGAGCTGGTCCATGAGGCAACTCTGCTCGTAGAACTTGTCGAGCTTGCCCTGGGCGATCTTCTCGACGATGGCCTCCGGCTTCTTCGACTCGCGCGCCTGCGCCTTGAAGATCTCCAGCTCCTTCGCCACCACCTCCGCCGGCACCTCGTCGCGCCGCACGTACAGCGGGGCGGCGGCGGCGATTTGCATGGAGAGGTCCTTCACGAGGAGCTGGAAGCCCTCGGTGCGCGCCACGAAGTCGGTCTCGCAGTTCACCTCCACCAGGACGCCGATCTTGCCCCCCATGTGGATGTAGCTCGCGACCAGCCCCTCGGAGGCGATGCGCCCCGACTTCTTGGCCGCGGCGGCGAGCCCCTTCTTGCGCAGGACCTCCTCGGCCTTGCCGAAGTCCCCGCCCACCTCGGCGAGCGCCTTCTTGCAGTCCATCATTCCGGCCCCGGTCTTCTCCCGGAGCTCCTTCACCGCACTCGCGCTGATCTCGGCCACTGGCTCTTCCTTTCTCGTGTCGTCCAAAAGGGGCGGGGCGGGCAACGGCACCCGCCCCGGTGTCTCGAATCGCAGGTACGGTCCGGCTAGCGCTTGACCTCGGTCCCGCCCTCTGCTGGAGCGGGCTCGGCGGCCGGGGCAACGGCCGGGGTAGCGGCCGGCGTCACCTCGCCCTTGCGGAGCACCTCGACGCCGGCGCTGGCCGCGCCGCGGTCCTCGCGCGGCGGGCGACGCTCCCGGCCCCGCCCGCCGCGGTCGCGGCGGTCGCGCCGCTCGCCGGCGCGCTCGCTGGCGGCGTCGCGCTCCTCCTGCTCGCGCGCCTCGCCGCCATGCTCGACGAGCCAGGCGCCGTGGCGCGCCTTGCCCTCGATGCAGGCCTCGGCGACCTTGCCGGTGAAGAGGCGGATGGAGCGGATGGCGTCGTCGTTGCCGGGGATGACGTAGTCGATGCCCTCGGGGTCGCAGTTCGTGTCCACCACCGCCACCACCGGGACGCCGAGGCGGTTCGCCTCGTGCACCGCGATGTGCTCCTTGCGGGTGTCGATGACGAAGACGGCCGCCGGCAGCCGCAGCATCTCCTTGATGCCGCCGAGGTTCTTCTCGAGCTTCTCGCGCTCGCGCTCGAGCGAGGCCACCTCCTTCTTGGGCAGCCGCTCGTAGGTGCCGTCCGCCTTCATCTTCTCGATGGTCTTCAGGCGGTCGATGCCGGTCTTGATGGTCTTGAAGTTCGTGAGGGTGCCGCCGAGCCAGCGGTTGGTGACGTGGAACATCCCGCTGCGGGTCGCCTCCTCGCGGATGGCGTCCTGGGCCTGCTTCTTCGTGCCGACGAAGAGGACGTTGCCGCCGCGCGCCACCGCGTCGGAGACGAAGCGGAAGGCGGTGCGCGCCAGCCCCACCGTCTTCTGGAGGTCGATGATGTAGATGCCGTTGCGCGCCCCGAAGATGTAGGGCTTCATCTTCGGGTTCCAGCGCTTGGTCTGGTGCCCGAAGTGGACGCCGGCCTCGAGGAGCTGCTTCATGCTGATGGCGGTGCCGCTCGCGCCGAGGGCGCTCGCCATCGTCTCCGCGGCCGCGACGGGCGCGGCTGCGGGAGCGGGGGTGGTGGGTGCGGGGGTGGGTGTGGCTGGAGCCTGGGACTGCTGGGTTTCCATGTGTTCTCCGGTTGTGGTCCGCCACTTCTCTCGTCTCCGGCTGGCCCACCCGGGGAAACGGCGGAAGCTCCGCCGCTCGCCCCCGGGCACCGGGGCGCAGCCGATCGAGAAGTGTGTGAATTTACGACTACTTCTCTGGCTATGATGCCGCGTTCGCAGATCCCGACGCGGCGGGGGTCGTTTAACACAGCCCGCCAGGTTGTGCAAGCACCCGTAAGGCCTGCGTCTTCTCCTGACCCAGAGTAATTGGGCCGCCCTCCTGCGCCGATCCCTACCCCCGCCCGCCCGAACCCTACCCAGAGTAATTCCGCAGAACCC
>Ga0209798_10001510_pt1 | contig 14007 bp, 14 predicted proteins | sample DOMMetBare3Fresh_FD_187475 | JGI IMG/M metagenome (GOLD analysis project Ga0209798, IMG submission 187475) | Wetland sediment microbial communities from St. Louis River estuary, USA, under dissolved organic matter induced mercury methylation -... | ecosystem: Environmental > Aquatic >...
CGACGGTGCTTCGAAACAGCAACAGCGGCGCGGCAGGTGCCTTCCGCGGCACGCGATTGCGCCCAGGGAATCCGAAATAAGAGGGTGAGCATTTTCTTTAGGCTATCGGTCGACACCAAACAACACTTTACGGCGCGAAAGCTTTTGCGCCTGCACTGCGTGGCACGGCGCTCAGACGTGAATTGGCTGAGACTAGACAATTCCCGGCACAAACCGAAAGCGAACCCGGCCCATGTAGTCTGCGTACCCATTGTCCAACATTAGCAAGTGGCGCTCTTCAGTCAGCGCACGCACAATGTAAATAGCCGTCCAAACCGCGACGCAGGTCACCACCCAAAGGCCATCGAGAATTGATACGGAGAAACTCTGCGCCAGGGCAGGCAGCGCTGCGATCCAGGCCGTCAGGTTCTTTGTGGCGTAAGCAGGGTGCCGCACCCACCGATAGGGCCCCTGGCAAACTATGCCGCGATTAGTGAGATTGCTCGCACGAAAACCAAGAGCAATAGAAGCCGCAACGAATATCACCACGGCCGCGAGGCTTGTGCACGCCAATAGCGTTTCCCAGGCCGTGCTGAAACTCGCAAAGTCGACGTGCGGCCATACAAACAACGCTAACCCCGGCTGATTGAACGGCGGGTAGCACAGCAGGCAGGAGATCCAACCCAGTGCCGTTGGGTCGACACTTTTGATCTCGTTGTCGAGTGCCGGCACTTCAATTATGTAGCTAATCGTAAAAATAATGACGTCGATCGTGAAGAGAACGGACAGAAGCAGATAATAAAAATGGCTGTTCACCTTCAGTGCATAAGGCGCGTCGCTTTCATCCGAGATCACCGACCGCCAATATTGCATCACCTCATCGACATTGGTGACAACAAAGCCGACCATCAACGGTACAAAATATGATTTCAGTACAAGGGTGAGCATCGCCCGGCGTTCATCGCTACTAAGATCAGGCTGAGCTCCAGCCCGAACCCATTGCGAAAAATACGCAAAGACCTTTCGCGCGTCACACACGAAGCCCGGTCGGATCCAATAGTAAGGAAGCAAGACGAGTGCGTAGATCTCGCAAAGCCAAAGCAATGCGTCTCTTGTCGTGACTGTCACCAGGTCTTCGCCCAGACGAAAGGTCACAGCACTGATGGGGGGATGGCTACTGGCCGCGCGCGTATAGATCCAAAAGCCGCAAATCAACACAGCCATGGTCGCGAAATAGTTTGAGATAACGTCGGCCAGACGGTTCGCGTCCGGGGCGGTCTTTTCCACCTTGCTCATGCACGTTTGGCTGTTAGTCTTCCGATCAATCAGTTCGTCGCCAGATTGATCCCCTGCAGCAATTCGGTCGTCAAGGGGCTCGCAACCGCGATGACATGATTTTCCAACTAGCAACGTTCCGACTCTACGGTCAGCACCGTCAGCGCCCGCTGCGCTCAAGGACACGCAGCCGCACGGCTGTCAGCCGATCGTCGAGCCAATCGTTCCGGCCGGACAGCGGCCAGGCCCTGCCCTTGCCGGCCATGACCGCTGCCAATCCCGGCTCATCCCAGCCCATCTCCAGCGCCCGGATGGCGACGTGAAAGCCTTCGTCGATGCCGTATTCCTCAAGCTGGCTCCGCCAGTCTTCAAGGGTCGCCTTCAAGGCATCACGTTCGTCTGCGGCAAGGTCGCTCATCAGCGCCGCCTCCGCCATGAGGCGGCCCAGATCGGCGAAGAGCTCGTACAACTGGTCGTCGGAGCCAAACGAATGCTCCAGCCATCGACGACAAATTCGTCCGTAATCGACTCGAGGATTCTGAGTGCGTTGCTGCCATCTCCGACCTCAAGAAACGGGACGGCCTTTTCGACGAGCCGCTGCAGTTCCGCCATGTCGCCGGACGCCCGATAGCCGTCCCAATAGCGCTCGTGGCGCTGGCGCTTGGCGAGCAGATTGCGTGCGTGCTTACGGACCGGCTCGGGATCGGCAGCGGTCCGTCGCCAACCAGCTTTCTGGTCGCGCGGTGACAACGCCTCGACCGTCGTTGCGAGCTCCGCATCGATCCATGCGGCAAGCTCCGGGTCGCTTTCCGCTCGCTTCTCCAACAGCTCGATCAGCTGGGCCTGATCCAGCCCGTGGAGCAGCTCGGCGATCGACTTGCGTTCGATGACATGCGTCGTTTCGTCGATGAATTTCAGCAGCACGGCGACGATATGCTTGCAATATCCGCTCCAGTCGTAGGGGCAGTTGCATCGTGCTTCGGCGACCCCGCCATCGTGCAGCCGGATGGAAACCTCGTAGGGCGCAAACTCGCTGCCCTCCACTTCCGCCGTCAATCGATCGCCACGCCGAATGAAATCAGAAACGGCCCCGTCGTCAAAGTAGCTGCGGCCGCGCGCGAAAGATTCAGGCGTGGCGAGCGCCCGGATGGTCTCTTCCCTCACGGGTCCCTTGACCATGTTGGACTTTCTAAATTGCGATTGCGGCGATGCGAGCCGGCAAATCACGCGCAAATCCATGACCGCTCTGCTTACGGATTTGTCACGAACAGGTCGCGAAACAGCCGCTCCGCCTTTTCCAGTCCTTCGTCCGTCAAGACGACGGATTTGGCGCGCCCCACAGGATCTGAGATCAAGCCTTTCTTGTGCAATCGATCCATCGCAGCCCAGTCGAACGACTTCCAAACGCGCTGACCATCGTGCCGCCCCAACAGCAGGAGCGCGAGCACACAATCATCAATGCGGTTGGTATTGATTGCCATCTCCGCACCTCTGGACGTTCTACGAACACCACTTGCGCATCGCCGCCGCGCTGGACGCGGGCGTCGAGATTTATCCTACGATAACGCGAGTCGCGATGTCGGCAATAGTGACGGCGGATGCCAAGTCCCTGCGACGAACCTCTCTCTCAGGCAGCTGCACTACTGCGCAGGACCGGCACAACTTCGTACAAGGCGGCGCGGTTTCAGCGCCAAATCCCGTGTTCCAGCGATGCCCAATTCGCATTCATTGACGTGGTCGCGTGGCGACAATTCAGCTGGTGGCTTACCGACCCTTTGATCCGAGGGTGGCCTCTTGGCTTGGATTGAACCCGAACATGATAGCGGTTTAGAAGGGAGCGGCGCGGGAACGGAGGACAGCCGGGGATAGCAAGATTAAAGCAAACTGACGTTTGCGGCCTTCTGCGAAGGCCAAGCGGTTGTCTGCACGTTGGTTCTTGCACCTCGCATGTGATGTCTTCAGTGCTCACGCGAGGTGCGTCGCACCGAAGAGCGCAAGTGTTTCAGCGCTGTCATGCGAGGTGCCGTTGTTCGAGCTTGAATATCTGGATCGTCGGCGCAATCTGCCGACCATGACCCACGACGACGACTTCCGGCCAAGACCCGGCCGCGTGCGCGATCGCGGCGCGCGTTCAAGCGAAGGGGCGCGCTCCTTTGTGGCCCAGGTGATGAGAGCGGCGACCAAGGCTAATGGCGGTCCGCTGAAGCTGACCGAAATGCGAGGGGAGCGGCGGCGCGGCAGCGGCCGAACGCGGTCCAAGAAGGGAAGGTGCTCAAGGATCGGCCGGGGCCAAGCGGCGGCTGATCGGCTCAAACGGATGGCCGTTGAGCGTGGCCCGGACGCGCGGATGCGCCGGGTCGTGGTCAAGGCGCGGATCGTGCGCCTGAAGGTTGGTAGCCGGGCGGCCGACGCCCACGTTCGCTATCTGCAGCGTGATGGCACGACCCGTGACGGCGAGCGCGGTCAACTCTACGGCACCGAGACCGACGCGGCGGACGGCAAGGCGTTCACGGAACGCGGGCGCGAGGACCGCCACCAGTTCCGCTTCATCGTCGCTCCGGAGGATGGCGACCGGCTCTCGGACCTGCGCGGCTTCACCCGCGACGTGATGCGGCAGATGGAGGAGGATCTGGGCACCCGGCTCGATTGGGTCGCGGTCGACCACTTCAACACTGGCCACCCGCACAGCCACGTCGTCGTCCGCGGGCGCGACGACCTGGGCAAGGATCTCATCATCGCCCAGGACTACATCACCGACGGGGTGCGGTTGCGCGCCCAGGAGCGAGCGACGCTGGAGCTTGGTCCGGAGACCGACCGGGAGCTGGGGGAAAAGCTCCGGGCCGAGGTCTCGGCCGAGCGCTTCACCCGCATCGACCGCGCCATGCTGGCGGAGGCGCAGCAGCGAGTGCTGGACTTGCGGCCCGAGGCCGGCCAGGTCCGCGGCGACTTCGATCGTTCGTTGCGCATCGGTCGCCTGCAGACCCTGGAGCGCTATGGGCTGGTCAAGGAGACCGAGCCCGGCGTCTGGACGCTCTCGGAGCGGCTGGAGCCGACCATGCGGGAGCTCGGCGAGCGCGGCGACATCGTCAAGGCCATCAACCGGGCGCTGGCCACGCGCGGTGAGGAGCGCGGCCCCGAAAGCTTCAGCCTGCATGGCGAGGAGATCGGGACGCCCATCGTGGGCCGTGTGATCGACAAACGGCTCACCGACGAACTCGGCGATCGCATCGGCGTCGTCATCGACGGCATTGACGGGCGGGTCCACCACGTGGAGCTGCCGGACGCTTCAGCCGCCGAGCCAGCGCCGATCGGCGCCATCGTCGAGGTCGGCCGCGCCCGTTCCCAGCGTCCGGCCGACCAAAACATCGCCGAGGTCGCCCGCGGCACAGGGGTCTATCGCCCAAGCGAGCACCGGACACTTGCGGAGGACAGCAACGTCCGTGTCCCGGGCGGCGACTACGACGCCTATGTGGGGGCCCACGTCAGGCGCCTCGAAGCGCTGCGCCGCGCCGGCATCGTGGAGCGGGCCGACGCCGACCGCTGGCTCGTCCCGGAGGACTTCGAAGCCCGGGCCACCGCTTATGAGGCCGCAAAGGGGCGCCATGCCCAAATACGCCTCCTCTGTGCCTACGACCTCGACCGGCAGGTGACCAGCGACGGCGCGACCTGGCTCGACCGCCAGCTCCTCAGCCGCGATCGCAGCTCGTTCGCCACTGGCGGGTTCGGCGCCGAGGTACGTGACGCCCTCGCGCGGCGCTCCGATGAGCTGGTCCGGCAAGGGCACGCCAGCCGGACGGCCCAAGGCGGGCTGCGGATCAGAGCCAACCTCATCGGCAACCTGGCGCGCCAGGAGGTCGAGCGCGTCGGCCGGCAACTGGCGGCCGAACGCGGTCTCACTTTCCAGCCCGTCCACGAGGGGCAAACTGTGCGCGGCAAGCTCCTTGGTTCGGCCCAGCTCGCCAGCGGGCGTTACGCCATGATCGACGACGGGCTCGGCTTTAGTTTAGTGCCCTGGCGACCCGTGCTCGACAAGGAGATCGGTCGCCAAGTGATGGGCGTGATGCGTGGCGGCGACATCTCCTGGCAGCTCGGGCATGCCGTGGGGATCGGGATTGGCCTGTAGCGGCGCTACAGATCGCGGACCAGAAAGCTCACGACCCGCTTGCATCAGCATGGCAAAATCCGAATGGGATCAAGCAAGGACAAATGATGGCGCCGGCGCCTGCCGTGACGCCCGATGGAGCGGCGGAACCCTGCTGGCCTGAATCTGAAAGACCGCCAATGATTTCTTTTTCGACGATCCCTTGCGACAGGCTGAATTGACCTCTTGTGGCGGAGAGCTTGACCCTTTCAATTCAGCGCTATGGTCGAGTATCTCGCCATCGGTAAGGCCGACGGAATTATTCAAGCACGCGAACGTGTTCCAATGCTCCGCGATCCTGCACGCCAAGAATTCGCTTCTCAGGGAGTCACCAACAGCTTAGAATTTGTGGTGGTACAAAGCGCGTGACACGTGCCAAACCCAGGTCGTCCATCACACCGCAGACGCCGCTTAGACTGGCAGCTGCGGTGACGGTCGCATTCCCTGACGGCTCGATGAGCGTCAGTGGTCTGCGGCGGGAAGCGAGGCGAGGCCGCCTCACCATCGAGCGGATCGCGGGGAAAGATTATACAACCCTCGCCGATATCGAGCGAATGAGACAACGATGCCGCGTCGAAGCAAAGGCCCGCGACTCTGGCTGCGTCCAACCCGCCGCGACCGCTCGGGAAGACGCGCTCGGCAAGCGGTCTGGATCATTCTCGACGGCGATAGACATGTCGCCACAGGATGCACTGCGAGCCAAGTTGCAGATGCGCAAGACAAGCTCGCCAAATACATCACTCAAAAGTACCGACCGAGTCGTCGCGAACGGGACATCGAAGACATAGACATCGCAGATGTGCTGTCCATCTACGATAACGATTGCGGCCCTCTGCAGGTGAAGCGCGCACAGCTCGATGCGCGATTGCAGCGGCTCAACGAATTCTGGGGCAACCGCAAGCTCGCCGGGGTGACGGGGGAGACCTGTCGTGAATACGTGCGCTGGCGCGGGTCGCCCGGTGGCGCCAGGCGCGATCTCGAGGACTTGCGGGCAGCGATCAATCACCATGCTAAGGAGGGATTGCACCGCGGCGTCGTGCGCGTCGTGTTGCCTCCCCGGGGCCCCGCGCGCGCCCGCTGGCTGACGCGGAAGGAAGCCGCCGCACTGCTTCGTGCCTGCTGGAGAGCGCGCGAGGTGCAAACCCAACATCGTGGCGCGTTAAAGGGGGCAAAGATCGAAACCGACAAAAAGCCCCTGCGCCACTTGGCGAGGTTCATCCTGATCGGTCTCTACACCGGGACACGCGCCGGCGCGATCGCGACAGCGTCGCCGCACAGAGGTGAAGGCAGATCATTCGTCGATCTTGAGCAAGGCATCTTCTACCGGCTCGCCGAGGGACAGCGTGAAACGGCCAAGCGCCAGCCGCCTGTTCCCATTCCCCCACGCCTACTCGCGCATCTTCGGCGTTGGTATGCGAAGAACATCGCGCGGGATCATTTCGTCGAGTGGCACGGAAGACCCATCAAGTCGGTCAAGACAGCATTCAAGACTGCCACGCGACTGGCCAAGCTCGAAGGCAATGTCACTCCGCACACGTTACGCCACACCGCCGCCACGTGGCTCATGCAGGCGGGCGTCGACAAGTGGGAAGCAGCGGGATTTCTCGGAATGACCGTCGAGATGATTGACCGCGTGTACGGACACCATCATCCTAATTACCTACGCAATGCTGCGCATGCGATCGGCTATCGTCCGCGCGTTTCATTGGCCCAATCATTGGCCCGACGCCAGCCGGCGCCCAAGCGCGCCCCGCAACCTGTTGAAATCATTGGTGGGCCCGGGAGGACTCGAACCTCCAACCAGACCGTTATGAGCGGCCGGCTCTAACCATTGAGCTACGGGCCCGAGCCGCGACGAGGGGCGCCTACGGGCGCTTTTTCATACAATGCAACCGCTTCCGCGACAATCATGCGCCGCGACTCGCCTGGCGTGCAGAGCCGGACGCCTGCACGCGCGCGATGGCGGCGCGGCGGCGTCGCGTGATCAACTCTTGATCGCCAACGGCGAACGATTCAGATTGCGCACAGACGGCGAATCACGGGCAGGCCACCCCGTGCCGCCGCGGATGGATGCGGAATGCTGCCTGATCTTCGCTTCGCCATTGGCGCAGTGCTGGCTAGCGCGTTGCTGATCGTGACGGCCTTCGGCCTGGCTGCGACTGTACGGGTAGCGCATCACCAGGCCGCCAGGCCAGACGATCCGTGGCGCCTGCTGGCTTTTGCCGATCCCGCCGATTGGGGCCTTCTTACTGCTCAACCGCGGCCAACGACGGCCGCAAAAATGGAGGCAGTGGACCGGCTGCCCGAGCATCTCGCCGCCACGACACCCGACCCTGACACGACTGGTGCCATCGACAAGCGCGAGCCCGAGGCTCAAACCGTGGAGATCGGCGAGCAACTCGCAGCGCTCGACACAGCGCCCGCAACCATCGCACCGACGGCACCCGCAACGGTGCCGGCCGAGCCGGCAACCACACCTAGCGACCTTGCAGCAGGCGCGGCCGAGCCTACGCCGGACCCCGTCGAGGTCGTGGCCGCGATCCCCGAGACAGCGGCCGCGCCTGTCCAGCCGACTGCGACGCCACCGGACGTCGATATCCCGAACGTCAAGGTCCCGAACATCGAGATCCCAAACGCTGAAACCGAGGCGCTCGAGTCGAGCGAGCGCGTCGCCGCGCTGCCGGCGTTCCCCACCGCCGGTCATGGCTTCGTGCCGCCCCAGCACCCCGTCGCGCTTCCTGCGCTCGAGCCAGGGGGCAAGCCTGTCGCCAAGAAGACGGCGAAGAAGAAGGCGGCCAAGGGCCGCCCGCACCCTCGCCCGGCCGTGACACCACCGCTGGCGAATACCGGCTACCCGGTGATCGGCTACGACAAGAACCCGGTGATCGGCTACGATAAAAAATGGACAGTCGATTGAGCGACGGCCACCGCCTCACATGCGCAGCAGCCGCTTGGCGTTGCCGCTGAGGATCTTGATCTTGTCCTCCTCGCACAGTGGAATCGTATCGACCCAGTTGGTGCCCAACGGGTTCGCGACGAACGGCCAGTCGACCGCGAACATGATCCGGTCGATGCCCAGCTCCTGGACGCAGCACAACAGCGCCGGATTGGAGAAGTTGCCGCTGGTCGTCAGATAGACATGGCTCGAGAAGACGTCGCGGAACGAGAGCGGCTTGGCGCCCGGCCGCGACAGCGCCTGGTCGATGCGCCACAGCAGAAACGGCAGCGTCTCACCCAGGTGACCGATGATGATCTTGAGGTTCGGGTGCTTGTCGAACACACCGGAGAGCACCATGCGGATCGCCTGCGTCGCGGTCTCGACCGTGAAGCCCCAGGCCGCGCGGATCACCATCGGGAAGTCCTGGATGTAGTCCTTGTAGTAGGCCTCCGTCACCGCCGGATGCGGCACCGACGGATGCAGGTAGATCGGCACATCGAGCTTCTCGGCGCGCTCGAAGATCGGCCAGAACCGCTTGTCGTCGAGGAACAGGCCGCCCGTGAGCCCATGGATCATGGCGCCCTTGAAGCCATGCCTGGTCACCGTGCGTTCGAGCTCGTTCGCGGACGCGATGGGATCGCAGGTCGGCAGCGCGGCGAATGCCGCAAAGCGGTCGGGCCGCGCCTTGACGACGGCGGCCAGACGGTCGTTCACGCGCGTCGCGATCGCGGGCGCTTCCGGGCCCGTCAGCTTCTGCGCGGACGGCGCGCCGTGGGAGATCACCTGGATGTCGATCCCGGCCTCGTCCATCTCCTTGAGGCGCAGCTCGCCCATGTCGAACAGCCGCTTGGTGATGTTCGCATTACGCTCCACGCTTTGCGCGTGGCCGGCCAGCTCTTCGTCCCAATAGTGCTCTTCCAGTGCGATGACCGGACATTTCGGCTTCCGCAGCATTACGTTTTTTCCCCACCCTTTTAGCGCCCACGACTTCCATATCAATTGCCTGGCGCGCTGTCGCGGGGGCCCGCTTCTCCAGTACCGATAAGTGGCGTAACGGCCACATAACCGGCAGCGCGAGCCCCGCATGAGGCGCAACCCTGCCTTGTCATATTCCCCTTGGCGAAAGGGGGTCGTTGGGCCTTACGTATCCATGGGGGACGCGATCATGCGGAACAGGACGATAGCCATGGCGCATCTGATGGAGAAGGAGACGATTCTGCGCGCCAACTCCGCGCTTCTGCTCGCCCTTGTGGGAGGTGGACTCGCGGCTTGCGCAGTTGGCGCCGTCGTTTACGACATCGGCCGGATGGTGGGCGCGTGGTAGCCACCTGCCGCCAATCGCGCATTTGTGATAGGCGTGGAACCGCGCACCCGCAGAAGTCTCACGCGTTATATTTGATAAGTTAATGCTCTGGTGCCTGCTCCGGTCAGGCACTCAGGAGCGCGCGGGCTTGTGCTGCTCGCGCTGTCGGTAAAAGCGGACGATCTCCCGCGCGGTCGCGGTCTTGAGCCGCTCAAAGCTCGCCATCGATTCCTCGACCGCCTGGACAGCGCCGCCGCTGTGACGCACGCGCAAGCTGAGCACCGCCTTGGCAGTCTGCCATGACAGCGCGAGCGCCTTGACGATGACGACGATCGTCTCGGCGCGTTCCTGCGTCATCGCTTGCTCGACGAACGAGAGCGACAGCTCGCTCATGACCGCCAGTGCGGCGACGGTTTCGGCGTAGCGTCCCGACTGCGCAAAGCTCTGCAACCGCTCATCGTCGAGCTGGCCGACCCGGTGCAGCGCCTCGGCGAACGCCATGGCGGCGGCGTGATCGCGAATCTTGTCGAGGACATCGCTCTCGATCCGGCCGGCCGCCTCGCTCACCGCCTGACGAACCTCGCGCTTGGCGTGCGGATGTACGGCCTCGAGCTTGGCGCGGACCGCATCGGACGCCGCGTCGAGCAGCCGCAGGAAATGGTGCAACGGGATCTCGCGCCGCGAGCCGACACACAACGCGAGCCGCTCATCGCCTTGCGCCCGACGCACCAGTGTCGTGTAGCCAGCCTCCGAGAACGTCGCGCCGCGGTTCTCAGCCGTGCTGAGAACGACCATCTGATCGCCGCGCACCACCAGCACATCGGTAACTGCCTCGCTCAGCGTCGGCCGCTGCGAGATCGCCAACAGGTGGTCGGGCCCTTTGGTGCTCGCGGTCTCGACCAGGGTCGCGTCATCGAGCCGCACCGATTGCGTCAGCACCGGGCCCGCGACCTCGATCGCGTCGTCGAGGGCGAGCGCCCGAATGGTGATCGGCGGCGCGTTCGGAATTGGCGCCAGACGCGTTGCGAGCAGCGCCCGCGCCGCGGTTTCGATCTCGGCAGCAAGCCGCGTGAACACGCTGTCGAAGACCGCGACGTCCTCGTCGGTGCATTGCGGCGAGCCGATCACGAACAGGTCGGTCACGTGCCGGAGCATCTCGGCCTGCCGGCCAAGCGAGCCACTGGCGATGGCGTCCTCGACCCGGCTCAGCAAGCTGATGGCGGCGTTCATCGGCAGTCCGATCGGCGGGCGGACGTCCGCAATCGCGTCGCCCACGAGCGATCGAGCTGATAGCTATTTGACGATTCGTGAGTCATGACCCCGGTCCCGACGGCACTCTGGTACGGAGGGCGTAAAGGTCAGGTTGACGATTGATTAATGAATTCTTACACGGTCCAGTTGCGCTATTCGGGCTTAATCCCGGCCGCCTTGATGATCGCGCCATAGCGCGCAATGCCGTCGACGATCAGGGCGCGAAAGTCGTCGGGCGTGCCGCCGATCATGGCGAGGCCATTCTCGTCGAGCTTGGCTTTCACGTCGGCCGCGGCGAGCGCCTTGACGACCTCGCGGTTGAGCCTGCCCGCCAGCGGCGCCGGCAGGCCCGCGGGTCCGAACACGCCAAACCACGATGACGGCTTGCGGAACGCCGGGACCGCCTCCGACATTGATGGGATATCCGGCCGCCGCGCAAAGCGCGCAGGCTCCAGCACCGCCAGGATCTTGACGCTGCGGGTATCGCCGAGCGCGAGCGCGTTCGAGATTGAGAGAAAGGCCATCGGGATGTGGCCGGCAACGACGTCCTGCAGGGCGGGCGCCACGCCGCGATAGGGCACGTGGTTGATGGTCACGCCGGCGGTCTGGTTGAACAGCTCGCCCATCAGATGGAAGACCGAGCCGACGCCGGATGAGCCGTAACTGAGCGCGCCCGGCCGCGCCTTGGCATAGGCCACGAGCTCGCCGACCGAATTGACCGGCAGCGCGCCATTGACGATGAGACAGGTCACCGGCTCGACCGCCGCGACGATCGGCGCAAAGTCCTTCACCGGGTCGTAGGGCAGGCTCTTCATCAGATGCGTGGCGGTCACGTGCGTGGATGCCGTGGTGAACAGGAGCATCTGGCCGTCGGGCGCCGCGCGCGCGACCGCGTTCGCGCCGAGCGTGCCGTTCGCACCGGTGCGATTCTCGACCACGACCGCCTGGCCCAGTGCCTCCGCAAGCTTTGCGCCTGACAGCCGCGCCACCAGATCAAGCGCCGGCCCGGGCGGGAACGGCACCACGATCGTGATCGGCTTACCCGGCTGCGGAGTCTGCGCGGTCGCAGGCGCGGTGATGGCCAGCATGACGGCGAGTGCGACGCCGATCATGCTTTGGTTTCGTTTCTTCACCTTGGATTCGCTCACCTTGATTTCGCTCTCGTTGGCTTCGCCTTGTCGCAACTTGCGCAACGTCTTCGCCCTGCGCTCACCCTGCCCAACTCTACATGTGGCGGTGGGGCGGTTTCCATCGAAACCGCACGTCCTGTTGGTTTTGTTTTGCCAAAGGGAAAAAGGAGATCGGCCCCTGTTCGGTCGCTGGGCCAGGGGGGCGCCCTCCGGAACCTGCATCAGCAGTGCGCACTGTCGTATGCGCTGGAAATCTGTTACAAGTTGCGCGCATGGCCACGCATCGTGCCGATGACCGAACGCTCGAAGCGGATCTCCGCAATCTGCTGGTCAGGCTTTGCGTCGAGTGGGGCTTTTGCATCCGACCCAAGGACCGCGATCGAATTGCGGCAAGCGCCCACTTGCAGGCGACCGACTTTGCGGCTCAGGTGCTGCGGGCGGAGGGGCTCGATCCGCAAATTGAAACGCAGTGGTTTCGCAAGATCAAGAACCGCTTTGTCGAGCAATTCGGCGAATCGGTTTCGGCGGAGGATTATCCCAAGCAGCGACCGTAGGCGCGTCGTTGAATCATCGTGTCGGCGCTGCGAAGATCGGCGCCACATGATGTCCGCGCTCCTTCTCGGACCTCCCGCGATGACTGCTCTTGCGCCGCTATCGGGGGACAAGCGGATATCAAACACGCTAATCTGAGTATTCGACCTAACGAAGCAACGGGAGGATGACATGCGCGGCCTTGCTATGTTCGTCGCCGGCACACTGGTCGGCATAGCGGCAACCTCCATGGCCCAGAGCCAGGGCCCCAACCGAGGCGTGGTGGGAATCAATCATGTGGCATTGGCCGTGCCCGACATCGACAAGGCGGTCGAGCACTACACCAAGGTGATGGGCTTCCCGGAGGCGTTCCGCGTCCGGACCCCGCAAGGCGAGGTCCAACTGGTTTACATCCAGGTCAGCAAGGACACGTTCATCGAGCTGCAGACAATTAATGCCCAACGCCCGGCCGGCATCTACCACTTCGGCGTGGTGGTCGATGACATGGCCCTGGCGACGGCCATGTGGAAAGCGCGCGGCGCCGACGTGCGCGAGATCACGCCGAGCAGCGGCACCAAGGCCATCCTGTCGAACATCTACGATCCGAACGGCGTCCGAATGGAGCTGCTGCAACTGCCGCCGGACTCGCTGCACGCCCAGGCAACGAGCCGCTGGAAGTAATGTCGAGAAGGAGGACGGCGGCCTCCATGGCGTGAGGCCGGCCAACGGCCTTCCCTCACCCGCGCTTGTTATGCGTCGCCTGCGCGCGCAGGCGCTCCTCCTGCTCGCGCAAGTCCGGCGTCATGGCAGCGCCGAAATCCTCGATCTCGAAGAAGGGGCGGATCTCGATCTCGCACTCCTCCTCATGCGGATTGGGGCAGCGCTTGACCCAGTCGATGGCCTCCTGCAGCGACGACACCTTCCATAGCCAGAAGCCGGCAATGAGCTCCTTGGTCTCGGCGAACGGGCCGTCAATCACCATCCGGTTCTTGCCGGAGAAGCGCACGCGTGCGCCCTTGCTGGAGGGTTGCAGTCCTTCGCCATCGAGCATGATGCCGGCCTTCACGAGCTCCTCGTTGAACTTGCCCATGTCAGTCAAGAGCTGCTGGCTCGGCATCTGACCAGCTTCCGAGGCCTTCGTGGCTTTGACGATCACCATGACTTTCATGACTGGACCTCATCACTTTGGTGTGCGGCCGCCGCTAGTGCCCCGTTTCCGAAGTTCGTGAGTCGTCGCAGCACCCTCTGACACGAGCTTCGGAAACAAAGGGCACTAGCAAGTCTATAATTCTAGTGCCGCTTTTCGATTTGAAGCTCCTGACCGAGTTTGCGGCAAGTGGTGTAGGAACTTCAAATCGGCGGCACTAGACCGGATTCCGGTCATCTCGATACACTCGCGGTCTCTCTCGGCCTCATGGTGAGGAGCCGCAATCCTCGGCCGATCCAAACTCCGCAGTCT
>Ga0209798_10001511_pt1 | contig 14004 bp, 8 predicted proteins | sample DOMMetBare3Fresh_FD_187475 | JGI IMG/M metagenome (GOLD analysis project Ga0209798, IMG submission 187475) | Wetland sediment microbial communities from St. Louis River estuary, USA, under dissolved organic matter induced mercury methylation -... | ecosystem: Environmental > Aquatic > Freshwater...
CGTGCGGTTGCCCGCCGCGTCGTAGCCATAGGTAACATTGGGGGTGGCAGTGATGCCCGCAGGGGCAGTGTAGGAGACCCCGGTGGTTAGATGCCTCCCATTGTAGACGGGGCCGGCCGTGGCCCCGCGAGCGTCTACTATCGACGAGACAGTGTCATCCGCGTTATAGGTGTAGGTAGTATGGTCAGTTGAGGACGCGTTATTCACATCCACCTGTTGTTCCGGCGCGTGGCGTTTCCAGAGACGACCGTGACCGTCGTAGGTCATCGTGGTGGTCTGATACCCGCTACCTTCGGCGTCCGGTTCGTTTGCAGGCGCAGCTCCCACGTACTGCCTCAGTCGGATTACCCGGTCCAGCGCGTCATATTTGTTAGTGCGACTGGAGTAGACCGTAGTGCCGTTCGACTCATAGATCTCGGTTTTTGCTTCGCGCCCCAGAACATCCTTGTATACCTTTTGCTTGCGACCAACTTCATCAGTCAGCGTCACTACTTCGCCACCGGCACAGCCACATCCAACATAGCTCCTGCTGCTTGTAGTGGTATCGGTGTTAGTTATCACCAGTGGCCGACCCTTCCAATCATAGGTTTGTTGCGTGTACAGCCAGCCTGCCGCGTCGTCACCCGCCGGAGCCCAGTTCTCAGCGATCTCCGTCGGATTCGATTGTTTCATCGCCCGGCCCATCACGTCGTACACCGTCAGTTGTCCTTTGTACCCGCCGGTGCTCCCCGGCAAAATGCCGGCAGTGGCAATGACCCGACCCAGCCCGTCGTAGTGCTCATTAGAGTAGTTTTCGTCGGCCACACTATTCACACTCGAAAACACCTCTGTTTGGATGGGGCCGTAATAGTAGCGCTGGTAAGCGCCCGTGTTCGCGATGGTCACTCGTTCAAGACGCCCGGCGTTGTCGTACGTGAAAGTCTGGATCAGGCCTTGCGACTGTCCGGCAGGCGGCGGTCCCTGCGCGCGGGTCCTTGCGCCGAAGTCATAGTTGTATTGGAAAGAAGAGCTGAAGCCATCAGGATCGGTTACCGTGGTGGGATACGCAAAGGTGCTGCGATTGTTATTGTTGTCGGAGAATGATTCCGCATAACTCACTGAGCTGAGTTGCCCGCATCCTACGCGCGGCTCGTTTCAAGTGTCAAGGATTTCCCCCTCGCGACAGGATTTCCCCCTCGCGATTTCGCCCTCTTAACAGTTCCAAAGTAACTGAAGGTGTTCAAGTGAGGGGACCGGCCCAGACCGATAAATCATTGTTCCAAAATCGGGCTCAATAATCATCGGACTCAATAACCTGCCTGCTGTGTCCGTTCTTGACAGTACTTCATACCTTGGTCTAAATTTCGCTCTAGTCTCGGCATAATACACAGAAACGACGACGCGGGTCCGATCGCGTTTGCCCCCTCAACGCCCCGGGCACCGTCGCCCAGAGGCTCAATCCCCCAGGAGATAACTTCTGAGGACGCAAGGACCACTGCTCAAGTTTCGCATTCTTTCTGCTGCCTCAAGGCGGTGAATGTCAACTTACTCAACTGAAGGAGAAATTATGAACAAAAGGTTTCTTTGGTTATTTATGTTGCTGCTGTGTACTGGCGTATTGGTGTTTGGTTCGCAAGTAGTTAGCGCCGCAACTTTGACAGTTGGGTGCTCCGGCTCAAGTTATCCGACTATTCAAGCTGCTGTGACTGCCGCGAATCCGGGTGACACGATTGTGGTCTGTCCCGGTACTTATACCGAGCAGGTGACGATTCCAGTGGGCAAAAATAATCTTACACTCCGATCAAGGACACCCTTGGCGGCAATTATTAAGGCGCCGGCTGCCATGCTGTCCCCGAAAGCGATTGTCCGCGTAAACGGCGCGAGCAATGTCAGCATCCTCGCCTTTACCATTGCTGGGCCTGGTGGCGGCCCCTGTGACTCGCTTGAATACGGTGTGCTTGTAGACATGGGCGGGTCAGCCTCGATCCGCGGTAACCACATCACCGAGATCAGAGACAATCCATTTGGCGGCTGCCAGAACGGGATTGGCATTCAGGTTGGTAGGTTTGCGAGTAGCCAGATCGGCTCAGCTAGTATCAAACTGAATTTGATCGACAAATATCAAAAAGGGGGCATCGTTATCTCGAACACCGGCTCCCAGGCTGACGTTTCCGGGAACGTGGTGCAAGGCGTTGGTCCGACAGCATTGATCGCCCAGAATGGAATTCAGGTAAGCGCCGGCGCGAGGGCAAATGTAGAAGGGAACGAAGTGTCGGACAACATCTACACGCCCCAATCAGTCGTGTCTACCGGCATACTGCTTTTTGAAGCTGGCAGCGTGAATATTGATCACAATGAGGCCAGGAGAAACGACGTAAATATTTTCGCTTTTCACACCGCGAACCCTGTCATTACTCATAATAAGGTTTCTGACGGGCCCTTTGACGGCATCGACCTGACTGATGGGACCACCGGAGCGATTGTTTCGCACAACACATCGCATAACAACATCCTGGACGGCATCTTTGTTGATGCGGCTTCGACGAATAATACAATCACACACAACAAGATGTCTGGGAATGGATTGTTCGATGCTGAAGACCTGTCTGCAGGGATGGGTTCGTGCGGCACCGCCAACACCTGGGAGCACAACAAGTGCGATACAGACAACCAAGGTGGGTGTTTGTGTAGCCAAGGGGGTAATGGAAACGCTAGTGCCGTCACCCGGACGCGATTAAGCACGGTAGCGGCGCCGACTTCCCGTGCTCCGTCACCGTCCAACTAGCCGAGCAATTGCTGGTCGCACATCCGACCGCCAGGAACTGCTGAAATGGAGTCTGCCGCGGAGGATCGCGGACGAAGATGGATCTAAACCTGAGTAGTTCAGGATCGACCTTGTCCGCGTAACCCCCGCGGCTTCTTCCTGCTGGTTTGCAGATCCCAACTGCGTGTTTCTTTCTCTCCGAATGGCGTTCAATCAGATGACGCCAGCCGATACTAATCCCTCCCCAGCAGTTTGTAACTTTGCTCACCATCTTCCACGAATCACAGGGCGCCGCCTTTGCTTTCTGGCAGACTTGGGTCTAGACTTACCAACCTTTGTTCGTAACCTTCGCAACAGACCCGCTTAACAGAGACCAGAGAATATGTTGAAGACACTTTTGATCGGTGTACTGTCCGTTTTCCTCCTCAACGACCATTCTGACAATTCCGTTGCGCGGTTCAAGCCTGGCGGTCAGGAAAGTCAGACAGGCACGCTTGCAAAGATGATAGTTGCCAGTGGCAATGTCGCCATGGATCTGGACCTGGGCCGGATGAATGCAGGCGCGTACCGCTCGCAAATGAGCACGTTGCGGTTCTCAGTGGCGCCGAATTCGTTCTTCACGGTACTTGTTTTCAACGGTGACTTGCGCGGTCCCGAACGTGGATCGATGGCCCTTATCGCGCAGAATTCTGCGACTCTTCCCGCCGTTCTGAATGATTCCTTGAACCAACTCGTTATTGAAAGAGTAGATTGGACGGAAGCGTTTGAGTTCGTCGTTCGCGACGGCAAGACAGGATTCACCTTTTTCAATATTGAGGGAAATCTTTACGACTACGATGTCAAGACGCAGGTGTTCAACATAAAAGAGGGTCGGCTGCTGGTTTCGAAAGAGTTTGCCGTCAAGCTCGGACGTCCGTCACAGGCGGGCGCCATAGTAGGAGAACTCTCTGTTACCGCAACCATGCGGACAATCGAAATCACGCAGGTCGTTAATGGCGAAGTCGTATCAGCAGTAATGCCCCCGGATCAGAGACCGGCGGCAGGCAGTGTGCCGGGTCCCGATGTCATTGTTGGAGACCTCTCCGGGTTAGCGCAATTTGGCACTAGTAGCGGAACTCAGGTCGGCCTGGCTGTGGCAACAGACTCTTGCAATGCCGGAGTCGTGCCGTTGAATTGGCTGGCCTTACCAAACAACGATCACCCGGTCATCCCCCAGAATCTCTATCGGATGAGCGGTGGCGCGACGAACGACGAACGGTTCGAACAAGTTGGCCAGTCCAACGTGAAACACGCGTTCACGGCTTTGCAACTAAACATCTGCGGTTTCGGTTGCGTCGCGACCGCCAGCACTACGCTCGGCTCCGGATGCTCAGACCCTTACTCGGCTAGTTTGAATTCCGGCTCGAGCGGTAACAGTCTGGGATCGCGCGCGTGGATAAATCCTTTTACTGGCGCTTACCCGCGCGGAGATTCCAGCACGCCGCCAAACACCCACACCGGCCACACGCACACCGGTCCTTCGCACAGAATTCTGGTCGAAATAAATGACCTCAACACCTCGCTGAATGCCGGGGCCACCTATTACTCCGAAGCCCAATACGTGACGCCGCATGAGTATGCCTGGTGCATCGCGAATCCCGGGCAGTGCAACATGAACAACAATGCTTCCTACCGCCAGTTCACAGTCACCGGCACGGGCAGCCCTTTCACTTTTACCGCCGTCGGCTCCACCGCGCGATCGAAGCCCGCGGTTGCTGCGTGGACTGGAGCAACCAGTGTCCAGATCCAGCCCGATGCGGCGAACGATGGCATTGGACAGGTTGCCTATAAAGTCACCAACCCATCGCCGGGAGTCTGGCATTACGAGTACGCAGTCTATAATCAGAACCTCGATCGGGCGATCCAATCCTTTAGTGTACCTTTGGGAGTTGGCATCACCGTCAGCAACATCGGATTTCATGCGCCTCCGCAACACCCCGGATGGACGTTCGATGGTACCGTCGGGAATACCGGTTACAGCAGCACGCCCTGGACTGCGGTGCAGACACTTAATGATCTGACCTGGGGTTCCCAAACTTTTGCCCAGAATCCGAACGCGAACGCGATCCGCTGGGGGACACTGTATAACTTCCGCTTTGATTCTAATCAACCGCCACGGACGACGAATGCGACGGTCGGCTTCTTCAAAACCGGCGCGCCGATAGTAGTTCAGATTCAGGCCCCGACGCCGCTGCCCGCCATTTCGATAAACGACGTGTCGCTTGCCGAGGGCAATTCGGGAACTTCATTGGCAACGTTTACCGTCAGCCTGTCGGCCTCCAGCACGAGTACCGTGACCGTCCAATATGCCACGGCGAACGGTTCGGCTACGGCCCCTTCGGATTATGTCACCACCTCCGGCACCGTGACATTCAATCCTTCGGAAACCTCCAAGCCTGTTTCCGTCACCATCAATGGCGATACGCTCGAGGAGTTCAATGAGACCTTCTTTGTCAACCTCACGAGCCCGACGAACGCCACCATCAGCGACACTCAGGGTGTGGGCACTATAAACAATGACGACCTGCTGGCGAGCCTTCCCAGCGGCTTTGCGGAGACACAGATCGCCGGTCTTTCCAGTCCGACAGCGTTTGCCATTCATCCGGACGGACGCATCTTTGTCTGCGAGCAAGCCGGGACCCTGCGCGTGATCAAGAACGGCGCGTTGCTGCCGACTCCCTTCACGACGATTTCAGTCAACTTCCCAAACGGTACCGAACGAGGTCTATTGGGGGTTGCCTTTGATCCCAACTACGCAACTAATCGTTTCATTTACGTCTATTACACCGCGCCGACGCCAACAATTCACAATCGCGTTAGTCGCTTTACGGCTGACATTGCCAATGAAGACATCGCGGTAGCAGGAAGCGAATTACCTATTCTCGACCTCGAGAATCTGAGCGCCACCAATCACAACGGCGGGGCTATACACTTTGGTCCTGATGGCAAGCTCTATATCGCAGTTGGCGAGAACGCCGTCTCTGCAAACAGCCAGTCGCTCGCCAACCGTCTGGGGAAGATGCTGCGTATTAATTCCGACGGAACGATTCCGCCGGATAACCCGACTTCCTTTCCGAACATCGCTGGCTCTCCCACAGGCAATAACCTTGCGATTTGGGCAGTTGGTTTGCGAAACCCCTTCACCTTCAGCTTTCAGCCCGGCACCGGTCGCCTGCATATCAACGACGTCGGGCAAAGCACCTGGGAGGAAATCAACAACGGAACTGCCGGGTCGAACTATGGCTGGCCTACCTGCGAAGGAACGTGCGGTACAGGTGGCATGACGAATCCTATTTATCAATATGCAAACGACGCCTCGACGTGCGCGATTGCCGGTGGGGACTTTTACAATCCGACCACAGCTACGTTTCCCGCGCAGTATATCGGCAAGTATTTCTTCTCTGATCTATGCGGCGGTTGGATGAAAACTATCGATCCGTTCAGTCCCCCAGCAACGGGGACGGCGACGAGTTTTGCGACCGGGATCAGTTCGCCGGTGGATATTCAGGTTGCCAATGACGGTAGCTTGTATTACCTCACGCGCGGAACAAGCTCCATCTTTCGTGTGCAGTACTCCGGGGCATCAACTCTGGTCATAAACGATCTCGCGATCACTGAGGGCAACGCCGGAACTTCAGTAGCGAATTTTAACGTCCTGCTATCACCGGCCAGTTCGCAGACCGTGACCGTGCAGTATGCGACCGCCAATAACACGGCGCTTGCGGGGACTGATTATGTTCTTAGCGGTGGCACTTTAACTTTTGCGCCCGGCGTGACTACGCAACCGGCAAGCGTAACGATCAACGGCGACACTGCTTTTGAGCCAGACGAAACGTTTTTCGTCAACCTCACCAGCCCAACTAACGCCACAATCGCCGACAGCCAGGGAGTTGGCACCATCACCAACGACGACCAACCCGCGATCAGTGGCCGCCTGAATTATCTGGACAGCGCGACTGGCGCGCGCAACGTCACTATGACATTGACGGGTAATAACGGGTTTGTCACGCGCATGACAACTACCGATGCCAATGGGGACTATTCATTCGTTAATGTCCCGACAGGCAATAATTACACCCTCACACCGGCGCGGGCGCCTGAGGCGCACGACCCGAGCATCACAGGTTTCGATGCTTCGCGGGCGGCGCGCTTCGAAGCAATGCTGCTGAGCCTGACTCCAAACCAACAAATAGCGGGCGACTCCAGTAATAACGGTTCAGTCACGGCGTTCGATGCCTCGCAGATCGCCCGCTATGAATTAAGCATCCCTTCTGCGGGCAGCATTGCCGGAAGTTGGAAGTTCGCACCTGCGAGTCTGAGCATCAACAATCTCAACGCGGACCAGATCAACCAGAACCTGACGGCGATATTGGTAGGTGACATTTCCGGCAACTGGACGCCCAGTGGGCCGGCTCCTGCTAATTCGTCGCCCGCCGTGGCGATTCGGGTGGCGCTACCGATTAAACAGGATCCACCCGGTGGCCCGAGCACCATTCCCATTGCCGTTGGCGATACGACCGGTCAGGGCATTGGCGCCTATTCCTTCGACATCAGCTTCAATCCAAGTGTGCTGGTGCCACAGACTACTCCGTACGATGCAACCGGCACGCTCAGCAGTGGCTGGTCGATTACGGCCAATACAGCTACACCCGGGCACCTGATACTCAATGCCTTCAGCACCACCGACCTGACTGGTCAGGGAGTGCTGCTCAACTTGAAGTTCAACGTGGTTAGCGGCGTGGGATCGACTAATACTTCGCCCTTAACCTGGGTCAACTTTACTTTCAACGAGGGCACACCTGGAGACATTGATATTAATGGTTCGTTCACGGCCACAGCCCCGAGCGCGGCCAGCGCAGGCGTTAGCGGTCAGATAGTCGATGCAGCCGGGCAGGCGGTAGCCGGTACGACTGTTGCTGTAGCGGGAAGCTCGCGCACCATACGGGCAATCACCGACAGCAATGGTTTCTATCGGGTAGAAGGGTTGGAGGCCGGTGGTCTCTATACCGTGACCCCCAGCAGAGCGAACTATGTGTTTGCGCCGGTCAACCGCTCGTTCTCGCTGGTGGGAACCCGGTCCGATGCCATGTTCACGGGCACGGCGACTGGACCTGATAGTAATCCACTGGAGGTTCCGGAATTCTTTGTCAGGCAGCAGTACCTGGACTTCCTCGGGAGAGAACCGGAGCAAAGCGGGTTGGATTACTGGAGCGGACAACTGCGATCGTGCGGGCAGGATCTGGATTGCATTAAGACGAGAAGACTGGAAATAAGCGCGGCCTTCTTCATCGCTGAGGAGTTTCAGAATTCCGGACTCTACATCTATGACGTGTATCAGGGCGCGCTGGGCCGGCGGCCTGACCACGCGGAATACGTTGTCGAGCGCCGGCGCGTCGTTGGTGGGCTGCATCTGGAGACGGACAAGGCCGCTTTTGCGGCGAGCTTCGTGACAAGAGCTGAGTTCACGAATCGCTATCCGCCGGAGATGAGTGCGGAGGCGTTTGTGGATACGCTGCTGAGCACAGCGCAACAGAGTTCGGGGATCGATTTCGGCAATGAGCGGGCAAATCTCATCGCTAGCTACAACCTTGGCACGACGGTGACTGAGAGTCGCAGTTCTGTATTACGCAGCGTTGCAGAAGACAGCCGTTTCCGGCAGACGCAATACAACCCGGCGTTCGTGCTGATGGAATACTACGGCTATCTGGGCCGCAACCCTGACCGCGAAGGTTATCAGTTCTGGTTGAATGTACTTAATACCGGCGATCCCGGCAACTATCGCGGCATGGTGTGCTCATTTATCACCAGCGGAGAGTATCAGCGGCGATTTAGCTCAGTCGTCACACGCAGCAATGCCGAGTGTGGACACATTGATTGAAAAGTAAGTGGGCGACTGAAGGCTGATGACCTTCGTCGCCCACTCTCAAGTTCAGTTACGGACAGGGAGTGCCGGCGCTTTCGTATATTGATATCGATCCCAGATCGGCAAACTGGGCCGCATCAGCACGGAAGATTGTGGCTTCGATCCAGTAAAGGTTTGTGCTGAAGTCGAAGTCAATGTTCGGGGAAAAGCTCGCTGACGTAAAAGCGTTGCCCGCTCCCAGACCGTTGCTATTGAAGGCAAAGATAGTGGCATTTCCGCCAGCGGCGACACTTGTGCGGTGAATTTCGAACTTCACCTGGGCATTGGTGCCGGTGTTGTCGCTGTTACGGAAGCGAACCTTGACCACCGACTGGGTAGCCGGACAGTAAAACGCCAGGCCCTTGGTGACCGTGATGTTGTAACGAACGCTAACTGTACCCGTTGCTCCGGGCTGCAGGCTGGCGGCGAAATTCTTTAATTGCACAATGGTTGCGCTATCTTCGTCGACGGCCCCGGTAGAGCCGGCAGCGGTCCAGGCTTCGGGCGATGCGCAGCTGGTAGTAGTAACTCTCAACTCCGTGCCTGCTACAGGCAGCGTGCCGGACCCGTTGAAGCGGTAACTCTGGCCGCGCGTACCAAGCTTGTTTTCAGCGCCCACTGTTAGAAAGCCCAGGTCACCCGATCCTCCAATCGGGCCGTAGGCATAGGTAATGTCTTCGGCCGGATGAGTATCATTGTTCACGCCAATCCAAACCTCAAACGAATTACTATTCGCGGTGCTGAATTCCCTCACGCCCGCCCAATCCAAAACGATCCATGTATCCAGCCCGTCAGTTAAAACACCAATACGGAGGGCACCGGCGGCCGCCGGATTGAGGTCGGTCCAAAACGGCGCGAGGACGTTATTGGGAGGCGCCGAGTTGGGGAAATTCTGGTTATTGATCGAATTGTCGGCCGGACCGGTACTGCCGCCAATGACCACATAGCCGTTGCTGGAAAAACCCACTCTGGTGTAGGTCTCACCGGCAAACGTAAACGCGGGTACAGTGAAGTCAGTAATACTATCATCGGTAACCCCAGCAACAGGTGTAATGCCGAAGAGGGAAAGTGCCAAATAACCCGCTGGAGATGTCCCGGGGGCGATTGTCACATCACAGAAACCAGACGCCACGGTCGGTAGGAGGGGGCTCTTCTGAGCCAGGTTGGTTGATTCCCTACGTAGCGCTCCCTTACTCATTGCATCCTTGGGAGCGGAAATTGTCCCATCGGGAGCAAGCGGCGTCGCCTTGAACCCCTTGATCTGCGCCATCGTTGGCTGACCTACGAAAAGGCCTGCCAATAGAACAAGCAACATGCGGCTGGCCATCGAAAAAGGCATCCAGCGCTGCCTATCGTTTTGAGACTGCAAGTATTGCATAAAAATTTCTCCTCTGTTTGCTGTGTCAAAAATCTTTAAAACACGATTCGCAGCATAGGCTTCGACTGCACCACTGTCAACGAAATGCTGACTGACATGGCCCAGGTCAAAGCAGGTCCAAACGCGGCAAGAATGCTTGGTACGTTGAAACGAAAGCTGGCCGCATGCTGCAGGCAAGCCCGCTCGCTACAAAGAACGTTCGCTTTTGCATTTATAATGCGCATGGTTCTCATGCAGGTAAACGAAAAGACAGCTATATCGGCTTCGATCAGATCTTAATTCGCGGCGGATTTCGCAAGTGCGATCTGCGGCAGCATGGCACAAGCTTTGCTCCGGCCTTGAACATCTTGAAGATTTCTGGAGGAAACTAGTGGCTATAGAAAATGACGACGTAATCTCGACGCTTAACAATTTGATTGAAACCTGCAAAGACGGGCAAAACGGTTTTCGGACTGCCGCCGAAGAAGTGAAAAACCCGGAACTTGTCTCGCTGTTCAATAGCTACTCGCAGCAACGCGCAGGTTTCGCGGCTGAGTTGCAAAACGAAGTCCGGATCCTGGGGGAAGATCCGGAACAGACAGGCAGCACCGCCGCCGCTCTACATCGCGGCTGGATGGACATCAAGTCGACCGTAACCGGCGGAGATGAGGGGGCTATTATTTTTGAATGTGAACGTGGCGAAGACTCGGCGGTGAAAGCCTATGAGGACGCCTTGAAGAGTACTCTACCGGGGAACATCCGCACCACGGTGGAAGCTCAGTTTACAAAAGTGAAAGAGGCGCACGACCGCATTCGTTCGCTGGAAAAGGCCAGGGGACAAGCACGCTGAAAGGCGCCCGTTCCGAAACCTGACGACGGCTTGTTGGCCCCGGTACAAGTCCACTTCTGCTCTCTCCGGCGGCCTGCGCCTGGTAGTAGCCTTAGCGCCGGCCGCTTTGGAGTTGAGCTCGGCAGATCAGGTTCAGGTTTCGTTGGTGTCCTGGCGAAGGCAATGCGCGGCTCGCGCCACCGCTGATAATTACGCCAAATATAGAGTGCTTAAGGACTATGAGGGAGTACACAGTCCTGCTGGTGGAAGACACAGCTGACGTTCGGATGATGATGCGGGTCATGCTGGAGAAACGCGGCTTTAGAGTCAGGGAGGCCGCCAACGGTCTGCAAGCCATTGAGCTTGTGAGGCGCGAGAAGCCAGACGCTATTCTCATGGACATGAGCTTGCCGGGAGCCGATGGCTATCAGTCGGCCAGGCTAATTCGCCAGCTACCGGCTTGCAACGGCATACCTGTCATCGCCTGCACGGCTCACAACCGCTGGGAGTGGCACGCGAAATCCATCACTGCCGGGTGCAACGCTTTCTTTGCCAAGCCGGTCGATTTTGACCGCTTGAATAAAGTGCTCCTGCAACTTCTGACGGCTTCAGCTATTCCGCATAATATTTCTGGCTTGGAGAGAGACAAATGACACAAGCACCGGCCCGCCAGGAGGCGCTGCAAAAACTCAGAGAGATGGTGAAAGATATTGACTTCTGTATGCTGACGACACTGGATCTCGACGGCACTCTGCACAGTCGCCCGATGTCGGCAAATGGCGAAATCGACCTAAATGGCGGCCTCTGGTTTTTCACCGGCATCTCTTCTCACAAGGTAGATGAAATTGAGAGAGCGCCGAAAGTCAATGCCAGTTTTGCAGACCCAAAGAATCAAAGATATGTTTCGATTACCGGCATCGCCGAGCTCGTCCGCGATCGCGGAAAAATTGAAGAGCTATGGAAGCCGGAGTTCAAGATGTGGTTTCCCGAAGGCAAAGAAGATCCGGAGAACTACACACCACTTTCGCTTGCGGACGGATGGCGGCTCGATTGAAGTGGCAGCGAACTCTGTTGATGACCAGCAAAGCCGTGACCAAATCAGAACGCACCTGGGTCATATCGCCAGGATGTTCGCCACTGGCAATTTTGAAGCACCGATGCTGATCCATGGTGAAATTCCCCCGGGCGTGCCGGTGATGCAAGAACGAAAAAGCGACATTCAATATCGGTTTGAGGAAACCAAACTTGGTGCTTTGATTCGAATTTCGACCGATAGCCCGATGGCCCTGAAGGCAATACATGACTTCCTGCGTTTTCAGATTAACGAACATAAGACTGGTGACGCCCTGACCGTCGCACCGAGGGAGAATAGGGAACCCTGATGGCTGAAAACGATTTATCTTCGATTAATGATGTGAAGCCGCTCGCGGAGTTACTGCAATACCAGGAGGGCTCGATCGTCAGCCGTGTCTTGTTGAAGAACAAGGGCGGCACGGTCACCCTCTTCGCTTTTGACCAGGGGGAGGGCTTGAGTGAGCACACCGCCCCCTTTGCCGCGCTCGTCCTGGTCGTGGACGGCGAGGCTGAAGTCGAGATTGCCGGGAACGCTTACGTCGTCAAAGCCGGAGAAACCATTAACCTGCCGGCAAACGTTCCACACGCAGTCAGAGCGACCAGCAGGTTCAAGATGCTGCTGACCATGATCCGGGAGTGACGTTGAACGACTAATCTAAAAATCGATCTCAAACTTGCCACGCACCGAGGTGCCGAGTCCATTGAAGAACTCCCCAAACCGCCGGCTCCCCAGATTATTCTGAACTTCGCGGGGGTTGAAATGGTTTGTGAGGTTAAAGATAGCGGCGCCGGCGCGCACTTTGTATTTCGGAAACATGGGCACCCGAAAGCCTTTTGTGATCTGAACATCAAGCGAAAGGTACGTCGGGAATTGCCCAGCCCGGTTGCGGGCTCCGACAAAATCCAGTTGCTCCGTAACTACTGAGTAAGGAAAGCCCGAGCGAACTTCCAGCGCCGGCGCAATGTTTATATCCAGACGTGTCTTTATCTGGCCGTAGATGAGAAACCGATGCCTCGTATCGAACGGCAGGGGGCCGTATTGGTTTGGTCGTACGACGACAGCGGGTAGATCGCCCAGAAAATTATTGGCAGAGTTCAAATCTCCACGCGCGCTTGACCAGACATAGGATGCGTTCCACTCCCCTAAGCCCAGATCTCGATAGACCGCTACGGCCTGGAACTCTCGATAACGCGCTCTGCCCTGGCTGCTGAGCAATAGCATTCCGGTCGCTGGCCCCGTCTCTACCGGTTCGATGATAGGCTCTCCGGTCGTTGTCCGATTGAGGAAACCCAGTCGCAACGTCAGATGTTTTGTCAGGCCTTGATCAATCTGGACACTCCAGCGCAAGCTCCGCGGGTCGCGCAAACGACTCTGTACTTCGTCGCTGAAACGCCGCGGACCGCTGCTTATCGAGCGACCATCCGCGCCGTACCGGGTCACAATGCGTTCCGGTAAATAAGAAAAAAGAGACGCGGAAATGGGCGGACCCTCTTCGCTCTCCTCGTCGCGTGGCGTCGGATTAACCGCATCAAAGTAGTTAACCGAAAGCAGCGTGCGATCATAGAAGAGGCCAATACCGCCGCGGATAACGGTCAGCTTATTCCTGGTCGGAGCTAGCAGAAAAGAGAAACGTGGCGCAAGGTTGATATGCCTGGCGATGTCATCCCGATCCATGCGCAAACCGGCGTCGATAGTCAATTTCTGGTTGGCAATCCAATGGTCCTGCACAAAAGCCGATAGCTCACCAGCGCGGAAAGCGATCGCTCCGGGGGCCGCAAAATCTATTCGCTCCGCAAGAGTCGCATCGGCGCGCCGGATCAAAATGGATTGGTTCTGAAACCGGGTGGAGACACTCGTGCGATCCAGTTCGGCCCCCAACCTGAGGGAGTGCTGCCCCGCCATTTGCAGTGGCCGGGCGTAGTAGGCTTCCTGCCACTGAAGCCGCCGCGTGCGGCGCCGCGTGCCGGCGAAGTAATTTCCGGTATTGCCGTCAGGTGCGAGAGTCAGCGGCAGGCTCCCCTGCGCAAATACGTCGATGTCAAAAGTCTTCAGGCTCAGC
>Ga0209798_10001512_pt1 | contig 14000 bp, 10 predicted proteins | sample DOMMetBare3Fresh_FD_187475 | JGI IMG/M metagenome (GOLD analysis project Ga0209798, IMG submission 187475) | Wetland sediment microbial communities from St. Louis River estuary, USA, under dissolved organic matter induced mercury methylation -... | ecosystem: Environmental > Aquatic >...
TCAGGTAGAAATGCAAAATGCCCCTAAAATCCCTTGCCTAATCGACCCTCAAGCCCCCAAAATCACCCACTCGTTTCCACGAAGAGCCAAAAAATGAAAGCGTTACGGGATTCTTAGTTAGACCTCGGGTACCTGGCGTAGGAAGTCGATGATGGTTTTTGCTGCGACGGTGTGTCGATGAACTGGCACGGGGATCGGGCCGAGATTGAGGTGAACGGTCATCAGATTGTCATCCGCGATACCGCCATTTCAGCCGGCGCCACGAAAAACATTCAAATTTTCAGCCGGGTAGTGAGGGTGTGACGTTGGCCTTTGTCTCAGTCGCTGCCGATGGCACAATGCTGTTCATTTAGCGCCGATTGGCTTTCCTTTTTGCTGTGTCATGGGCAACGAGATCGAGGGTCGGCAACTGTGCGCCCCACCTAAATACCATACCCCCCGCCAAAATAGGAAGTTTGTTGTTGCAAGTGTTTTTCTACGTCATTTCTCCCGCACCCAACTAGTTCAGCTTTAAATTCTACGCGTAACCGAGAAGCTTAGGGATCCGCGCAACCGCAGGCCAATGCAGAGCGTTCAGCCAATTCAGCCTCTACTTATCTACATCGGCACTCTCCCAAAAGGGATTCACTATTAGTACACCATTGGCATGCATATAGGCGTCACGGGGGCCTCCATTCCTTCGCGTTAGATAGTCGCGTCATGACAGAAAAAGTAGACCGGAAGGACATCGTTCCCTCCAACGACCAGAGTACCCTCGTTCCCTCCAACGACCAGAGTACCCTCGAAGCAATGGTCGGCCCGGCTCCCCTTCTGTCGACCGAAGACCACGGCGCCTATCGGGAGATGCTCGACAAGATCATGCAGGCGCTGAAGCCGCGCGACATCGTCGAGGCGCTGCTGGTCGAGGAATTTGCGTACCAGACGCGTGAAGGGCTGCGTTACCGGAAGATCAAGAACGAGATCATCGAGATCGGCCGCATCAAAAAGGCGCTCAGCCGCCGCGCCTACGAACGCGAGGAGGCCACTCGCGACGCCGAGTTCAAGAGGGTCTTGGCGCAGGCAATCGGCGAAGAGCACACTCCGGTCCCGGCCGACCTCGCGGCTCGGTTGCAGTTGGAGAATGAGAGGCTCGAGTTCGGGCCGCTCTCGAACGGCTTGCGCGAGAACATGGACGCTTATGAACGCGTCGACAAGCTTCATGGCGTGGTGGGTCGACGCCGCGATCAGACCCTACAGACGCTCGACGCCTACCGTACGTTTCAACGCCTTACCGCGAGCCACGCCGAGCCTGTGATCGATGCGGAATTCGCTGAGACCGGGCAGGCGCCGGAGAACGGGGATCCGCCCGCGCGCGCGACATGACCTCCCGAAAGCAAACGGGCGTCATCCAAGCCGCCCGCAAGAGCACCGGGCCGCGCACCCGCGCCGGAAAGGAGAAGTCGCGGCTCAACGCCTACCGACACGGGCTTGCTGCCGTGCAAGTCATCGATCCCACCGAGATCCAAGACTTGGCTAGCCGGATATGCAAAGGCAATGTTCACCGCATCTCTTCGGCGATCACCGTCGCGGAGTGCCTTCTCATTCTGCGGCGAGTGCGGTGGGCGCGCATAAAGCTACTTTCCCAATACCAGCAGCAGCGTGACATCGGCCTCGTCACCGGCCTGGAACGACTCGATCGCTATGAAGGGAGGGCTCACGTCCGTCTAATGGCCGCTGTCCGCGAATTGAGCAAGCACTGATCGGAGTCATTCGACAGTTCTAATGCGTCGCCGGAACCAGTTCGATTAATGTGGCGCCTCCACAGCGCATACGAGTTGTATAGCAACGATATATACAAATACTTGCACATTTCGCAGAACGAACCCATAAGTCCCAGGCGCACCATTCGTCGCATCCGACGCGCTCTGCCGGATCGCGAGCGGCGGCAGCCTCTCGGTGCGGCAGCTCTACACCGACGACGAGGAAGTGACGTTCCAGACTGCGCTGTCGATACTATGCAATGGGATTGAAGACATCATCGGCCGGCCCGGCTTGGCCGACCGCGCGATCTTCTTGAACACGTCGTGATTAAGCTCCGAAGTTTGAACCCCACGAGCATCAGGAAGATCAACACGTTAGCCACGCCGATCGGCATCGGGGCCCCACGCTGATTGACACTCTCTCAGCGTGTAGTGGACGCAAGGCCAATCCTGCGGAATGATGCCCCTCGCCGGCATTGAGAGCGCTCTACATGGATACGGGCGCCGATTCCTCGGGGGCGCATGACGTTGGCCGCGGGAGAGCAAGCCGCGCGTCTTCAATTCTGCGGCGCGAGCTGCTTCGCCAGCGGTCCCCAGGACTGCAGCTCGCTCGCCATGAAGGCGGTGTATTCCTCAGGGCTCATGGTCTTCGTCTCGATCGCGTCGCGCTGAACTCGCTCGCGCACGGCCGGGCGGCGAAGCACCTCGGACACGGCCTCATTCACTTTGTCCACCACATCACGCGGAATCTTGGCAGGACCAGACAAACCAAACCACGTGGAGGTGGCGAGGTTCGGATAGCCGAGCTCCTTGAGCGTCGGCACCTGCGGCGCCTCAGGGAGCCGCTGCTCCGACGAGACCGCGATCGGTATAACCTGGCCGCCGCGGATCTGACCCAGCGCGGAGCTCCACGCGGTCGAGACCAGCCCGACGCTGCCGGCCACCAGATCCATCATCGCGGTCGATCCGCCACGATTTGGAATGTGCTGCATCGAAATTCCAGCCTCGCGCGAAAACCGCTCGGCAATGAAATGGCCAAGCGTTCCGACCCCCGGCGACCCATAGTTCAAGGTGCCGGTGCGCCGCGCATAGGCGATGAGATCCGCGAGCGAGCGCACACCAATGGACGGACTGACGACGAAGACAATGGGAGGCCCTCCGAGATACGCGATATGAGTGAGATCGCGCATCGGATCGAAGCCGGGGTTGCGCGAGGCCGCCGGTGCAATGACCGTGTAGGCAATCCCCGAGATCACCAAGGTCGAGCCGTCAGGCTCTGCGTTGGCTGCGGCGGCAACCCCAATGAGGCCACCAGCGCCGACACGATTCTCGACATAGAAGCGCTGGCCGAAAATATCCCCGAATCCCTCCGCCAGAATACGCGCGAAAGTATCGGATACGCCGCCGGGACTCGTGGGCGAAATGATCCGCACCGGCTTGCTGGGCCAATCGGCGGCCGGAGCGATCTCGGGCAGGCCAATTCCAACCGCAATGGCCATGATGGCAAGAATGATTCGATTCATGTCGAGCTCCCCAGAGCACACCCTCAAGTTCAGTGCGGGCTATCCCGCACGCCTATTCCCGGTGTCGCGTGCCACCAGATTTCACCGACCCCTATCTTGCTTCGTCATCCGACGCATACCCTAACGTGACCTGCGCAGCACTCATGGGGCGTTCCTGGCGCGCTCATGGCGCGTTCCTGCTCATGACAAGCTCCCAGACTTTGCTCGGCGTCAGCGGCAGCGTGCGCGGCTGCGCCCCGAATGGGGCCAATGCATGGGCAACCGCATTCGCGAGCGCGCCGCCAGCCGCAATAATGCCGCCTTCGCCCGCGCCCTTGGCACCAAGCGGATTGTTCGGAGACGGATAGTCCTCCGTGATCACACAGCGAAGGGTCGGAAAGTCCGAAGCGGTCGGCAGGAGATAATCTGCGAGCGAGCCGGTCAGGAACTGGCCGTCGTCGTCGTATTGCAGATGCTCGAGGCAGGCGCCGCCGAGCCCCTGCACCACGGCGCCGATCACCTGGCCACGAAGCGTGAGTGGATTCACGGCACGGCCCACATCCTGCACCACGACGTAGTCGATGATCTCGATCTGGCCGAGCTTCGGATCGACCGCCACATGCGCGGCATGTGAACCATAGCTATAGGTGTGGTGGTGATTGTTGAACACGCCTTCCGCGCTCAGGCCGGCGAGCTCCCGCAGCAGGAATGAGCGGCCGTCGGCGCTGGATATCTTGTCCTCGCTGATTGAGATCGTCGATACGTCGCAGCCAAGCCGCTTGGCGGCAGCCGCGCGGATGGCGGCGTGGAGATTCTTTGTGGCATCCAGCAGCGCCGACCCACCCATGACGGTCGAGCGGGAGTGATAGGCGCCGTAGCCGTCACTGACATAGTGGGTCGAGCCGTGATAGACGTGGCGGATGCGATCGATCGGCACCTCGAGCGCGTCGGCCGCGATCTGCGCGAAGATCGTCTCGACGCCCTGCCCCACCGAGGTCGTGCCGAGATAGACCGAGAAGGTCCCGTCATCGTTGACCTCGAGCCGCGCTGTCTCACGGGGACCGGCGGCCCCGCCTTCAATAAAGCACGAAATGCCGAGACCGTGATAGCGGCCATCGATCAGTTGGCCGCAGAGCTTTACCTTCTCATCCCAGCCGATCTCCTTGAGGCAATGGTCGAATGCAGCCCGGTATTCGCCGCTGTCGTACTGATCCTTGGCGTCGGTCGGCTGCACATGCGCAATCGGATAGGGCTGCTCGGCCTGCGTCACGAGATTGCGGCGGCGGAAATCCACGCGATCGATGCCGAGATCGGGTGAAACCATATCGATCAGCCGCTCCAGGAAGAAGTTCGACTCGAATCGGCCGGGCCCGCGATAGGTGCCGACCGGCGTCTTGTTGGTCATCCAGAGATGCGAGTCGAGTTTGACGTGCGGCACGCGATAGGGCCCGGCCAGGAACTGGCACACATTGCGGGCGCCGACCGCCCCATTGGTCCGCATATAGGCGCCCATGTCGTTGTGGATGTCGCCGCGCAGCGCCAGGATCGTGCCATCACGCGCACAGGCAATCTCGATCTCGGCCGACGCCTCGCGGGCATGGTTCATGGCCATGAGATTTTCGCGCCGGTCCTCGATCCATTTCACGGGCCGCTTGATGTAGCGCGCCGCGAATGGAATGAGGAAATCTTCCGGATAGAACTCGCCGCGTGCGCCGTAGCCGCCGCCGACGTCGTTCTCGATCATGTCGATCGCGGTTTCCGGCAGTCCTATCTGCTTGGCAAGAATGCGCCGGTTGAAGAAAGGCACCTTGGCGGCGCCGAATATGGTGAGCCGCTCCTTTTCCGCGTCCCACTGCGCCATGACGCCGCGCGGCTCCATGGTGAGCCCATAGTGCCGTCCGGTCGAGAAGTGCTCCCGCCGCGTGTAGGGCGCGTCGCGAAAGGCGGCGTCGGCGTCGCCCTTGCGGGCGTGAAAGACCAGCGAGCAATTGGTGGCGGTCGTCTCGAACAGAAGGCTTCTGTTCTGCGCGGCGGTCGTGCAGTCGGCAATGGCCGGCAGCGGCTCGATGTCGAGTCTGATCGCCTCGAGTGCGTCCTCGCCCAGCGCTACGCTCTCCGCCAGCACGACCGCGACGGGCTCGCCCACGTAGCGCACCTTGTCATGGGCGAGGACCGGCTGCTCGTAGGGCTTGAATTCCGGCAGCGGCTGCAGCCGCATCGGTATGATCGGGACGCTGCCCGGCATGTCCTTGGCGCTGATCACCGCATGCACGCCGGGACATTTCAGCGCGGCCGCCGTATCAAGCGAGGCGATCCGCCCATGCCCGACGGGGCTGCGCAGGATCACCGCATGGAGAAGGCCCTCGAGCCTGATATCGTCGACATATTCGCCGCGTCCGCGCAGGAAGCGCAGGTCCTCGCGGCGCTCCATCGGCGCGCCGATGAAGGTGTTCTTCATGATCCGCTGCCCTTGTAGGCGGCACGCGCGTCGAGCACGGCCTCGACGATCGACACATAGCCGGTGCAGCGGCAGAGATTTCCCGACAGCACCTCGCGCACGCGATCGGCGTCGCAATCGGGCTCCGCGGTGAGCAGTGCGTGCGCGGTCGTGATCATTCCGGGCGTGCAGAAGCCGCACTGCAGCGCGTGATGCTTGCGGAAGCTCGCCTGCAGGGGCGTGAGACCCTCGTCTTGCGACAGCCCTTCGACGGTGACGACCTTGCCGCCATCGGCCTGCACCGCCAACATCAGGCAGCTGCGCACCGCTTTGCCATCGACCAGCACCGTGCAGGCGCCGCACACGCCGTGCTCGCAGCCGACATGCGTGCCGGTCAGCCGCAAGTGGTGGCGCAGGCAATCGGCAAGCGTCAGCCGCGGCTCGACCGCAACCTCGACCTCGCAGCCGTTGACCTCGAAGCGAACCTGCATGGCCTACTCCACCGCCATCTTGAGCGCGCGCTCGACCATGGTGCCGGCAAGCGCCTTGCGGTAGGCTCCGCTGGCATGGATGTCGCTGTCGGGATTGATGGCCGCAGACGTTGCAGCCTCAGCCTGGGCGATCGTGGCAGCGTCGATGCTCGTTCCATTGAGCACGGCCTCGACGCTCGACAGCCGCAGCGGCCGGTCGGCCACGCCGATCACGCCGACATGCGCATTCGCAGCCTTGCCGCTCGCGTCCCTGTCATAAAAGAGAGCGGCCGCAGCCAGCGCAAAATCGCCCCGCCGCCGCGCGAATTCCTGAAAGCCCCAGCGTCGTCCGGCCGGCCATGCCGGCAGGCGAATCTCAACGATGATCTCATCGGCCTCGAGCGCGGTGGTGAGCGCGCCTTGGAAGAAGTCTCCCGCCTTGATGATGCGTGTGCCGGCCTTGCTCGCCGCGACGATCTCGGCCTCGCAGGTCACCGCAATGCCGGGCATTTCGGCTGCTGGGTCGGCATGCGCAATGCTGCCGCCGACGGTGCCTCGATTGCGGATCTGGTAGTGCGCCACATGCGCGACCGCGGCGACGAGAAGCGGATGCGCCGTGCACAATCGACCATCGCATTCGATGTCACACCAGCGCACCATGGCGCCGAGACTGATGCCGCCTGGCGTAATGTTGATGGTGCGCAGATCGGTGAGCTTGCGCAGATCAATCAAGAGCTTCGGCGCCGCCAGCCGGAACGCCAGCACGGGCACCAGGCTCTGCCCGCCGGCCAGCAGCTTGGCATCGCCGTCATGCGCGGAGAGCAATGCGAGTGCCTCGGGCAATGTTGCCGGGCACGCGTAATCGAAGGGGGGCATTTTCATGATCGCATTCCCTTCGAACGACAACCCGGAAATTTGATCTTGTTTGCTAACATTGCGCCCCGCAACTGGTCAACTTGACGGCTTGATTGTCGATGTCGTGCTGGCTGCATTGATCAGCCGCCACACGCGCTCCGGTGAAAGCGGAAGATCTCTAGGCTCCACACCGAGCGGGCCGAGCGCGGCCGCGACCGCATTGGCGATAACGCCTGCAACCGGAATCACCCCACCCTCGCCGGCCCCCTTGGCGCCCAACGGATTGTTCGGCGACGGCTTCTCCTCCAGCGCAACGGCGCGAATGCTCGGAAAGTCGCTGGCCGTTGGCATCAGATAGTCGGCGAGCGAGCCGGTCAGCAGCTGACCCTGCTCGTCATAGATGAAATGCTCGAGCAACGCGCCGCCGAGGCCTTGCACGACAGCGCCAATGCATTGGCCATGCAGCGTCAACGGGTTGATGATGCGGCCGACATCCTCGACCGCGACATAGTCGATGAGCCGCACCTGGCCGGTCTTGGGATCAACCGCCACATGCGCGGCGTGTGCTCCGTAGCTGTAGGTCCGCTTGTTGCTCGCGAATACGCCCTCCGCCGACAGTCCCGCGAAGTCGCGCAGCGGAAGGGTGCGTTGGTTCGGACCGACGATACCCGCATCATCCAGCGTCACGTCCTCCTTGGCGCAGCCGAGACGCTCTGCTGCGGCTGCCCTCAACGCATCACGCAATCGCCCGGCAGCGACCACGATCGCGGAGCCGCCCATCACCACCGAGCGCGAGCTGAAGGAGCCGACGCCGTCGCTGACATAGTCGGTCGAGCCGTGGAACACGCCGCGGATTCCACTGATCGGAATCTCGAGCGCGTCGGCCGCGATCTGCGCACAGACGGTCTCCAGGCCCTGACCGACATTCGACGACCCGACATAGACCGATACCGAGCCATCCGCTTCGAGCGCCAGTCGTGCCGTCTCCTTCGGGCCCGAAGCGCCTCCTTCGAGATAGCAGCCGACCGCGACGCCGTGATAGCAGCCATCGATCAGGCGTCCCTGCAGCTTGATGGTCCTGCCCCAATCGATCTCCTGCAGGCACCGATCGAGCGTGACCTGGTAGTCGCCGCTGTCGCACTCGGTCTCGATGTCGAGATTGATGATCTTGGCGAGCCGGTACGGCATCTCCGCTTCGGCGATCAGATTGCGCCGGCGAAACTCCACGCGATCCATGTTGAGGTCGCGCGCCACGATGTCGAACAGCCGCTCGCGAAAGAAGTCGGCCTCATAGCGGCCGGGTGCCCTGTACGTTCCGGACGGCGTCTTGTTGGTGACGATGAGCGACACGTCGATCCGGATATCGGGGATGCGGTAGGGACCCGACATGACCTGCGCAATGTTGCGCGAGGCCGTCGCCCCAACTGTCCGCAGATAGGCGCCCACGTCGGTGAAGGCTCGACCGCGCAGGGCGAGGATGCGTCCATCGCGCGTGCAGGCGATTTCAAGCTCGCATTCGGCATCGCGCGCGTGATTGGTGGCGAGCAGGTTCTCGCGTCGGTCCTCGATCCACATGACGGGCCGGCTGAGGAGCCGCGCCGCAAAGGGAACCAGAAAGTCCTCGGGGTAGAACTCCCCGCGCGCACCAAAGCCACCACCGACATCACATTCGACGAGGCGGACGGAGGACTCCGGCAGCGCCAGCATCTTCGCCAAGATGCGCCGGTTGTTGAACGGCACCTTGGCGGCCCCCGACAGCGTGATCCGCTCATTCGCGGCATCCCATTGCGCGAGCAGCCCGCGCGGCTCGAGCGGCACAGCCGCGTGCCGTTGCACCGAGAAGCGCTCACGGCGGGTATAGGACGCATGCTTGAAGGCGGCCTCGGCGTCGCCGCGGACCGCCGTCACCGTGATGGCGAGGTTGGTGCCGGTCGCATCAAAGAGAATGCTTTGGCCCGAGCGCGCCGCCTCGCGATCGACGACCGCCACGAGCGGCTCGATCTCAACCTCGATATCCTCGAGTGCATCCTCGGCGAGCGCCGCACTCTCTGCCACCACGAGCGCAAGCGGCTCGCCCACATAGCGCACCTTGCCGTGCGCGATGATCGGCTGCTCATAAGGCCTGAGCTGCGGTGTCGGCTCCTGCCGCATCGGGATGACGGGGATGTCCGCTGCCAGCGCTTGCGCGACCTCTTGCGCCGTGACGACCGCATGCACGCCTGGGCGCGCGCGTGCGCGCGACGCATCAATGCGCCGGATCAGCCCGTGCGCGACGTTGCTGCGCAGAATCATCGCGTGCAGCGCGCTGGCCGTTGCAAGGTCGCCGACATATTGACCGCGCCCGCGCAGCAGCCGCAGGTCCTCGATCCGCTCGACCGGCCGTCCGATATAGGCGTTGCTCTTGCGGGAGGGCTCCATCCGACGGGCGCCTTGGTCAACAATGAAAGATGCAGGATGCTTACAGATGATGCTCAACAGGCGGTGTGCATCATCCCCGTGGTGCGGCAGATGTTACACCTGCTGGCCTTCGGTGAGGGGAATGTCGCGCAGCGTCGCCGGAGCAAACAGGTCCTCGATGGTGAGGCGCCGTTCAGCAAGCCCATGCTCGTGGGTGTATTGCAGGAGCGCATCGATCGTCGGGCGGTTCTTCTCGATCCCGTAGGGATACCAGTCGGGCCCGATGATGGCCTGCTCCTCCTCCAGCAATGGCTGCAGCCAGGCGAGCGAGACCTTCGGCGATCCGGTCTCGGCAAGCAGATGGAACGAATACTCCTTGGCCCGGCAGAAGGCCTTGTAGAGATTGAGCGCGATCCAGGGATCCCGCTCATAGATGTCCCGGCGGATCACGATCGTGTGCATGATCGGATAGATCCTGGTACGGCGATAGTAGTCGACCTCCATCTCGCGATAGTTCGGGAACAATCGCGCCACTGTCGGAGCGCCGCGGCGGAATGACAGTGGATTGTTCGCCGTCATCAGAAAATCGATCTCGCCGCGCTCGAGCAGGTCGCCGAGCTCGACGCCAACCGGCGCTTGCGTGAGGCGCACATCGGCAGGCAGCTTGCGCCCAAGCCGGTCTGCGCGGCCCTGCACCCAGTCGACGTCCGTCGGCTTCACGCCATACTCATGCTCAAGGAGCCCACGCATATAGACGGCGGCCGTCATGCTGTATTCCGGCACGCCGCCACGCTTGCCCTTGAGGTCCTCTGGCTTCCTGATCCCCTTGGTGGTGTTGATGAAGAAATAGCCGTGGCGAAAGACGCGCGATGGAAACACCGGGATGGCAATGAAAGGGGAATTTCCGCTGCTCACCAGGCTGGTGTAGTTCGACAATGACATCTCGGAGACATCGAACTCCTTGTACTGAAGCATGCGCCAGAAGATCTCAGCCGGCTGCAGGGTCACGTAGGTGAGATCGATCCCCTCCGGGCGAATGCTGCCGTCGCGCAGCGCCTGCGTTCGGTCGTATGGCCCGCAGGCCAAAGTCAAACGCAGATTCGGCATGTTTCCCCCGGCACGACGTCGCTCAGCACAAAGGTTGCTTGCAATGACACGCGGCAAGCCTAGCGCCGATCTGCCAATCGCGCTCTTAAAAAAAAGCGATGTGGAAATCGGTAGTATCAATCCACCTCTGACGAACAGCCTGACTTGCCGTCCCGGATGGCCGGGCTGATCGATACGCGCACCGCGTTTGATCGGCGCGATGAGGTGATTCCAACCCAGTTGTTGACGGCAACGAAGCATGTGCATGATGCTTTGAAAGGAGTGCCAGAGGGGCCATTCAAGCTAACCACCATCCTGGTGGAGGAGAGCAAGAAGCTCAACGCCCTCGATCGTTACGAAAGGCGCGCCCTCCCCCGCCGCAAATTTGCAATCCGCACATTGGACGAAGCGCAGCGCAGCTGATCAAGTATCCGATGTGCGCGCCCGCAGGCTCGGCGTTACTCAACCGTCTTGCCCTCTTGGGCGTGCGCCAAGCAAGTCAAGAATTTGTACTATAAGTAAATATTCCAGCATTTGGCAGAACGAAGCCAAAATCATCAATGTTTTCAAAGGCTCAGTTTCTTGACGACAGCACAAAACCACCCTGAGTGCCGGCACGATCGCGCGTACCTATGCGGCCAATCGCCGGGCCGCCATTGAAGGCGTCATCGAAGCGGATCCCGTCGCGGCTTGGTGCGCGAACTCATGGTCCGGCGGGATCGATGGAGCGGAACCGCCTCTGACTTTCTGCGTGCCGCCGATCAGGTGCAGCGCCAAGAAGTCTCGATCAGACGGCCCGATTGGCCGCGAACCCCGCGTGCGGCTCGCCGGCCGGCTGCGTCGTGCACAAACCTCGCTACGGACAGTCGGCATCGACATTGCCTTCCCGGACCACCCTGGCGGGTATCCGATGGGCTGCAAAATAGCGCCCATACTACCGGCTGATCCCCACCACTTCGATATCCGGGAATGTGGCCCTGGCACTTAGACAATCGAACGCGATTCGATCATTGGAAACACCGCGACTTCATCACGCGGGGATGACAAAACTGAGAACGGGATCAGCCATGGGCACGGATGAGCCTCGAACGCCGTCCCACGTAACCCGGCTTGCAATGGGCTTACCGGCTTCGACGATCCACGGCGATCGTCATGTCTGGTGCCCCGTTTCCGAAGTTCGTGATACATCACACCACCCTCGGACACGAACTTCGGAAACAAAGGGGCACTAGCAACTCCATGATTCTAGTGCCGCTTTTCGATTTGAAGTTCCTAATCGAGCTTGCTGCAAGTGATGTAGGAACTTCAAATCGGCGGCACTAGTGCCCCGCTTCCGAATTTCGATATACATCGCAGCACCCACACGAACTTCGGGAGCAACGGGCACTGGCAAGCCCTCGACGCGCATTCGAGGCTCTCAAGGGAGACGCATGAACACACGGTTTCAGGTCGCCATCATCGGAGGCGGGCCGGTCGGCATGGCGCTGGCGATCGAGCTCGGCCAGCGCGGGATTTCATGCGCCAATGTAGAGCGGCGCACGCAGCCGCATCGGATTCCGAAAGGCCAGGGGCTGACGCAGCGCGCGATGGAACACTTCTACCGTTGGGGCGTCGCCGACAAGGTGCGGTCTGCCCGCCTTCTGCCCCAAGGCTTTTCCTTGAGTGGCGTGACGGCCTATCTCAATCTGAGCAGCGAGTACTGGTACTCGCCGCCCTTTCGTGAAGTCGTCAACACCTACTATTTCCAGAACAGCGAGAGGGTGCCGCAATATCTGACCGAAAGCGTTCTAGGAACACGCATGGCCGAGCTTTCCAACGTTCAGAGCCGGGTAGGCTGGACGGCGGAGACAGTTGAGCAGGACGATGCCGGTGTCCGCGTCGGCATCGTTTCGCAACAGGGGGAACGTGAAGTCATCGAGGCGGAGTATGCGGTCGGCTGCGACGGCAGCCACTCGACCGTTCGCGCCCAAGCCGGCATCGAGCGTGACCGCCAGGATTTTGACCAGCTCATGGTGCTGGCGGTCATCCGGTCACACGAGCTGCATGAAGGCCTCAAACGCTTCCCGCCGCGCTCGACCTATCGTGCGATGGATCCGGAGCTCAAGGGCTATTGGCGGTTCTTCGGCCGGGTCGATGCCGAAGGGGGCTTTTTCTTCCATGCGCCGGTGCCGATGGACACGACCAGGGACAACTACGACTTTCACGGGTTGATGCAGCGCGCCGCCGGCTTCAAGTTTGCGTGCGAATTCGACTATGTCGGGTTTTGGGACATGGCGGTCGCGATCGCCCAACAATATCAGGTCGGTCGGGTGTTCATTGCGGGCGATGCCGCCCACAGCCACCCGCCCTACGGCGGCTATGGACTCAACAACGGGCTCGACGACGTCTCCAATCTCGGCTGGAAGCTCGCCGCGCGTCTCAACGGCTGGGGCAGCGACGCCCTGCTGCAAACCTACACTGAGGAGCGGCAACCGGTTTTCCGGGAGACCGCCGAGGATTTCATCCTCAGGCGCATCAGGACCGATCGGGATTTTCTCGAACGTTACGACCCGGATCGGGATCGCGAGGAATTCGAACGAGCCTGGGAGAGAACCAAGACCCACACCCCCACGCGCGCGATGACCTATGACCCACACTGCGAGGGATCATCGATCGTCTTTGGACCGCCGGGCAGCGTCTGCAGCGCGCACGGCACGCACACGTTCGAGGCCCGGCCCGGCCACCACCTGCCATCGCGACACCTGTCGAGCGGACGAAACGTATTCGAGGCGCTGGGCCGCGAATTCACGCTCTTGGCATTCGATGCCGAGGACCGCGCGGTCGCGCTGTTCGAGCAGGCATCGAGGTCGCTCGGCGTGCCGCTGACGGTGTGCCGCGACAGCTATGCCGGCGAGCGTGAGGCCTACAGGGCGCGACTTATCCTGGTCCGCCCCGATCATTACATTGCGTGGACCGGTGACAGCGCGCCGGATACCGCCGTGGCGGTCATAGGCAAGGCCGTCGCTCGCGCGGGTACGCCATGAGAAAGCCGGTTCCCGGTCAACTGGAATCTCTCCATCGTCATGACCGCGGCAAAAGTCCGTCGCAGACGGGCGTAAGCGCCTTGTTGTCGCGGCCATCCACGTCTTATCCCGCGGCGAGAAAGGCGTGGATGGCCGGCACTGAGACCGGCCATGACGTGGAGAGTGCGCGATCCATGAGTACGCGCCTTAGGTCAGTACTTGCCAGACGCTGAATTGCTTGCACCCGACAGGTCAGTACCAGTGCGTCTGTCGCCACCGCTTCCGCCTTCGACGCGACACCAACTCGCGGGTCACATAGCCCGCGGCAAACCCAAACAACAACGCCATTATCAAAATCTGGATATCGATGGGCGACATGTCACCGAACAGGGCAATATAACTGGCGCGTTCGTTTTACTGTATTCGCCGCAGGCTGAGACGCCGGCTGCAAGCGAGCAAAAATTATGCCGCTTGGTCGCCAACGTTGCGGCGGAATTCCGCGTCGATAACCT
>Ga0209798_10001513_pt1 | contig 13995 bp, 11 predicted proteins | sample DOMMetBare3Fresh_FD_187475 | JGI IMG/M metagenome (GOLD analysis project Ga0209798, IMG submission 187475) | Wetland sediment microbial communities from St. Louis River estuary, USA, under dissolved organic matter induced mercury methylation -... | ecosystem: Environmental > Aquatic >...
TCGGCCCGCGCCCGACGTCCGCAGTGCCGTTGCCCGCACTCGTGACCGGACCGCTGACCGGACCGCCGACCGGACCGCCGGCCGGACCGTTCCCCGCGGGCCGGCCCGCGACCGGACGGCGGCCGCCGACCCGGCCGGCCTGGAACGGCAGGAGCACCGAGTGCCCGGTCCGGGCGAAGCCGCGACCGGGCACCGACCGAGCGATCCGCGCGGCGTCGGGCGCGTCGATGACGTCACGGCTCTCGGCGTCGTCCGTGACCCGCAGGCTGATCCGCAGCGCGGTGTTCGCGCGGATCTCCGGCGACACGACTCCGCTCGGACGCTGGGTCGCGAGGACCAGGTGGATCCCGAGGGACCGGCCCCGCTGCGCGATGCCGACGAGCCCCTTGACGAAGTCGGGCAGCTCGGCGACGAGGCCGGCGAACTCGTCGATGACCAGGACGAGCCGGGGCACGGCCGGCAGCGCGTGACCCGACCGGCGGAGCGCGTCGTGGTCCTCGAGGTCCTTCGCGCCCGCGGCGGCGAGCAGGTGCTCGCGACGCTTGAGCTCCGCGCCGAGCGAGGCGAGTGCCCGCGACACCAGGTGGGCGTCGAGGTCGGTCACCATGCCGACCGTGTGCGGCAGCCGCGCGCAGTCCTTGAACGCCGAGCCGCCCTTGTAGTCGACGAGGACGAACGTGAGCTCGTCGGGCCGGTTCGCCAGCGCGAGGCTCGCGACTCCGGGCTCGCGTCCCGCAGCGGCGCGAGCGCCCGGGCGACCCGGACCGCCCACGCCGGCTCGACGAGGTCGGGCAGGACGTCTGCGACGGCGTCGACCCGGCTCTCGCGGACCGTGACCCGGCGCTGCCCGCAGACGACGACCGCCGCGCACTCCTGCGGCAGGGCCCGCTCGTCGTCCTCGATGCAGACGAAGTGCACGCCCACGTCGGGTCCCTCGACGAGCAGGGCGCTCACGCCCGGCAGGCCACGCAGCCGGCGCGCACCGTCGAGGACGACGACGACGTCAGGGCCCGGCAGCGGGCCACCGGCGGCGAGGCTGCCGCCCACGGCGGCCCGCCGCTGACCGACGAGCGCGGTGAGCTAGGCGACCCGGCGGCCGATCGTCGCGGCGTCGGTTCCGACGAGGGTGGGCAGCCCGTCCGGCGTCTCGGACCGCGCGTGCGGCAGCCAGCGCACCCACGACCAGTCCGCCCCGCCGCCGGCCGCCAGGACGACGACGCGGACGTCGCGCGGGCTGTGCAGGAGCGCGACCTGCCCGACGAGCCAGCGACCGAGCGCGCCGACGACATCGGAGTCCCCGGCCACACCGCGAGGCGACGCAGGTCGAGCGCCACCGGCACGGCCTCGAGCGCCCGCGGCTCACCGTCGTCGACGGCGACCGCCGCCGGTCGGGTCGCCAGGCCCACCCGCAGCCGCAGATGGTCGTCGTCCCGCCGGCGCCGCTCCCACAGCCGGCTGCCCGGGCCGAGCGCGGTGAGCAGGGCGAGCGCGGGGTCGGGCAGCACGACCCGCTGCGCGTCCCGCTCCGCCCGCAGCGCCGTCTCGACGCGGGCCCTGACCCGCGCGTCCCCGCGCGCCACGTCGCGAGGTCGGCCCGGTAGCTCGCGCGGCCGCCACGCCGCTGCGAGTACCAGTTCGCGATCGCCATCAGCGGGGACATCGCGGCGAACAGGAGGAAGTACGGCTGGAAGAGGAACGCCATCGGGACGGCGACGGCCAGCGGGGCGAGCACGGCGAGCCACGGGATGCTGCGGACCGTCGGCTCCGTCGGCTCGACCGGCAGCGTGAACCGGTCCTCGCGGGCGGGCGGCAGCAACCGGGGCGGCCGGTTGACGTCGCCACCGGGGTGGTCGTCTGCGGGGCGGACCTCGAGCGCGGGGACGGGCCCTGCGCTGCACGCGAGGACGCTGTCCCCGACGGCGAGGTAGGCACCCGGCGGCCACGCCGCGGGTGTCGTGAGCGCGACACCGTCGAGGACCGCCTCGACGCCGCGGGCCTCGACGGTGACGACGCCGTCCGGTGTGACCGTGAGGGTGAGCGCGTCGGCGGGGAGCAGGACGTCGGGCAGCGAGAAGTCGCGGGCACCGCACCCGGCGTCGGTGCGACCGAGCGGCAGCCGGTGCACCCGGCCCGCGCCGGTCCCGCGACGACCCGGACCTCGGCGACACCGCCCGCCGGTCCGCCGACGGCCGGGCCGGTCACGCCGGACGCGCCGCCGGGTCCCACCGGGCCGTGCAGCGCGACGACGGCGCCGGGCGCGATCCCGTTGCGGCGCAGGGACGCCACGGGGTCGGCGGGCGACCCGTCGACCCAGACCGGGACATGCCCGACGAAGCTCGGGTGGACGTGCTCGCCGAGCGCCGCGACGAGCACCGGAAGGGCGCCGGCGAGCGGGCCGTCGACGTCGGCGTCGAGGAGCACGTCGACGTCGCGCCGGGTCCCGCGCCCGTCGGCGACGGTGAGGAGCACCCGCGAGGTGCGCGCCTCCCCCGAAGCCATGCCGCTCCCGTCCCCGACCGTCCCTGGACGGGTGCGAACCTAGCGCACGGCGCCGTCCGGACGCCGCGGCGACGGTGCGGCTACTTCGCCGTGCCCCGTCGGTACACGAGGCCGTCGGCGGTGGGCATCCGCAGGCGTTGGGACGCCAGCGCGAGCACGAGCAGGGTCGTCACGTAGGGGGTCGCCGTCGTGACCTGCTGCGGCACGGAGTCCGTCGCCAGGTACCACCACGCGAACCCGGCGCCCGCGACGAGCGCGAGCCCGCCGACGACGTACCGGCGCCGCACGAGCGAGAAGACCGCGACGACGGCGAGCACGACGGCCACGAGGAGCAGGAGCGCGTGGACCGCCTCGGCGCTGCGCAGCTGCAGGGCGTCGGTGTAGCCGAACAGTCCCGCACCGGCGAGCAGGCCGCCGGGCCGCCAGTTGCCGAAGATCATCGCCGCGAGGCCGATGTAGCCGCGACCCGCCGTCTGGCCCTCGCGGTACACGCTGCCGGCGACGATCGCCAGGAACGCGCCTCCGTAGCCGGAGAGCGCGCCGGACATGACGACCGCGACGTACTTGTAGAGGTAGACGTTGACACCGAGCGACTCGGCCGCGTACGGGTCCTCGCCGCAGGACCGCAGCCGCAGGCCGAACGCCGTCCGCCACAGCACGACGTAGGTGCCGAGCATGAGCAGCAGCGCGATGATCGTCACGAACGACAGCTGGGTCGTCAGCCCGCGAAGGATGCCCGCCAGGTCGCCGACGAGGAACCAGCCGGTGTCCTCGACCGCCTTGAGCGGGTCGCCGAGCCACCCGTTGCGCAGCGTGCCGATCGGGTCGATCTTCGGCGACTGGGTCGCACCGCCGCCTGGGGTGCCGTCGAGGAAGATCGAAGCGAAGAACTTCGTCGCCCCCAGGCCCAGGATGTTGATCGCGACGCCGGAGACGATCTGGTCGACGCCGAACGTCACCGTCGCGAGGGCGTGCACGAGCCCGCCGAGCGCACCGAACGTCACCGCGGTGAGCAGGCCTGCCCACGGCCCGTGCTGCCAGCCGATCCAGCCGGCCCCGAACGTGCCGAGGATCATCATCCCCTCGAGGCCGATGTTGACGACGCCCGCGCGTTCGGACCACAGGCCCCCGAGACCGGCCATCCCGATCGGCACCGCGAGACCGAGCGCCGCCGAGACCGTCCCGAAGGAGGTGAGGTTGTCGACCCCGGTGGCAACGCGGACCACCGACAGCAGGACGAGGAGGACCCCGGCCGACAGGAGCAGCCGGCGCCAGGTGCTCCGGGCGACCGGCCCCGGGGACTCGACGCCGACGTCCGCCGCACCGCGCTCGTTGGTCAGGCTCATGACGCTGCTCCCTGGCCGACGGCGACGGGTGCGCCGTCGTCGTCGAGGCGCCGGCCGACGTCCCGCTGGGCCGCGACGACGCGGTACCGACGGACGAGCTCGTAGGCGACGACGACGGACAGGACGATGACGCCCTGGGTGATCTGGACGATCTCGACGGGGATGTCGCGCAGGTTGAGGATCTGCGCGGAGTTGTCGAGGAACCCCCACAGGACGGCCCCGATGGCGATGCCCACCGGATGGTTGCGCCCGAGCAGGGCGATGGCGATCCCGGTGAAGCCGAGCCCTGCCGGGAAGTCGAGCGAGTAGGTGTAGGAGGCACCGAGCAGCTGCGGCATCCCGACGAGGCCGGCGACGGCCCCGGAGATCACCATGCTCAGCACCACCATGCGCTTGACGTTGACCCCGCTGGCGACCGCGGCCGACTCGCTCATCCCCGTGGCGCGCAGGTCGTACCCGAAGCGGGTGCGCCCGATGAGGAACCAGAAGCCGATGCCGACCCCGATCGCGAGCACGAGGAGCCCGTAGACCTGCAGGGTCGACCCGGGCACGAGGTCGAGGCCGCCGACCTGGCCGGACGGCGGGAGCGGCTTGGTGCCGAGGTTGTTCGAGCCCTGCGTCGTGACGGCGAGCCGGCCCGGGGTCAGCAGGTAGGCGATGAGCGCCGACGCGATGTAGTTGAGCATGATCGTCGAGATGACCTCGCTCACCCCGCGGCGGACCTTGAGCAGTCCGGCGAGCCCTGCCCACGCCGCGCCGACGACCATCGCCGTGAGGATGATGAGCGGCACCTGGAGCGCCTTGGGCAGCGTGAGCGCACCGCCGAGCGAGGCCGCGAGCATCGCCGCCAGCCGGTACTGGCCGTCGACGCCGATGTTGAACAGGTTCATCCGGAAGCCGATGGCGACGGCGACGGCGGCGAAGTAGTACGTCGTCGCGGAGTTGAGGATGAGTGCCTCGGTCCGGGGCCGCTGCGCGTACTCGATCATCGCCCGGAAGGTCTCGATCGGCGAGGCGTCGATCGTCAGCAGGACGACCGAGGTGATGAGCAGCGACAGGGCGATCGCCAGGACGGGGGCGGCGAGGCTGAGGCCCACGCGACGTAGGATGCTCATGCCGCCGCGCCCCCTGCCCCGGTCATCGCGGAGCCGAGCTCCTCCGGGGTGACGTTCTGCGGGTCGACCTCGGCGACGAGCCGGCCGCGCAGGATGACCCGCAGCGTGTCCGAGAGGCCGATGAGCTCGTCGAGGTCGGCACTGATGAGCAGGACGGCCAGGCCCTGGGCCCGGGCCGCGCGCAGCAGGTCCCAGATCGCGGCCTGGGCGCCGACGTCGACGCCGCGGGTCGGGTGCGCGGCGAGCAGCACGGTCGGCTCCCCGCTCATCTCCCGGCCGACGATGAGCTTCTGCTGGTTGCCGCCGGACAGCGCCGAGGCGAGGACGTCGATGGACGGCGTCCGCACGTCGTACTCCGAGACGATCCGCTCGGTGTCGGCCCGGGCGCCCGAGCGGTCGACGAGACCGTGCTTGACGTTCGGCGTGCGGGTCTGGTGCCCGAGCATCCGGTTCTCCCACAGCGGTGCCTCGAGGAGCAGCCCGTGCCGGACCCGGTCCTCCGGGATGTAGCCGATGCCCGCCTCGCGGCGACGCCGCGTCGGCCAGCCCGTGATGTCCTCCTCGCCGAGGAAGACCCGGCCGCCGCTCGCCGTCCGGATCCCGAGCAGCGTCTCGACGAGCTCGGCCTGGCCGTTGCCCTCGACGCCGGCGATCCCGAGGACCTCGCCGCGGTGGATCGTGAACGTGATGTCGGACAGCAGGGCGCGTCCGTCGGCGCCGGCGAGCGAGAGATCCTCGACCCGCAGCTCGGGGACGTCGGTCACGGTCGACTCGGTCGTCGCGGGCGACGGCAGCTCGCTGCCGACCATGAGCTCGGCGAGCTGCCGCGCGGTCGTCGTCCGCGGGTCGACGGTCGCCACCGTCGTCCCGCGCCGGATCACGGTGATCTCGTCGGCGACGCCGAGCACCTCGTCGAGCTTGTGCGAGATGAAGATGATCGACAGGCCCTCGGCCTTGAGCTCGCGCAGCGCGTCGAAGAGCTCGTCGACCTCCTGGGGCACGAGGACGGCGGTCGGCTCGTCGAGGATGAGGATCCGAGCGCCGCGGTAGAGCACCTTGATGATCTCGACCCGCTGCCGCTCCCCGACCCCGAGCTCCTCGACGAGGCAGTCCGGGTCCACCTCGAGCCCGTACTGCTCACCGATCTCGCGGATCCGGCGGCGGGCGGTCGCGGTGTCGAGGCCGAACCGCCAGCGCCGCGGCTCGGCGCCGAGCACGACGTTCTCGAGGACGGTGAGGTTGTCGGCGAGCTTGAAGTGCTGGTGCACCATGCCGATCCCGCGGGCGATCGCGTCGGACGGGCTGTGCAGCACGACCTGCTCGCCGTCGACGGCGATCGTCCCCTCGTCAGGACGGTGCATGCCGTAGAGGACCTTCATGAGCGTCGACTTCCCGGCGCCGTTCTCCCCGACGATCGCGTGCACGCAGCCACGCGAGACCCGGATGTCGACGTCCTTGTTGGCGACGACGCCGGGGAAGCGCTTGGTGATGCCGTGCAGCTCGACGGCGGGCGGCACCGCCGCCGTAGTGCTCGGCTCAGGGGCGGCCGCCGTGCCGGGGGGCGGCGTGCTCGGAGTGCTGATGGTGTGCCTCCCTGGGGGCGGAACCGGTCGGGCCCGGCCCGAACGCTACCGCGTCCGGTCCGGGCCCGATCACGGAACCGTCAGTGCGTCACGGCTTGTCGGGCACCGTGATCTCGCCGCTGATGATCTTGGCCTTGAACTCCTCGGCCTTCGCCTTGAACGGCTCGACGACGGAGTTGGACTCCGAGTAGCCGACACCGTCCGCCTTGAGGTCGAAGGTCTGGATGCCGGTCAGCGGGGCGCCGTCGACGGCCGACTTGATCTCGTTGTAGACCGCGACGTCGACGCGCTTGAGCATCGAGGTGAGGATGACCGGCTTCACGGCCGCCGCCGCCGTCAGGTACTGGTCGGAGTCGACGCCGATGGCCAGTGCCTTCGACGCCGTCGCGGCAGCGAAGGCACTGGAGCCGGAGCCGCCCGCAGCGGCGTAGATGACGTCGGCGCCGCCGTCGAGCATGCCCTGGGCGACGGTCTTGCCCTTGGCCGGGTCGCCGAAGCCGGAGAAGTCCGGCGGCTCGGTGAGGTACTTGACCTGGACCTTGATGCCGGGGGTGACGGCCTTGGCGCCCGCGGCGAAACCGGCCTCGAACTTCTGCAGCAGCGGAGTGTTGACGCCGCCGATGAAGCCGACGTTGCCGGCCTTGGAGGCCTGCGCCGCGATGACGCCGACGAGGAAGGAGCCCTGCTCCTCGGCGAAGACGAGCGGGGTCACGTTCGGTGCCTCGATCGACGAGTCGTCAACGATGGCGAACTTGACGTCGGGGAACTCGGCGGCGACCTTCTTCAGCGCCGTCGCGTACGCGAAGCCGACCGCGATCACCGGGCTGTAGCCGTCGGAGGCGAGCAGTCGGAGGCGCTCCTCCTTCTGGGCGTCGGTCTCGCCGTTGCCGGCCTCGAGCTCCTTGGTCTCGACACCGAACTCGCTCTTGGCCTTGTCGAGGCCCGCGGCGGCGGAGTCGTTGAACGACTGGTCGCCCCGGCCGCCGACGTCGTAGGCGAGGCCGACCTTGATCTTGGCGGCCGCGGACGTGCTGCCCGCGGACTCGGAGGCGGTGGTCCCGCCACCGCCAGAGCTGCTGCCGCCGCACGCGGACAGCGCGAGCGCGGCGGTCGCAACCACCACGGCAAGCTTCGTCACCCGACGCAAGGGTGTCTCCTTCGCAACTCGAGGGGCGCGCGGTCCCGTCCAGATCGAGTAGGTCCAGGTCGGTCCGTCGCGTCGTTGTGTGGCCCGACCCTAACGAATCGCGGTGTCCCTGAGAGGGTCCGCGGGGCAGGGGTGGCCGAACTGTGACTACCCAGACCTGACACATGTCGCCCGGGGGTGTCGGCAGAACCTGCCATGACCCGTCCAGAATGTGGACGAATCCGGATGATCAGGTCAGTCGATCCGTGGGTCGATCCGTGGGTCGATCAGTCAGTGGCTCAGTCAGTGGCTCAGTCAGTGGCTCAGTCAGTGGCTCCGTCAGTGGCTCCGTCGACGGCTCCGTCAGCCGAACCGGCGCTCGGCGAGGGCCCGGACAGCGATCGCGGCGAGCACCCGCGCGCCCACGGCGACCGCCCGCTCGTCCGCGACGAAGTCGGGTTGATGGAGGTCGTACGTCCGCCCGCCCGGCGTCCGGGTGCCGAGCCGGAGCATCGCGCCGGGGACCTTCTCGAGGATCCACGCGAAGTCCTCGCCGCCGAGGCTCTGCTCGGCGAGGACGACGCTGCCCGGGCCGAGCTCGGTGAGCACGGCCTCCTCGATGACCAGGACGGCGTCCGGGTCGTTGACGGTCGGCGGCACGCCGCGGGTCACCGTGACCTCCGCGCGCACCCCGTAGGGCCGGACGACGTCGTGGACGACGTCGGTGAGGATCGCGCCGGCCCGCGCCCAGACCACGGTGTCGAGGCAGCGCAGCGTGCCGAGCGCCTCCCCTGTGCGCGGGATGACGTTCGACGCGCCGCCGGCGCCGATCCGGCCCCACACCATGGCGACCCCGGCCCGTGGGTCGAGCCGGCGCGACAGGACCGCCGGGACCTGGGTGACCACCTGGGCGAGCGCGAAGACGAGGTCCTCGGTGAGGTGCGGGCGCGAGGTGTGCCCGCCGGTGCCGTGCAGGCGCACGTGGACGGCGTCGGACGCCGACGTGATCGGCCCGGGGCGGGTCGCGACGACGCCGACGTCGTTGCCCGGGTCGCAGTGCAGGGCGAATGCACGGTCGACGCCGTCGAGCGCACCGGCGGCGACGACGTCGAGCGCGCCACCGGGGTGCAACTCCTCGGCAGGCTGGAAGACGAGCCGGACCCGGCCGGGCAGGCCGCCGAGCGCGTCCAGGTCGGCGAGGGCCAGACCGGCCCCGAGGAGGGCGGCGGTGTGGACGTCGTGGCCGCACGCGTGCGAGACGCCGTCGGTGGCCGAGCGCCAGGCGTCGTCGCACTCGTCCGGCAGCGGCAGGGCGTCGAGGTCCGCGCGGAGCGCGACCGCCGGACCGCCGCTGCCGAGGTCGCACACGATGCCGGTCCCCGGCAGCAGCTCGGGCGCCAGACCGGCCCGCTGGAGCCGCTCCGCCACCCGCTGCGTCGTTCGGAACTCGTGGTGGCCCAGCTCGGGGTGCGCGTGCAGGTCCCGCCGGAACGCGACGAGCTCGTCGGCGTACGGCGCCAGCAGGGTGGCGAAGGCAGGAGTGGACACGACGGTGCTCAGGCTAGACCCGAGGCATCACGCGCAAGGGGCACGAACGTCACCCGTGTGTCGCGGTCCCGCCCGGCCGGTCAGAAGCTGTCGGTCAGAAGCTGTCGGCCGGGGTGTAGGTGCCCCAGACGGCGCGCAGCGCGTGGCAGACCTCTCCGACGGTCGCGCGGGCGGCGAGCGCCTCCTTCATCGGCGGCAGCACGTTGTCGGTGCCCTCGGCCGCGGCGCGCAGCGCGTCGAGCGCCTTCTCGACGGCGGCGTTGTCGCGTTCGGCGCGCAGCCTCGTGAGCGCGTCGCGCTGCTGCGCCTCGATCGTCGGGTCGACCCGGAGCGGCTCGTACGGCTCGGTCTCGTCGACCGTGAACCGGTTGACCCCGACGATGGCGCGCTCGCCGTCGTCGATCTGCTGCGCGACCGCGTAGGCCGAACGTTCGATCTCCTGCTTCTGGAAGCCCTGCTCGATCGCCGCGACCGCGCCGCCGCGGTCCTCGACCGCCTGGATGAGGGCCACGATCTCGTCCTCGAGGGCGTCGGTCAGCGACTCGACGACGTACGAGCCGGCGAACGGGTCGACCGTCTTCGTCACGTCGGTCTCGTAGGCGATGACCTGCTGGGTGCGCAGTGCGAGCCGCGCGGCCTTCGTCGACGGCAGGGCGATCGCCTCGTCGTAGGAGTTGGTGTGCAGGCTCTGCGTCCCGCCGAGCACCGCGGCCAGGCCCTGGAGCGCGACCCGCACGAGGTTGACCTCGGGCTGCTGCGCGGTGAGCTGGACGCCTGCGGTCTGGGTGTGGAATCGGAGCATCTGCGACTTCGGGTTCGTCGAGCCGAACTCCTCGCGGACGATCCGCGCCCACACCCGCCGGGCCGCCCGGAACTTCGCGACCTCCTCGAGCAGCGTCGTCCGGGCGACGAAGAAGAAGGACAACCGCGGGCCGATGTCGTCGACCCCGAGCCCGGCGGCCTGCGCGGCGCGGACGTACTCCTTGGCGTTCGCGAGGGTGAAGGCGATCTCCTGCGCGGGCGTCGCCCCCGCCTCAGCCATGTGGTAGCCGGAGATCGAGATCGTGTTCCAGCGCGGGAGCTCGGTGCGGCAGTAGGCGAAGATGTCGCTGACGAGCCGCAGGGACGCCTTCGGCGGGAAGATGTACGTGCCCCGGGCGATGTACTCCTTGAGGACGTCGTTCTGGATCGTCCCGGTGAGCCTGCCCGGGTCGACGCCCTGCTCGGCCGCGACGAGCTGGTACAGCAGGATCAGCACCGCGGCCGGCGCGTTGATCGTCATCGACGTCGAGATCCGGTCCAGCGGCAGGCCGCCGAAGAGGGTGCGCATGTCGTCGATCGAGTCGATCGCGACGCCGACCTTGCCGACCTCGCCGGACACCACCGGGTCGTCGGAGTCGTAGCCCATCTGGGTCGGCAGGTCGAAGGCGACGCTCAGGCCACCGGTACCCGCCGCGACGAGCTGGTGGTAGCGCTCGTTGGACTCCTTGGCGTTCCCGAACCCGGCGTACTGACGCATCGTCCAGGGCCGGCCGGTGTACATGGTCGGGTAGACGCCGCGCGTGTAGGGGTAGTCGCCGGGGACGCCGAGCCGCGTCGCGGGGTCGAACCCCGCCAACGACTCCGGTCCGTAGACCGGCTCGATCGGCAGTCCGGACTCGGTCCTCGCGTCGGCCATCCCGACCTCCTCGTCGCGTGCGGCGCACACCCGTCGCACCCGTGTCGAGGCTACCGAGGGTCCGTCGTGGTCACCCGGGACCAACCGGTGTCCCCCGTCACGTCCAGCCTCTCCCGCCCAGCGCTTACCAACCCAGCGCTTACTAGCGAGTCCTACCCGCTGAGTGGGTCGTACTCGCTAGTAAGCGCGACGACGGGTAGTAGGCGCGACGACGGGTAGTAGGCGCGACGACGGGAAGTAGGCGCGAGGACGGGAAGTAGGCGCGAGGACGGGTCAGGTGAGGTGGTGGTGCCCGTCGGCCTTGAGCCCGTCGACGATCTGCTTGACGTCCTGGGCGTGCCGGCGGCTCGTCACGAGGACGGCGTCCGGGGTGTCGACGACGACGACGTCCTCGAGCCCGACGACCGCGACGACCCGGCCGGACCCCGGCACGACGAGGCCGCACGAGCCCACCGACCGGACCCGGCCGGCGTCGCCGAGGACCGCGACGCCGTCGACCGGGTCGACCGCCTCGGCGACGAGCGTGGCGAGCGCCGCGAAGTCCCCGACATCGTCCCAGCCGAGGCTGGCCGGGACGACGGCCACCCGGCCCGCCGCCGCGGCCGGCTCGGCGACGGCGTAGTCGATGGCGACCTTCTCGAGCGTCGGCCAGACCCGCTGCAGGACCTCCTCGCGAGCGCCGGTGTCCCACGCCGCGGCGATCGTCTCCAGCCCCTGCGCGAGCGCGGGCCGGAACGTCGCGAGCAGCTCGAGCAGGACGTCGGCGCGCGCGACGAACATGCCGGCGTTCCACCGGAAGGTGCCCTCGGCGAGGTAGGCGGACGCGGTCGCGGCGTCCGGCTTCTCGACGAACGCCTCGACGACGCGCGCCGACGGGGCGCCCCCGACCGCGAGCGGGCCGCCGAGCCGGATGTACCCGAAGGCCGTCGACGGGTGGTCCGGCTCGATGCCGATCGTCGTCAGGTAGCCGGCCCGGGCCGTCGCGACGGCCTCCCGGACGCACGCGTGGAAGGCAGGGACGTCGCGGATCACCGCGTCGGCCGCGAACGAGCCGACGACGGCGTCCGGACGGCGGCGCCGGACCACAGCGGCGGCGAGGCAGATCGCCGCGGTCGAGTCCCGCGGCGAGGGCTCTGCGAGCAGGTTCCCGGCGGGCAGCCCGTCGAGCTGGCCGGCGACGGCGGTGGCGTGCGCACGACCCGTGACGAGCAGGACGCCGTCCGGACCGGTCAGTGGCACGAGCCGGTCCCAGGTCTGCTGCAGGAGGGTGCGTCCGGCGCCGGTGAGGTCGAGGAGGAACTTCGGGTGCCCGGCCCGCGACAGCGGCCACAGCCGCGTGCCGGCGCCGCCGGCGGGCACGACCGCGCAGAAGCCCGGCACTGCGCCGTCACCGTCGGACGTCGAGGCGCCACCGAGAGTCTCGTCCACCGGCCCACCGTAACGGGGCCGGGCGGGCCTCGCGGGCGCGACCGACACCTCACGCGTTCCCGCGACCCACGTCCGGCCTGCGTGGGCGAGCCGTCGGCCGGTCGCCGGTCGTCGGACTGTCGTCGGACTGTCGTCGGGCCGTGCCGGGACGAGCCTGACGACTTGGTCACAACGCGGCGTCCCCGGCGCGACCCTGCGCCGTCGTCTCACTACAGTGAGGCCATCGGACGCCGCCGTCCGGGCCGCTTCGGCTGCCCAGGTCGAGATCTGCCTCGCACGCAGGCCCGCACCGCCTCCGGCGGCCGTCCATGACGCGGACGTGGCGAGGAGGGTCTCACGTGGTTCAGGCACCCGCCGGCACGCTCTACCGAGGGCGTGAGGGCATGTGGTCCTGGGTGGCCCATCGGATCACCGGGGTCCTCATCTTCTTCTTCCTGCTCGTCCACGTCCTCGACACCGCGCTCGTGCGGGTCTCCCCCGAGGCCTACGACACGGTCATCGAGACGTACAAGAACCCCGTCGTCGGGCTCGGCGAGACCGGGCTGGTGGCGGCGATCGTCTTCCACGCCTTCAACGGGGTCCGCGTCATGCTCGTGGACTTCTGGTCCCAGGGGACGCGGTACCAGCGTCAGCTCCTGTGGGGCGTCCTGGCCCTGTGGGTCGTGCTCTTCGTGCCCTTCACCGTCCGCCATCTCGGCAACGTGTTCGGCTGACCGGCCCCGGAGGGACCTGAGATGACCGTTCCTGCTCTCGACGCCCCGCACTCGCCCTACACGCGGGCCTCGTCCACGCGCTCCAACTACGAGATGTACGCATGGTTGTTCATGCGCCTGTCCGGCGTCGTCCTGCTCGTCCTCGTGCTGACGCACCTGTTCGTCAACCTCGTGCTCGGCGAGGGCATCACCCAGATCGACTTCGCCTTCGTCGCCGGCAAGTGGTCCAGCCCGGTGTGGCAGGTCGTCGACCTCGTCATGCTCTGGCTCGCGATGATGCACGGCACCAACGGTGTCCGGACCATCATCAACGACTACGCCGAGCGCGACATGACCCGGCTGTGGCTCAAGGGGATGCTCTACTTCGCCTTCGCCGTCATCACGGTCCTCGGCACCCTGGTGATCTTCACCTTCGACCCGTGCCTCGACCCGGCGTCGACGCTCGACGTCTGCACCCGCTGACCCACGGCTCCACGGCACCGCACCGGCTCCACGGAGCGTCACCCGCAGCAGGAGGCGTACTGATGCAGACCCACAAGTACGACGTCGTCATCGTCGGTGCGGGCGGCGCCGGCATGCGCGCCGCGCTCGAGAGCGGCCGGCGCGCCCGGACGGCGGTGCTCACCAAGCTCTACCCGACGCGCTCCCACACCGGCGCGGCCCAGGGCGGCATGTGCGCGGCCCTCGCCAACGTCGAGGAGGACAACTGGGAGTGGCACACGTTCGACACGGTCAAGGGCGGCGACTACCTCGTCGACCAGGACGCCGCGGAGATCATGTGCAAGGAGGCGATCGACGCCGTCCTCGACCTGGAGAAGTTCGGCCTCCCGTTCAACCGCACCCCTGAGGGCCGGATCGACCAGCGCCGGTTCGGCGGCCACACCCGCAACCACGGCGAGGCCGCCGTGCGCCGGTCGTGCTTCGCCGCCGACCGCACCGGGCACATGATCCTGCAGACG
>Ga0209798_10001514_pt1 | contig 13968 bp, 13 predicted proteins | sample DOMMetBare3Fresh_FD_187475 | JGI IMG/M metagenome (GOLD analysis project Ga0209798, IMG submission 187475) | Wetland sediment microbial communities from St. Louis River estuary, USA, under dissolved organic matter induced mercury methylation -... | ecosystem: Environmental > Aquatic >...
GCCGTTGATGACGTGGCAGGCGCGGCAGCCCTTGTCCTTCACCAGCTTCTTGGCCAGGTTGATCGCCTCGGCGCCCGCGGTCTCGCGGTCGTAGCGGTGGCAGACGTTGCAGTTCATCTGGATGAGCGCGCCCTTCTCCGTGAGGCTGTACTCCTCGCCCAGCGTCCTCGAGAGCAGCGGCTCCTCCCAGTGCTCCACCGGCCCGTGGGCCTCGGGCGCGTCGATGGCGTATCCCTGCCCGCCGTGGCAGGAGGTGCAGCCGTAGCGCTCCGCCGGGTGGGCGCGGAGGATGGCGGCGGGGTGGGTGCGGAAGGGCTCCTCGGCCTCCTCGAAGCCCTTCCAGTGGGTGGCCTGGTGGCAGGTGACGCAGCGGTCGGCGTGCTGCAGCTCGGGCACCCAGATCTGCTGCAGTCCCGAGGGAACCGTCGCTGCCTTGTCCGCCCCGAGCTTGGCGGCGACGAGGCGCTTGAACTCGGCCTGGTAACCGCGCCAGTCGTGGTCGCGGTCGCTCCAGAGGAATAGCAGCGTCGAGGCGATGAGCAGGACGCCGATGACCGCCAGGATGGCGCGGTCGCGCTTTCGGAAGGGTGCGGGAGTGCGCTTCTCCATGTCAGATCCTCGTCGGCAGCACGGGCCAGGACTGCCAGGGCCAGTAGAGGTGCCAGTACGGTCCGCGGCAGAACGTCCCGACGAACGTGAGCGCCAGCACCACCAGCACCAGCAGGAGGAAGACCAGGTTCTGGGTGCGGCGGCTCTGCGGGAACCAGCGGCCGGCCGCCGCCGCCGGGCTGCGGTCGAGCCAGGGCCAGGCCACCAGCAGCGCGACGAGGATGCCCGGCAGGATGACGCCGCCGACGAAGGCGCCGTTCACCGTGAAGGAGCCGATCCGGATGGTGGTGTCGGTGACGATCTCCTGGAGCCAGAGGAAGTACCAGGGGGCCTTGGCCGGGTTCGGGGTGACGAGCGGGTTCGCCGCCTCCTCCAGCGGCGAGTGCACGAAGACCGAGAGGATGCTCACCGCGGCGATGGTCCCGAGCACCACGATGGCGATGCGCCGGGTGAGGTCGGGGATGGAGTTGACGGTGGTGTCGGGCGCCTCGACGGACGACGCCCGGATGGTCGGGCCGGTCCCGCGGGCGAGGCCGAGGAGGGTGTAGGTCTTGGTCCGGCCGGGCGCGGTCTCGGCCCTGGCCGGCAGCGCCGAGGCGTGGTCGGCGCGGGCCAGGCCGCCGTCCTTGCGGATGCGCCACATGTGGTAGGCGAAGAGCACGCCGAGCCCGCCCGGCAGCACGATGACGTGCAGGACGTAGAAGCGGATCAGGGTCGGCTGGTCGATGTTCCTCCCGCCGAGCAGCAGCTCCCGGATCTGCGGTCCCACGAGCGGCACCGCCGAGGCGATGTTGGTGCCGACGGTCACGGCCCAGTAGGCGAGCTGGTCCCAGGGGAGCAGGTAGCCGGTGAAGCTGAGGAAGAGGGTGAGCAGCAGCATCACCACGCCCATCACCCAGTTCCACTCGCGATGCTGGTTGCGCCCGGCGCCGTTCTTGTAGGCGCCGGTCAGGAAGACGCGGACCAGGTGGAGGAAGACGGCGGCCACCATGAAGTGGGCCGCGAAGCGGTGCACCGAGCGGATCCAGTAGCCGAAGGTGACGACGTACTCGATGTCCTTCACCGAGCCGTAGGCGCGCTCGACCGACGGCACGTGCAGGAAGAGGAGCGGAAGCCCGGAGAGCACGAGGAGCAGGAGCAGGGCCGCGGAGACGGTGCCGAGCCACAGCGAGTAGCGCCAGGCGAGCGAGTCCTTCAGCGCCTTGGCCGGGAACCAGTGGAGGATGAAGTTCGAGACGATGGCGTCGCCGGCCTGCCGGTCGGAGGCGGGGTGGACGCTCCACAGGGGCTGCGGATGGACCCCCGGGGCCTGCGGCTGCTCGGTCTTGGGAGAGGTTTCCACGGCGCGCCTCCTCAGGCGACGGTGAGGCGGAAGCTGCGCGCCACCGGATTGGCCAGGTCCACCACCAGCTGCCCGTCGTCCGGCGCGATGGAGAGGTGGTACCAGGCGAGGGCCTTCGGGGCCGGCCCGGCTACGTTCTCGCCGTCGCCGGCGTAGCGCGAGCCGTGGCACGGGCAGAGGAAGCGGTGGGTCAGGCGCAGCGGGCTGCCCTCGACGCTCCGCGTCTCCACCTGCGAGAGGGCCTCGGCGCGCACGGTGCAGCCGAGGTGGGTGCACACCGCCGAGATGGCGTGGAACACCCGCCCCTCCCGGAAGACGAAGAGGCGCTGATCCGGCAGGAACTTCATCCCGTCGGGGAAGTCCTGGGGCGGGCCCAGCTTCACCGTCGTGGGCGAGTCGTAGGAGACGTTGGGCACGAGGGATCGCAACGAGGCCAGCGCCTGGCCCCCCAGCGCCACCAGCCCGGTGCCGATGCCGATCTTGACGAGGAACTCCCTGCGGGCGTCCGGCTTGTCTGGCTTCTGGCTCATGCGGGCTCCTTCAGGGCGCGGGGGCGTAGCGCTCGGTGATGGAGAAGCGCTCCATCGTCATGGCGTCTGTCGGGCAGCGGATGGCGCAAAGGCCGCACCGGATGCAGCGGGTGTCGTCCTTGATCATGGCGGAGAGCGGGAGCCCCGCGGGCTCGGCCGCGGCCTCGAGGGCGCGGCGCTCCTCCTCGGGCAGCTCGATGTCCTCGTAGGGCACGAGCGCCAGGCAGTATTCCGGGCAGACGTCCACGCAGCGGCCGCAGAGGACGCACAGCTCCGGGTCGTAGATGGTCTGCACGTGGCACACCAGGCAGCGCGCCCCCTGCGCGCGCGCCTCGGCCTCGCCATAGCCGGTCTCCACCTCGGCGATCCCGGTGCGCCTCCCCACGTCGAGCGTGGGCGGCGTCTGCCGGTCGAGGACCTCGTAGCCGGCGATCATCCGGTAGTCGCGGGTCGGGAGCTTCTCCACCTCGATGACCGCCTCGACCCGCTCCGACTCGCGCGAGAGGTGTTCGTGGATGGAGCGTGCGGCCCGCTTGCCGTTCGCCACCGCCTCGATGAGGTTGCGGGGGCCGAAGGCCACGTCGCCACCGGCGAAGACGCCCGGCGCGGTGGTGGCCAGGGTCTCCTTGTCCACCTGGATGGTGCCCCCGGGCGTCAGGGCCACGCCGTCCTCGGGCTCGAGGAACGACAGATCCGGCCGCTGCCCGATGGCGAGGACGCAGGAGTCGGCCTCGAGGGTCACGACGTCCTCGTCGTCGTACTGCGGGGCGAAGCGCCCGGACGCGTCGAAGACCGACGTCACCTTCCGGAGCTCGATCGCCCGGAGCCGCTTCTCGCCCAGGAAGCGCCTGGGCCCGCGACGGGGCTGGAACTTGACCCCCTCCTTCGTCGCTTCCTCGAACTCCTCGTGGCCCTGCGTCGTGCGCAGCACCGGCATCTCGTCGAAGGCCTCGAGCGAGACGATGGTCACGTCGGTGGCCCCGCCGCGCAGCGCCTCGCGCGCCGAGTCGAGCGCCTCCTTGAGACGGGCGTCGGCCTCCTCGGGCAGGGCCGCTGCGAGCCGCTCCGCGTCCTCCTCGCGCCCCAGCCGAAGCGCGGTTCGCGCCGCGTCGAAGGCCACGAAGCCGCCGCCGATCACCACGACCCTGCGGCCCAGGTCCATGCGGAAGCCGCGGTTCGCGTTGAGGAGGTAGTCGACGGCCTTCACCACGCCGTCGAGCTCGACGCCGGGCACCTGGATGTCGCGCCCCTTCTGGACGCCGACCGAGAGGAACACCGCCTCGAAGCCGTCGCGCTTCAGCTCGGCCAGGCCGTAGGCCGGGCTCAGGGCGGCGCCGACCTTGAGCGTGACGCCGAGCGAGACGATCTTCTCGATCTCGGCCTGGATGATGCTGCGCGGCAGTCGGTACTCCGGGATGCCGAAGCGCATCATGCCGCCCGGCTCGCTGGAGGCCTCGAGAACGGTCACGGCGTAGCCGAGGAGCGCCAGGTCGTGGGCGGCGGCGAAGCCCGCCGGACCTCCCCCGACCACCGCCACCTTGCGCTTGCCGGCGCCCGCCGCCGGCGCGAAGGGGCGCACCGGGAGGTGGCCGACGTAGCGGTTGCCCTCGCCGACGAGCGCCTCGCGCAGCCGATCCTGCGTTGCGGGGTGGATCGACTCGACGCCGTACCGCTCGCACACCGTCCGCTTGAGCGCCCGGATGGTGATGGGCGCGTCGATGGAGCCGCGGCGGCAGGCGTCCTCGCACGGCGCCGCGCAGACGCGCCCGCACACCGAGGCGAAGGGGTTGGGCGCGCGGGCCACCAGGTAGGCGTCCTCGTAGCGCCCCTCGGCGACGAGCTGCACGTAGCGGCCGGCGTCGGTCGCGACCGGGCAGCCGGCCTGGCACTTCACCTGCGCCTTCCAGTCGTTCAGGTCCGGCAGACGTACCGGGAGCGGCATGGTGGGCTCACTAAGCGCGCGTCCGAGTGGTTGAGGAACTCCCTCGATGGGTTCGCGAAGCGCGGGAGCGCGCCTTCCCGCGCTTCGGTTGATCGCCGTCAACTGCCTGGATGTCGGCCAGCGTCGTGGTCTCGAGGAACCCCAGATAGGTCGCCTTGACGTCGGACCAGGCTGCGTGGGCCGGGCAGGCGGCGTCCTCGCGACAGGGCTCGTCGGGGCGCAAGAGGCAGCCGGGGCGCGCCCGCTTGCCCTCGAACGGCTCCACGATCTCCATGAGCTTGATCTGCCGGGCCGGCCGCGCCAGCCGGTACCCCCCGCGCACGCCGCGGCTGGCGGTGAGGACACCGGTGCGCGCCAGGGTGGCGAGGACCTTGGCGAGGTACGGGGCCGGGACCCCGACCTTCCTCGCCAGGTCGCGCCCCAGCATCGCATCGACCTGCTCGTTCGCGGCGAGCCAGGCTACGGCGCGGAGCGCGTGGGTGGCGGAGGCCGAGAGGGTCACGGCGGCGCATTCTAGAGATTCTGGATACGGATGTCCATAATCAACCGAACGGTGGACCCGGCGCAGGGTCGGCCGGGCAGGCCGAGCGCGCCCCGGGGCCTCACGCCCCGCGCAGGTTGCGCTCGACCAGGGCCAGGATCGCGGCCACGTCCTCGGACGCCTCCACGGCTCCCGGCACGCGGTGCGCGTGCTGCGCCAGGTCCTTGGCGAGCAGGGCGAGGAGGTAGCGCAGCCGCGCCCGCGCCTCGCCCTTGAGCGCGAGATAGTCCTCGTGCATCTGGTTCACGTCCCAGCGCCTGCCGTCGAACCGGCTGCGCCAGGTCTGGCCGGGCGCGTCGACGAGGTTCGGCTCCAGGATGCCCAGACCCTCGTCCTCTGCCCACGGCGCCCAGTCTACCGCGAGCGCCGCATCCCGCCTCAACGCCGGTGCCCGCCTCCGCCGTGGCCGCCGGAACTGCCTCCGCCGGAGTGGCCACCTCGGGGCGCGGTGAAGCCGCTCCGAGGAGCCGCGGCGAAGCTGCCCCGCAACGCGGTGCGACCATTCAGGCTCGGTTGCGCGTAACCAGCACGCGGAGCCGCGCCGTAGCCAGACCGGAGCGCCGCGCCGTAGCCAGACCGGGGCGCTGCGCCGTAGCCGGCACGGGGTGCTGCGCCGTAGCCGGCACGGGGCGCTGCGCCGTAGCCGGCACGGGGCGCTGCGCCGTAGCCAGCACGGGGCGCTGCGCCGTAGCCAGCACGGGGCGCTGCGCCGTAGCCGGCCCGGGGCGCTGCGCCGTAGCCAGCACGGGGCGCTGCGCCGTAGCCACTCCTGTACGGCGCAGGGTTGGTGCCCCGGTACGGCGCAGGGGAGGTCCCCCCGCGGCCGTACCACCCGCCGTTCCGGTAGCCACTGCCGTTCAAGCCCGCGTATCCGTACCAGTGGCCGTAGCCTGACCCGTACCAACCGAAGCGCCACGGACCGCCGACGCCGAAGTACGGCATCGGTCCCAGGCCCCACACCCAGGGCGCAACGATCCAGCTCCAGCCGAGGGACGGGGTGTAGACGTACATGCTCGGGTCAGCGCCGTTCGTGGGCACGTTGGTATAGGCGTCCCCGTACGGCATCCACACCCAGCCGTTCTGGTCCGTATAGACCCATTGCCCTTGCTGAGGGGCCTGCTGGGCAGGGGCTTCCGCCTGGTACTCCGGAGGCGCGGCATATTCCGTCTGCGCGGCCGGCGGCGCATCCGCCGGCGCCGGGTAGTACGGCTGCTCCGGCTGCGGTCCGTACTCGCTGGCCTCTGCCCACTGCGTCTCGACCGCCGCGCCGTCGTCGCTCGCCCCGCCCAGCGCAGGAGCCAGGGCCAGCGACGCGGACAGCGCCAGAACTCCGGTGAAGGTCTTCATACGACCTGAACGTCTGGGGGCGTCATCTATTCAAACCCACCCTCATTTTCGCGAATTACGCCCCTGATCGCCCTATCCTGGCTCCATGGCCGATCTGCCCCACGTCGACCTCGCCGACCTCTCGCGCTCGAGGCGGCTTCTCGAGCACCCGAGCCTGGCGGTCCAGGTCGCCGACTACGTCGGGATGCCCATCGAGGCGCTCGTGAAGCGGCTCCCCGCTGGCGCCCGGAAGGTGATCGGCGACGCGACGCAGAAGGCTCTCGGCGCCTCCCTCGACGTCGCGCTCCGGACCCTCGACGGGCGCCGGCCCGGCGCCGCTGCCGACTGGATCCACCGCGGCATGGTCATGGCGAGCGGCGCGGCCGGGGGCGCCGTCGGCCTTCCGGGCCTCCTCCTCGAGCTGCCCTTCTCGCTCACGGTGATGTTCCGCTCGATCGCGGACCATGCACGCGCCCAGGGCGAGGACCTCTCGCAGATCGCCGCACGCCTGGAGTGCCTGACGGTCTTTGCCTACGGTTCCCGGTCGCGGTCGGACGACGCGGCCGAGTCGGCCTATTTCGCGATGCGCGCGACCCTCGCCCGGGCCGTCTCGCAGGCGGCCGAGCTCGTCGCGGAGCGGGGAATCGCCGAGGCGGTCAGCGAGAAGGGCGCGCCGGCCATCGTCCAGCTCCTGGCCCGGATCGCCCAGCGGCTCGGCGTCAGCGTGACGGACAAGGCGGCCGCCCAGCTCCTCCCGATCATCGGCGCCGCGGGGGGCGCGGCCATCAACACCCTCTTCATCAACCACTACCAGGACACGGCCTGGGCGCACTTCACGGTGAGGCGGCTCGAGCGCCTCCACGGGCCCGAGGCAGTTCGGATCGCGTACGAGCGAGCCGGCGCCTAGGAGGAGCCGTGCCATGGCCCACCACCTGAAGCTCGTCTCGTTCGACCTGTGCCCCTACGTCGAGCGCAGCCGCATCGTGCTCTTCGAGAAGTCGGTACCCCACGAGGTGGAGCTCATCGACCTGCGCGACAAGCCGGCCTGGTTCCTCGCCATCTCGCCCATGGGACGGGTCCCGGTGCTGGTCATCGACGATCGCCCGGTCTTCGAGTCGATGGTCATCAACGAGCTCATCGAGGAGCTGTACCCGCTGCCCGCGCTCTTCCCCGTGGACCCCATCTCCCGGGCCGAGGCCCGCGGCTGGATCGTCTTCTGCAACGACGCGGTGATGCCGAGCGGCAACAGGGCCATGCTGGCGCTGGCGTCGGGACAGACCGGCGAGGCGCTGGCCCAGCCGCTCGCGGCGCTGCGCGACGCGTTCGGGAAGCTCGAGGCCAGGCTCGGCCGCGGCGGCGGCCCGTTCTTCCTCGACCGGCAGTTCACGCTGGTGGACGCCGCCTTCGCGCCGTTCCTCCGCCGCTGGAAGGCAGCCGAGGAATGGGGCGACCGCGATGCCCGCCTCCTCGCCGGATTCCCGAAGCTCGCGGTCTACGTCGAGGCCTTGCTCGCCCGCCCCAGCGTCGTCCAGGCCGACCCCGGCGACGTCGGGCCGCGGACGAGGCGCTTCTTCGCCGAACGGGCCGCGAAGACGAGTTGAGCGCGTCGCCCTCGGCGCCAGGCCCCGGCGCGGCTCGTGGCCCCGCCCGGGCACCCTCCGATTTGGGGCCCCAACTCGGTCCTACCGAATGGGGGAAGGATCGCGCACGATTCGCACGAGATGCAGGCCGCGGAGGCGCACGCCGCCGGGGAGAGCTGGCGCCACGTCGTGCGCCTCGAGAAGGTCGACATGACCTTCGGCAAGGTGCAGGCCCTCTCGCAGGTGGATTTCGAGGTCGGCCGCAACGAGATCGTCGGCCTGCTCGGCGACAACGGGGCCGGCAAGTCGACCCTCATCAAGATCGTGAGCGGCGTCCTCCGGCCGAGCGCCGGAAGGGTCGAGATCCGCGGCCGGCCCGTCGACCTCGACGACTACTCGGTGCGAAAGGCTCACGATCTGCGCATCGAGACGGTCCACCAGGGGCAGACCCTGGGCGAGAAGCAGCCGCTGTGGCGCAACCTCTTCGTCGGCCGGCAGATCGTCGGCCGGTTCGGCTTCATCGACGTGAAGAAGGAGAAGGAGATCGCCAACCAGCTGCTGCGCCAGGCCATCGGCTTCCGCGGGGAGGGCATCACGGCGGAGTCGACGGTGCGCGAGCTGTCGGGCGGCGAGCGCCAGGGCATCGCCATCGCCCGGGCGATGTACTTCGAGGCGGACCTGATCGTTCTCGACGAGCCGACCGCGGCCCTGGCCGTCAGCGAGGTCCGCAAGGTGCTCGCCTTCGTCGAGGGCGTGAAGTCGGCGGGCGGGGCCTGCATCTACATCGAGCACAACCTGGCGCACGTCCACGAGGTCGCCGACCGGCTGGTGATCCTCGACCGCGGCTCGGTGGTCGGGGAGTTCGCCAAGGGCGAGATCGGCCTGCCCGAGCTGACCGCCCGGATGATCGCCCTGCACGAGGGGCGCCCCCATGCCCGCGCCTGAGCCCGCCCGGATCCGGGCCCTGCGGATCGAGGGGCTGCCGATCGTCGCCGTGCTGGTGGCGCTGGTGGGGGCCTTCATGGTGGCCGCGCCGGAGGTCTTCCTCGGCTACCGGATCTACATGTCGTTCCTGGCCACGGTGCCGCCGCTGCTGGTCCTGGCGCTGGGGCTCACCCTGGTCATCGCGGCGGGCGAGATCGACCTGTCCTTTCCCTCCGTCGTCGCGCTCTCGGGCTGGGTGCTGGCCTACTTCATCCACGAGCTGCACTCGCCGTGGCTCGGGGTCGCCTTCGCGCTCCTGGCCGGTGGGCTGGTCGGCTTCGTGAACGGCATCCTCGTCGCCCGCATCGGCATCCCCTCCATCATCGCCACGCTGGCGACCCAGTTCCTGTGGGGCGGGCTCACCACCGTGTTCTCGCAGGGGCTGTCCTATTCCCTGGGCGACGTCGAAGAGCTCTTCCTGTGGCGCCTGCTGGTGGGGCGCATCGGGCCGCTCCCCGTGCAGGCGCTCTGGGCGCTCGCCATCGCCGTGGCGCTCTGGTTCGTGCTCAACCGCCATCGCTTCGGGGAGCACCTCCTCTTCATCGGGGACAACGCCAGGGTGGCCGAGGTGGTCGGCGTCAACGTGGCGCGAGAGAAGATCCGCCTGTTCGCGCTCATGGGCGTGCTGGCCGCCGTCGCCTCGCTGCTCCTCACGCTGGAGAACAAGAACTTCTTCAACACACAGGGCGGCGGATACCTCCTCGAGGTGATGGCCGCGGTGTTCATCGGCGGGACGTCGGTGTTCGGCGGCCAGGCGTCGGTCGTCGGCACGGTCGCCGGCTCGTTCATCATCGGCATGGTGGAGGCCGGGCTGGTGGCCACCGGGCTGCAGGGGTTCTGGGTGCGCGCCGTGGTGGGCATGGTGTTCCTGGCGGCGGTGATCGGCCACCTCGTCATCGAGGAGCCCGAGCGCGGGCGTGCCGTCTCCCGCGCCATCCGCGCCAGGATGGGATTCTTCCGGCGAGGCCCGGTACGGGGATAGGCCCGTGCCGGCCACGTCGGCCGTCGAGCAGCAACGGAGGTGTACGATGAGGCAACTCGCATCGATCGTCACGGTCTTCTGCCTGGCCACCGTGGGAGGCCCGGCGGCCCGCGCCGACGAGCTTCTGGGCACGGGCATCACCATGTACTTCCAGATGGGCGGGAACCCCGGCGACGGCTCCACCCTGCCGCGCACCAACGGCGCCCGCGCCGCGGCCGCGGCCCTGGGCGTGAAGCTGAACGAGCAGTACTCGGGCTGGCAGCCGGAGATCATGCTGAAGCACTTCCGCGAGGCGCTCGCCGCCTCGCCCGGCTGCATCGAGATCATGGGGCACCCCGGCAACGACGCCTTCGCGAGCCTGGTGGCGGACGCGGAGAAGCGCGGCATCGTCGTCACCTCCGGCAACTCTCCACTGACCCGGCTGAAGGACCAGTACGGAGGCAGCGGCTTCGGCTACGCCGGCGTCGACCTCTACGAGGGCGGCAAGCTGACCGCGCTGAAGATGATCGAGTACGGCGGCCTCAAGAAGGGGGACAAGGCCCTGGAGTACGGCCTGCGCGCCCAGGCCGAGCGCGGCAAGAGCGACCAGGGCCTCTACGACACGCTGAAGGCCGCGGGGCTGGACGTGGACTACATCGAGATCAGCCCCGAGGTGGACCACGACAGCTCGCTGGCCGTCCCGATCCTGTCCGCCTACATCCAGAAGCACCCCGGCCTCAAGGCCATCGGCACGCAGCACGGCAACGTGACCGCGTTCATCGGGAAGGCCCTCCAGGAAGCCGGGAAGAAGCCTGGCGAGGTCACGGTGGGTGGGATCGACCTGGCGCCGGCCACCATCGACGGGCTGAAGAAGGGCTACATCAGCGTGGTGCTCGACCAGCAGCTCTACTTGCAGGGGTTCCTGCCGGTCGTCCAGTGCGTCCTCTCGAAGAAGTACGGCCTCGCCGGGCTGAGCATCAACACCGGCGCCGGCGTGGTCACGCCCAAGACCATCGGCGCGCTGGTCCCGCTCATCGACAAGGGAATCCGCTGACCCGGGGGCCGGGGCGCGGCCGCCTCGCCCGCGGCCGCGCCCGGCGGCTGGAGACTAGCTGCGCCTCGGGCTCCGCTCGAAGGCCCGCCCGGGGTCAGGTGGACTGCCGCGGAGGCACGGCATGATGGCCGCGGGCGCAGGCACCTAACCACCGGCTGCAGTCGCAGCGGGTTCTCGAGAAACGCTGCGCACGACCGTCGCACCCTTTCTCGCCTCGAACAGCCTCTGCAGGAGGCAGAAGAGGAACACGAGAAAGCCGATCACGATTCTCGTCCACCATGAATTGAGGGTGCCCTGGAACACGATGAGCACCTGGATGGTCCCGTAAGCCAGTACACCCAGGACCGTCCCGAAAACGCTGCCGGCACCGCCGGTCAGCAGAGTGCCGCCGATCACGACCGTCGCGATGGCGTCGAGCTCCATCCCCTTTCCGTCCAGGGCGTAACCCGAAAGCGTATAGAACGTGAAGACGATTCCTGCCAACGCCGAACAGAAGCCACTCAAGGCATAAATCGCTATCTTCGTTCTTGCGACAGGCAGCCCCATCAGCAGGGCGGACTGCTCGTTCCCTCCAATTGCGTAGATGATGCGCCCGAACTTGGTGAAACGCAGGACATACGCACCGACCGCAACCACGACAAGCGCGATCACCGCGCTGGGTGAAACGAAGTTATTGCCGATGGTATTGATCTGCGAATGCGCTGCGGCTTGGAAGAAGCTGTCGCTGATCGCAATCGTGTCAATGCTCACGACGTAGCAGAGGCCTCGTCCTAGATACAATCCGGCAAGGGTGATGATGAAGGGTGGAAGGTCGAAGAACTGGATCAGGCACCCCATGAAGAAACCCAGGGCCGTACCGATCACGAGGACGATCAGGATCACCAGCAGAGGGTTCAGATGTTGCCTCTCCAGCAGGCTCGCCGAGATCATCGTCGCCAGGCCGAGCATGGAGCCAACGGACAGGTCGATACCACCGGAGATGATGACGAAGGTCATCCCCACGGCGAGTATCAAGAGATAGGCGTTGTCGATGAAGAGGTTGAGGAAGTTCTGAACCGAGAAGAAACCCGTATAGGCGAAAGAGCCCCATCCAAACATGAGCAAGAACAGCGCCAGAATGACCAGGATGGACAGGCTCCTGCTGTCGAGGAGTCTTCGAGTCATGCCACTGCTCTCCCCTTGACGAACGCTCCAGCGATCCTGCGCCGGAACCTCTCGGATTGCAGCAAGCTGACCGCGTACACCACGAGCGCCTTGACGACCTGAGATATCTCGGGGGCGACGTTGAATGCGTAGATCGTGGTCGTCAAGGTCTGGATGATCAGGGCGCCGATCATGCTCCCGAGCAGGTAGAACTTGCCGCCGTTGAGGGAGGTACCCCCCAGCACCACGGCCAGGATGGCGTCCAGCTCGTAGAGATTCCCCGCATTGTTGCCGTCGGCGCTCATGACGGTGGAGCAGACGACCAGCCCGGACACTCCGGCGCAGAATCCGCTGAAGACGTACACTCCCAGTAGGATATTCTTGGCGTTGATGCCGGCGAAGCGGGCCGCCGTGGGGTTGATTCCCACCGATTCGATGAACAGGCCAATCGCCGTCCTTCTCGTCACGAGCGTGGTGAGAAGCAGGAGACCCGCGACGAGGTAGATGGAGAAAGGCAGGCCCAGCCAATAGCCCTGGCCGAAGATGGCGAACGGCTTCACGTAGAGCCAGATGACCATGGCATTGGTCAGCACCATCGCGATGCCGCGGCCTGCGACGAACAGGATCAGGGTCGCGATGATGGGCTGCAAGCCAATCCGCGACACGAGTATCCCGTTCCAGACGCCCGCCGCGGTCGACGCCAGCAAGGCGGCGGCGATGGCCACGCCGAGCGGATACTTGGGCACTCCGGCGAGGTCGCCGCCGAGCAGGATCGCGACGACGCCGGCGGAGATCGCCACCACCGAGCCGACCGAGATGTCGATTCCCTTCGTCGCGATGACGAGCGTCAAGCCGATCGCGAGCAGCATGATGGGGGCCGCGTTCTTGAGGATGTCGATCAGGTTGCCGTAGAGGTGCCCTTCCTTGACCTCCATGCGAAAGAAGTTGGGGGTGAAGAAGGCGTTGAAGAGCAACAGACATCCCAGAGCGGCGATGGGCCACACCAGCTTGCTGCGACTCAGCGATCTCGCAGATGGCACGCTATCCCCCTTCCGCGATGGTCCGCATGATGTTGCGCTCGTCCACGTCCTGCCCGCTCAGCTCTCCAACCTTCGCGTGGTCCTTGAGGACGGCGATCCGTTCGCTGCAGCGGACCACCTCCTCGAACTCGGAGGAGATGAAGATGACCCCCATTCCCTGCCGGCTGAGATTCAGTATCAGCTCCATGATCTCCAGCTTGGCTCCGACGTCGATGCCGCGCGTCGGTTCGTCCAGTATCAGCACGGCAGAGTGGGTCGCCAGCCAACGTGCCAGCATGACCTTCTGTAAATTTCCGCCGCTCAGCTGGAGGGCTGCGTTCTCGGTGCTGGGAGTCTTGATCTTGAGCGAACCGATCAGCTCGTCCGCGATCTCGAGCTGCTTCTTCAACGGAATGAACTTGAGCATTCCCCTCCTGGCCTGGAGGGCGAGGATGATGTTCTCGCGTACGGTGAGCTCGCCGAGGACTCCCTCGTTCTTCCTGTCCTCCGGACAGAACCCCATGCCGGCCAACATGGCGGCCCGTGGAGAGCTGACGTTCGTCCGCTTCCCCTTGACCTGGACCTCGCCCTGGTCGGCGCCGTCGATGCCGAAGATGAGCTTCGCCATCTCCGTTCGGCCGGAGCCCAGCAGCCCCGCGAGGCCGAGGACCTCGCCTTCGCCGAGGTCGAGGTCGAAGGGGGCGATGGAGCCGCGCAACCCGAGCTGGCGGATGCGCAGAACGGGCGCCTCCTTGTGCGCGGTGGCGATCTCCTTCTTCTTCGCGGCGTGCTCCGTGGCGTAGCTGAACTCGGACAACTCCTTGCCGAGCATCTTGGCGATGAGGTCCAGCTTCGGAAGCTCGGCCGTCTTGTATTCCCCGCAGAATTCCCCGTTCTTCAGGACGGTGATCCGGTCGGAGATGCGGTAGGTCTGGTC
>Ga0209798_10001515_pt1 | contig 13963 bp, 14 predicted proteins | sample DOMMetBare3Fresh_FD_187475 | JGI IMG/M metagenome (GOLD analysis project Ga0209798, IMG submission 187475) | Wetland sediment microbial communities from St. Louis River estuary, USA, under dissolved organic matter induced mercury methylation -... | ecosystem: Environmental > Aquatic >...
GAGCGCCATCATTCGCCGGGACTTTTTTGGCTCCCTGCGCACGCGCAGGCCGGGCCGCTTTGGCTGCGTAAAGAGACTGATCAGCGCGGCCGAGCAGTTGTTCGACGCTTTCACCCGTCTGGTACTGCGTGTAACCAGAAGAGGCGGACACATTGATTTTCTCTCCCTCGAAATCCATCTCGAAGGGCGCCAGCCGCGCCAGCACAACCTTCACCTTCTCGGGAGGACATCCGGGGAGCAACACCAGAAATTCATCGCCACCCATGCGTACCGCAAAGTCGGAAGCGCGAACCGCCTTGCGGATACGATGCGCAATCTCCGTCAAGACCAGGTCACCGGCAGCGTGACCAAGCCGGTCATTGATCCCCTTGAGATCATCGAGATCGGATACGAGCACCATGAGCGGTTCGCCGTATCTGTCGGCCCGTGCGATCTCTGTTCGCAGTCGATCCTCGACGAAGCGTCGATTGTAGAGGCCGGTGAGCGGGTCGAGAACCGCCAACTCATATAAATTATCGATCCGCGGTCTTATTTGATTGCGCAGCAGCTTCAGAAGATGTTGCTGGTACAAGGTATAGATACTGAGAAGCAACAACAGCCCGAGTAAACCTCTGACGTAAAGCGGCAGTTGCGACCAGAGAGGTGAAATATGATCTTGCTGCGGAAAAGAAAGAACAATTATGGTTACCAACAATAGTATGATCACGGCGACAGCGTTCCACCACTGCCAGCGATTTTTCCGATCCATCCGCCGCTGTATCAAGCGGATTTCATGTTCACGGTCTTGGGTCCGGGAGTCGGGGGTCTGCGGTTTGAGCTGGTTCATTGATTTATCTGCACTTATGGTTTCGCTTTACTTCCCCCTTGTTCGAATTGTTAGGTCGATGGATAGGAGTCGCCGGGCGCGGCCGCGCTCTCAGGATCACAACCAGGCCAGGTACTCTCTGGGCGGGTTGCTTCTATACGAACCGGAAGATAGAAGTCAAATGCACTTACTGCATCGCAAAGATGGCCGTTGGGGCATGGTATTTCTTATCCCAATCGACGTAAGGAACATCGGTCGCTCCAATCACATACCTCACCACCTGCCATTTGCGCCCGCGCTTTCGCAACAGGGCGACGACGCTATTGTCGAAAGCTCCTGCATCGATGGCTGTTTGGTAGACCGTTCCGTGATAATCGATCGCGTCTCCATTCGGCTGTTGTGGGGTTGCTCTGAGGAACGCCCACCCATTCTGCACCTTCAAAAGATCAATTTTGAAGATCACCCTGGTTTTCAAATGCTTCTCGACGGGCTGACGCAAAGCATCAGTGATGAGCTGGCGCTCTGGCGTGCCTCGCCCCGGAGTGTACGGCTGATTCTGTGCTGATGCCTGACAACCGAATAGAACCAAAACAGCGACGCAGCAAATTAGTTTGTACAAATTATTTCTCCCAGTTAGTCAAGACCCTGGCAGCCGACTCGCAATCTCAGGTCATCACGGCGAATCTACACCTTCAATTACCGCGCTTGCAATACCTGGGGCGTCTGGCGCGATTCGTTCGCCATGGTTACTCATCCTCAAGGTGCTTAAAGGTTCCGCGGCGTGGCAGGAAGTGCGATCATTGTTGTCTCGATCTGGCCCAGATCTGCCCAGACGACTCCATTTTCATCTACCACGATTATCCCATTGGAATCCTGGCCAGCCAGCCAGCCAAAAATCTGCCGGTCACTCGTCGTTGTGTGATCGGTAGCGCCGTGCTTTTCAGCCCACGCTGGTATCACAAAACTCAACCGGGCTCCCAGGGAGAGGGCACAAGCAGTTCCCTTCCCAATCTCAGGGACGGGCCACAAACGGCGCTCCTTCGAGAGGCGCCAGGCAGGACCATCTCGCCAAGCCGCCCCGGATGCCACAAATGCGTTAATAATCTCGCGCGGCAGAAATATGTCATCAGCCGCCGGACAGTCAACCATCCCCGCCTCATCTTCGCCTCGTATGCGACCTTCGGCCATTACTCGTAAGCCTCAGAACCCGCCTTTTTCTTGAATCAAATCGCTTATTACGTTCGCTTGTTCGGAATAGTATCTTAAAACGTTGACTATTGCGCAAGACCAAATGTACAATGAGCCGCTCAAATCGCTCAGCAGGTCCAGGCAGAAAGAAGGCCGGAGTGGTTTGGTCAGGAACGGCTCGTCGGGACCACCAGCGCGTTGATGCGGCGGCCCCGGCAAATCGAGGTTTAGCCCTCAAGCAAGCGATCTGAAATCAAGGGAAGACCTCAGGAGGTTCAGAAATGTTGGCTGAGAATCAGATGGTTCGGCAGTTTTTCTTCCCCGTTCCTGCGGGAACTGCGACCGTGGAGCACGTCGCGACTGCGCGACTTCCGACGCGGTATGGTGACTTTAGCATTTCCGGCTACCGATCACTTTCCAGCTCTGAAGAATTTGTCTCCGTCTTCAAGGGCGACTTGCGGGCAGACACCCCCGCCCTGGTTCGCATTCACTCTCAATGCCTGACAGGTGACGTGTTTGGTTCGGCGAAGTGCGACTGCGGATCCCAACTCGAACGAGCGATGAGCTTGATTGCCGCGGAGGGTCGCGGGGCGATCGTCTACCAACTCCAGGAAGGACGAGGCATAGGTATTGTGAACAAGATTCGAGCATACGCCCTTCAGGACGAGGGGGCCGACACCATAGAGGCTAATGTCCGCCTCGGATTGGAAGTTGATTCGCGTGAATACAGCCAGTGTGTCGAGATTTTGAAAGAGTTGGGTTTGCGCAATGTGCGCGTGATGTCGAACAATCCCCTAAAACTCGAGGCGATCAAAACCGGTGGACTAAATATCGTTGAACGCGTTTCGCTGGATATCGATGTTCCCCGCGAAGCGGCCTTTTACCTGCTGACCAAGAAGACCCGCATGGGCCACCTGCTTGAGAGGGTTGATTGACGATCAGCAGAGAAAACAACAACATGATGAAAGACACAGAGGTACTAATCGTGGGAGCGGGACTGGCAGGCCTGGCCTGCGCCCGGTATCTTCAACAGGAAGGAATCCCATTCCAAATAGTCGAGGCTTCAAATTCTGTCGGAGGCCGCGTCAAGACGGATGTGGTGGACGGCTTTCTGCTGGATCGCGGATTCCAGGTCCTGCTGACCGCCTATCCCGAAGCACAGAACGTGCTCAACTACTCGACGCTCAAACTCCATGAATTTTATCCCGGCGCAATTGTTCGTGTGGGCGAGCACTTTCACCAACTGGCTGACCCTTTTCGTGAACCTATGGATGCCCTGGCAAACATCTTTTCGCCGATTGGAACTCTCACCGACAAGCTGCGCGTTGCTAAGCTGAGACGCCGCATTGTGGCGGGGAAGCTTGACGAACTCTTCCAGCGTGCGGAGCGCACAACGCTGGCAGCATTGCGTGGTGAGGGTTTCTCAGCTTCCTTCATTGAGACTTTTTTTAGACCTTTTCTCGGCGGAGTCTTTCTCGATCCGGACTTAAATACCTCCAGCAGAATGTTTGAATTCTTGTTCCGAATGTTTTCGCTTGGCGACACCTCGCTGCCGGCCCAGGGCATGCAGGCCATACCGGAACAACTCTATGCCAGCCTGCCGCAAGCTGCTGTCAGGCTGAACACTCAGGTGCAGAAGGTTACGAGAACTACCGTCAGTCTGGCTTCAGGTGAACAAATATCGGCGGATGCAGTAGTTGTCGCCACTGACGGATATACGGCGGCTCCTTTGCTCGACCGGCCCGTGCCTGCTTCGCACTCAGTAGCCTGTTTTTACTTTGCGGTGGAGCGCCCCCCGGTCAACGAACCGTTGCTGGTTCTGAACGGAAATGGAGACGGCCCGGTGAACAACCTGTGTGTCCCCAGCATGGTCACCAGATCCTATGCGCCGGCCGGTGCAGATTTGGTATCCGCCACGGTGCTAAGGCCCGAACGATACCCACCCGCCCGGCTTGAGGCTGACGTACGGGAACAACTGTCGAAATGGTTTGGTCCAGCCGTCAGCAAATGGGAACACCTGAGAACCTACTGGATCAATCGAGCCCTGCCCGAGCAACTTTCGCTTCCGGCCACCGCCGGGCTTGATTTGCCCACGGTGATTAGGGGGCTCTATGTTTGCGGCGATCATACTGACACCGCGTCCATTAATGGGGCGCTGAGATCTGGGCGTTTGGCAGCCCAGGCCATAGTTGACAAATGGCGGCATCCACTTGGCGAGCGGGGAAAAATTCGAACAATTCCAATCACGGCGCTACACTAAAGCACTGAGGAATAATCATGAGGCAAAGAAATGGAACGAAGACAATCAGCGAGCACGACTTCAAGCGTCTGTGCGGCCAGGTGTGGGCCGATTCCCTTTCCTCTCTGGATTTGCCGGACGCGCAAAGACCACAGATAGGTGAAGAGAGTATTTTGCTCAGGCAAGTTCTCCAGCTCATGCGAGCGCACCTCGATTTGGGAACAGAGCCAGTGGGCGCAACCAATTCCGGAGCCTACCGTCGCGAAATTGATGACCTGCTGCAAAGGCACGCAGAGCCGGAATTTGATCACGATAGAATTCTCGGTCGTCTCTTAAGAGAGGTGTTGCGGCAGCAGGTAGCTTAGGCAACGCCACCGAGGAACGATTGCGTGTCGCGCAAGAGTTTGCTTTGTAAAGGCTGAGAAACTGGCGCATGAGGTCAGCAAATCGATCAACCAGCGCGGGCAGCGTGTGGACCGAAGCAGAATGGTCTCTGCGAGACCAGCAAACCACCGGGCTTGCTCTTAAAGCGCTGTCTGAAGCGGAAGCCTGGAACGTTGTTGTCCGCCAGGCGCGCGCAGTTCTTAGACAATACAGCTCAAGTTTCTATCTCGTCACACGATTTCTGCCACCACTAAAGCGGCAAAAGGTTGAGGCCATTTACGCCGCAGTGCGCTATCCGGATGAAGTGGTCGATACTTTCCCACTCGATCCGAATGAACGCCAGGTCCGGCTCGATGATTGGAAGGATCAGTACGAAACCGCACTCGCGTGCGACTCAATTCACGAGGCACTGCGACGGGGCTCATCAAGCTTCCTGGTTGGATTTGCCAAAATAGTGCGCGAGACGGGCATTCCGAAGCAACATTATCACGCGTTCCTGCAGGCCATGAGACTGGACAGTCAGCCGCGCCTTTTCACCAACCTCCGGGATCTGATCGATAACTACATTTACGGCAGCGCCGTTGTAGTCGGCTACTTTCTCACTCACGTCTATGGTTCGGTTACTGAGTCTGATTTCAATCGCGCTTTAGATTGTTCGCGGAATCTGGGCATCGCGCTGCAGCTGACAAATTTTCTGCGCGACGTCGGCGAAGACTTCAAGCGCGGGCGCATCTACCTGCCGCAGGACCTGCTGAGATCGAAGGGTATCGAAAAACCGGACTTTGAAAACCCCGACCAGCACGCTGCCGTTTCGGCAGTAGTGGAGCAACTGGTGGCCGTGGCCGAGCGCTATTATGTACATTCCCTGGCGGATCTCGATGCCTTTAACGAAGATAGTCGGGTGGCAATCCATGCCTGCATCAAGGTCTATCGCGGCTTAAACGATCGTTTAGCGGTCAATCCTTTTCGCCCATCGCACCGTGAGAGCATGCCGGCTGGCGAAAAATTCAGGGCCTTGCCGGCCAGCAAGTACTGGCGCGTTCCGCTTGCTTACTTGACGAAATAGCTGGGCGCCCATGGCGCGCAGTGACCGCAAATGAAAACCAGCAACAAACAAGTAACGATCATCGGCGCCGGCCTGGGCGGATTGAGCGCAGCCATTTATCTGCGCCTGGCCGGGTACGAGGTGCGCATCCTGGAAGCTAACGAGCGAGTTGGCGGCCGCGCAAATTTGATTTTGCGCGATGGGTTTCGCTTCGACACCGGTCCAAGTCTGCTTAACTATCCGTGGGTCTTTGAGGACTTATTTCGCGCAGCCGGCCGTGACTTCTATGACTATGTGGAACTCCTCGCAGTTGATCCGGCCATCAAATTTCAGTGGGCCAATGGCACTCACTTCACGCTCTCCAGCCAGTTGCCGCGTCTGCTGGAAGAATGTGAAAGGCTCGAACCAGGTTCCCGCCCCGCCCTGCTCAGTTTTATGCAGGATGCGTCGGCCAAATATCGCATCGCGTTTGACAGGCTGATCAGCAGCAACGTCGATAACCCTCTGAAATGGTTGGCGGCTCTATCACCGGCGGAACTTTTGCGCGCCGGGATCTGGCGTTCGCTCGACAGTGAACTCGGCCGCTTTTTCCAAAACCATCACATCCGCGAGGCGCTGGGCTCTTACGCAATGTACTTGGGCGGCTCTCCCTTCAATTTGCCCGGCATGTTTTCGATCTTGCCTTATGGCGAACTGGCCTACGGACTTTGGCTGCCGCGTGGCGGCGTCTACGGTCTGGTCGAGGGGATGGAAAAGTTGGCCCTTGAACTGGGCGTGGAGATTCAAACCGGTCAACGCGTGAAACGGATTGCCTCTAAAGATGGCCAGGTCACCGGAGTGGAGTTAGCCGAGGGACGCTTTCATCCTGCTTCGCTGGTCGTTTCAAATGTTGACTTGCCCACTACTCAAGCCAGTCTCCTGACTGGGATAAAAGCGCATGGTCGCGCGGGCAGTCCGCGTATGACACCAGGCGTAATTACTTTCTACTGGGGCATTCGCGGTGAGGTAGAAAACCTTGGGCATCACACGATTTTTTTACCAGACGACTATCGCGCGGCCTTTACGGACCTGTTCACTAACAAACGAATCTCTGTAGATCCGCCTTTTTACGTGAGTGTTCCATCGGCTACCGACACCTCCCTGGCACCCCCAGGAGATAGCGTCGTTTTTGTGTTGGTGCCGACGCCGCTGTTGAGCGAAATGCCGGAGGCTGATTGGCAGTTGGAGGCCCGCAAGGTACGAGAAAAAGTACTCAACCGGCTGTCGCGACACGGTATCGAAATCGACCCGCGGAAAATTGTGGTTGAAGAAGTGCTGACCCCGGTCGACTGGCGCGACCGTTTTGGACTTTATGATGGATCGGCTTTTGGGGCGGCGCACACGCTGTTTCAGATCGGTCCATTTCGCACTCGCAACTACTCTCGCGAGATGCGGGGTCTCTATTACGTGGGCGCCAGCACCACACCGGGAACCGGAATGCCGATGGTGGTTTTGGGCGGCAAACGAACGGCGGAGAGGATCCTTAGTCATGCACGTTGAGAGGTATGGCGCGGGAGCGGAAGTCTACCTCGCCCTGCACGGGTGGGGCGGGGACCATCGCACCTTTGCCCCGATCGCCGCGCAAGTCCCTTCGTCTGCCTCGCTGTACAGTGCTGATCTTCCCGGTTGTGGCGGATCGCCGGCACCGAGAGATTGGGAACCCTCCTCGATTGTTGACGAGATCAGCTCGGCCATTGAGACAATTGGCGCTGAACGCCTTACTCTGATCGGCAATTGCAGCGGCGCTAATCTGGCGCTCCTGACAGCAACGAAACTTGGTTCAAGCATTGCGAGACTAGTACTAGTAGACGTTTTCGCTTTCATGCCGCGCTACTTTCGACTCTTTACGAACCAAAGCTATGGCCGCTATGCGTACTATTCGGCTTTCGCCAATCCAGTCGGCCGCTGGTTAGGGAACCAGTCGCTGCGCGGGCATCGCACTACTGAAACAGACCTGACCAGCTCGTTCGTGGCAATCGATCACAAGGCCACTTATCGCTACCTGCAGATGCTGGCTAAGATCGATGGTCTCGAACAGTTTCGCGATCTGCAGATGCCAATTGATATTGCCTACGGCGAGCGAACCTTTGGCGCGGTCAAAAGGTCGGTAGCTCATTGGCTGGGGCTATGGCCACAGGCCCGCGCAGTAGAGTTGAAAGGCGCAGGCCACTTGCCTTTCGTGGAGGCTACGGAGCAACTGTGCCGGCTCATCTTCGAAGAAAAGGAGAACTTGTGACCCCGGAACTGGCAAACTTCATTTGCGATCACCAGGAGGAGGTAGAGACTGCCTTGCGCAGGCACCTGCCCATCAGCAGCAAGCCGGGCACCGCACGCTTTAACCAGGCCTTACATTACGCCGTCTTTCCCGGTGGCAAGCGGCTGCGGCCAATCATCGCGCTGCTGGCCGCCCGCCTGGCAGGAGTCGGCCAAAAGGCGATGCCCAGCGCCTGTGCGATTGAGTTTCTGCATTCAAGCTCCTTGATTCTCGACGATCTGCCGGGAATGGACGACGCCGACATGCGGCGCAACAAAAGGGCGCTGCACCTGGTTTTTGGCGAAGGCCTGGCCGTACTAGCCGCGGTCGCGTTGCTCAACCAATCGTATGCCTTGCTGGTGTCAGGCGCGCGCGAGATGGATGGCGAAAGCCGTTTGGCAGATCTGCTGGAAGAGGTGGCCAACTGCATTGGCGCCAACGGAATGATAGGCGGGCAGGTGATAGATTTGGAGTCCAACGCCACCGTGATGGATCGCGAACTGCTGGTCCATCGCGATGCCAAGACAATCGCGCTGATGCGCCTGATGATGACCTGTAGCGCGCTGACTGCGGGGGCCAGCGGTGACGATCTGGCAGCGCTCGCCGGATTTGGGGAACTTATGGGAGAGGCCTACCAGATTTGCGATGATTTGCTTGACGTGTTGGCAGAGAGTTCACAGACCGGAAAGACTCCGGGACAGGATTCGCGTCACTGGCGTCCTTCAGCAATTATGGAGCTCGGCCATCATGCGGCGTATGGCCTGGCGCTCGCCCAGCTTGAAAAAGGAAAAGTTCTGCTGGCCACTCGCTTTGGCAACGTTGCAGAGGTCCGGCTGCTCTGCGAGATTGCAGATCTAATAACCAGTAAAGTTCCGGGACTGAGCCGATTTTCTGAATCGCCGGTCGCATTGTCTATGGGGTCGAGTTGATGCGCCGGAATGGGCGCGCTTGATCCGCGATCCGCAGGCGCCCACTCTATGATCTTCGCTTTCCTGCTTTTGATGCTCGAGTTGCTGTTGCTGGGGGTTGTGCTGTGGAACGTCCTTGCCTGGCCTACGGTCACTGCTGCAGCCACTCGAGAGGGAGAGATTTCCATTCTGATTCCGGCGCGCAACGAAGAACGGAATCTAGCCGACTGTCTCTCCTCCCTGAGCACGCAGGGCGCGGTCGTCAAAGAAATTCTCATTTACGATGACCACTCGACCGATCTGACGTTGAACATTATTGAGCAGCACGGTCAGCGCGACCCGCGGATCCGTCTTGTTGCCCCAGTTGCATTGCCCACCGGTTGGGGTGGAAAAAACTTTGCCTGCGCCCAACTCGCCAATGCCGCAGGTTGTGAATGGCTCCTGTTTCTCGATGCCGATGCGCGTCTCTCGGAACACTCAGCGATCAAAATCCTGAACGAAGCTTGCCGGCGTGAGCTAACCTTACTTTCCTGCTGGCCCGGATTGGAGCTAAATAGTTTCTGGGAGCAGACTTTGCTGCCCATGTTGAACTTCCTGGTCTTCACACTCTATCCCGCGCCCCTTTCGATACGACGTAACGATCCTTCTCTGGGCCTGGCGCATGGCGCCTGCCTTTTGGTCCGCCGTGATAAATATTTCACGTCCGGAGGCCATGCGGCGGTGCGCGACGCTATCACGGAAGACATTCGCCTGGCCCAACTGTGGCGTGAGTGTGGCGAGCGAGGCCTGTGTCTGGACGGCACTGGCACCGTAACCGTGCGCATGTATCGCTCGCTTTCGGAAATATGGAGCGGCTTTCAGAAGAATTTCTTCCCGGGATTTCGTTCGTCAGTGACTTTCTGGACCTTTGTGGCGATGCACTTTGCCTTGTTCCTGCTGCCATTTGTCCTGCTTCCGCTTGTTATTTTTCGCGGCAGCCTGGCGACGTGGACACTGCTGGCCGGCGTTTTTTGCGTTTTGCTGATGCGGCTGCTGCTGGTTTTAAGATTCAAGCAGCCGCTTTGGCCTATTCTGCTGCACCCTCTCGCGGAGGCCTTTCTGATTTTGTTGGCGTTATCTTCATGGTGGCGCTGCCGCGGCGGCAAGGGTGTGGAATGGAAAGGGCGCAGCTATCATCCCCGCGCGCAAGCATAGCGGCGTCTCAAAAATGCAAAAAAGAAAAGCAGTGATCATCGGCGGCGGTTTGGGTGGATTGGCAACCGCTCTGCGCCTGGCCGCTAAAGAGTGGGATGTTACTGTCTGTGAACAGGGCGCTACGCTCGGCGGCAAGATGAATCGCTGGGAGAAAGATGGATTTCGCTTTGATACCGGCCCTTCGCTTATCACCATGAAGTGGGTGTTCGCAGATCTCTTCCGCGCCGTCGGCAACAGCATCGATGATCATCTGCAGTTTGTGCAGATGCAACCGCTGGCCGCATATGTTTATGACGATGGGACGCGCTTCACCTATTCTTCATCTCTGCCTGAGTGGCTGAAGACGATTGAACAACTTGAGCGGCGCGACGTGGACGGGTTTCTGGGATTCATGCGGCTGGGAGCGCGTCTGTTCGAGCTCTCGCAGGAAACGTTTCTGCGCCGCGCGCCGCAGGCGCCACCTGATTGGCGATCGATAATGGCGCTGCGCCACCTGCCATTGCGTTACGGCTGGGGCAATTATCACAAGACGGTCGCCGCCCACTTTCGCAGCCCGCATCTGCGACAGTTATTCGATCGCTATCCCACTTACGTTGGGTCCTCGCCGTATTGTTCACCCGCCACACTTGCGGTCATTCCCTACATTGAATACGCGTTTGGCGGTTGGCACATCAATGGCGGTCTTTACCGAATGGTTGAGGCTCTGACGACGCTCGCGGAGCAGTTGCAGATTACGCTGCACACCGAGGCACGGGTCGCTCGCATCCGGCACGAGGCAAACACCGTCAAGGGCGTAGTGCTGGCTGACGGTCAGGAACTCGACGCGGATGTTGTGGTGATGAACGGCGACGCCTCTTTGACCCGGACGATGCTGGACCAAGAACCCAGGCCAATGAACGCGCTGGATCGTTCCCTCTCAGGACTGGTGTTTCTTGTGGGCGTGAAGCGCAATCTTCCTGAGATCGCGCAGCACTCGGTCTTTTTCACCGCGGATTACCAAAGAGAGTTCTCCCAATTATTTGACGATCGCAGTTTTCCCGATGACCCTACGGTCTACGTCAGCGCCCCGAGTCGCAGCGATCGTTCGCTGGTGCCGGGTGACGGCGAAACACTCTTTATCATGGCGAATGCTCCTGCCAACGATGGCGACTTGTGGTCCGATGCGGACATTGCACGAGCTCGCGAACGGGTCTTTGCGCGGCTACACAAAGGTGGCTTTCCTCAGCTCGGCGAAGCGGTCGTTCAGGATGTCTGGACGCCACGCCGGATTGGACAACGCTATTTGATGCCCGGTGGCGCGATCTATGGATTGAACTCGCACGGCTGGCGTCATGCATTTCTGCGCCCGCCAAACAAGGACCGCCGCCTGGGTGGCTTATATCAGGTGGGTGGCAGCAGTCACCCGGGAGGTGGGACTCCGACGGTGCTAATCTCCGCAAAGATCACTTGTGAACTAATCGAGAAGTATTCTTAGTTTCCAGAATCTTGGACTGGTGGAACTGTGAATTCTGGTCGACTGTAGTCCCGGAGAGGCCTAATTTGTTCAAAGCAGGATGACATAGAACTTAAAGGCTCCGGGGGAACACAACGTCCGTTCATTTGGGGCACACTCGCTCCCTGGGAGTCAGGGGACTCTTTGTCTGGCAGCATGGTTTATAAACACTTCACCGTCCTGCGGCTACGGCAGGTAGTGCTGGCAATTTCTCTGGCAGTCTATTCAGTCCTCTGGCTCGGCGGAGTGGGCCAACATCTGTTCACTGGTCTCGCCAGAAAAGAGAACGATTGGATTGCGTCTTTGTTTCTCTTGCTTGCCGGCCTCATTGTGTTGTTGGGCGCCCGGCGGGCTCGTGAGCAAGTCACTCTGCTCGCAGTAGCGGCGTTGGGATTTGTTATCGAGGTAATCGGGATCCGGACCGGTCTGCCATTTGGCGCCTACAGTTACACCACCGTACTGCAGCCGCAACTCTTTGGCGTGCCCATCGTGATGACCTTTGCGTGGATGGTTTTAGTCGCCGGCATCAAACAGACACTACAAGGATTCGGCCTGGCGCGCTGGCTCGAAACGTTACTCGGTGCGCTTTGGATGACGGCCATCGATCTGGTTATCGATCCTCTAGCGGCGAATCTTTTCGGCTATTGGCATTGGCGCATGGCGGGGAATTACTACGGGATACCTGTGAGTAACTTCGTGGGCTGGTTTCTTTCGAGCCTGCTGGTCTTTGCCTTACTTGCGGTCAGGTGGAAACCAAACGATTGGAGCCGCAGGACCGGCTTTAGTATCGTGATGTTCTTTACCCTGATTGCCTTCGCCCACCAAATCTGGGTGGTCGGCTTGATTGGCTTGGTGCTGTGCGTTCTGCAAATTCTTCTTGCCAGAAGTTCAGCGAGAGGAGATTAAGACGGGCCCGCTGGTGGACACTCAGCTTATCTTTTCCAACTGTATTGATTTCTCCCGAAAAACTCCATCATGCCCTCGTATCGGACCTCTTTCTTAATCGACAAACTGTTCGCGTTGAGTAAATAGGTAAAGTGAAACAGAGCGCTCCTATTATCGTCCGGTCCGCTTTTCTCGGTTACAATTCTAAGCGTGTTTCCGGCAAGCTTTGCCTTTTCGACCACAGTCTCACCATTAATGGTTCTTCCGTCTTTGCTAATCGTCACCGTTTCTCTGCTGTTTGCCTTCGGTTCGTCCGGGTATTGATACTCGAAGACCCACGTCAGCTTGTCTCCGGCTAACTGCGTGACAGTCAGGTTTGAGGGAATAGTGACCATCTTGCTTGTGCGGTAGTCCAGGTAACTCAGACTCCCTGCCACTTTGCGCCCATCAGAAGCAGCAAATCTCTCGGTTTCACTCTGGAAGTGTCCGCAAAAACAAAGCGCAATTGATTTCGCACTGCGTTCATTTCGGGATCCCGGCCGCGGGCAATATCGGTTAACGTAGGCGTCACGAGGATATCGGGTTGCAACCCGGCATCCGGCTGGTCACCTTCAGGGAATTGGCCGATCAGCGGCAAGTCGAGTTCAACGCCCGAGTGAGGAAGGCGCAAAAAGAAAAACGCCCCGCCGTTGATGCCCCGCTGATTGCCACCCGTCGGCTGGCCAACCAGCGTTCCCAGACGGTTTTGCCTAACTGTCTGCGCAAACTCAAACGTGGCCGAGTTATTCGTGGCGCCGATTAGAACCCACGTGCGGCCTGTAAACGTGGGTGGCGCCGGTTTAATTACGCTTCCGAGTTCGTCGTCAGCATCGCGCTTCAGGCGGTAGAAGTCGCCGGTCGATTCGATCGCAGCCGGACCCCAGTCCCTAAAAGACTGATCCCACGTGTCGAGATAGGGATTCAGCTCGGCGGGTGCCTTGCGATAGCGCACCCGGCGCGTGACGGCTTGGCGCGGCACCTCTCGCGTAATGAGATGGCTGACAATCTCGTCGCCAACATCCAGGCCACCCTCGTTGCCCCGGACGTCGAGCACGAGATCGGTGGCGCCACTCTTGACCAGCGTAGCGAACGACTCGGTGAGAAACGCCTTCCAGTTCCACTTCGTATTGTAGAACGCCCAGGTTGGCATGCGCAGATAGGCCATGCGGTTATCGAGCAGGCGAAACTCAAAGAACGGTCCTTCGCTGCCCTGAATGGCGTCGGCGTCCTTCATGGCCGAAAGACGCTCTTCGTAGGTCAACGGCTGAACCTTAATCTCGCTCGGAGGGTTCCCTTCTGCCAGAAACTCTTCTCAAAGGAATCTCGTCAAATTCTACCTTAAATTCGCTTATTACGGTCATTAAAAATAAATTGCAGATAAATACTTTATTCAAAGTGTAAATATAGGATATCAAACATCATTAAATTGAAGTAAGCTGAAAAATTATCTACTCAATTCAGCCTTATAAAAAAACTGTCTCAAAAGCCTGC
>Ga0209798_10001516_pt1 | contig 13963 bp, 11 predicted proteins | sample DOMMetBare3Fresh_FD_187475 | JGI IMG/M metagenome (GOLD analysis project Ga0209798, IMG submission 187475) | Wetland sediment microbial communities from St. Louis River estuary, USA, under dissolved organic matter induced mercury methylation -... | ecosystem: Environmental > Aquatic >...
TCAGCGCCGGCGCGTCGAGCCGCTTGCCGTAGATCTTGGCGCGCACATGCCGGAGCGACTCGAGCGGCGCGGGGTGCGCGAACGTCACCGCCTGCCGCTCCGCCGCCCCGAGCCGGTTCCATGCCGCCTCGCTGAGGCCCGCCTCGTCCAGCGCCAGCAGCGCACCGGTCACCACGTTCAGCGTCGCGAGGATCGACCGGTCGCCGACCTGGACCCGGATCCGGGTCTCCGAATCGAAGCCCTCGGAGCGGCAGACCGGCGAATCGCGGTGGAGGTACACCACCGCTTCCTGGCCGGTGTCGATCTCGAGCCGGCGCGCATGGTGAACGGGGATCGGTTCAGCGGTCGGCGGCGCGGGCGCAGGCCCGGGCCCTCGAACGGCCGTCATGCGGACGGCCGCGCCGCCTCGAGATGCGCCAGGATCCGCTCGCCTTCCTCCGCCAGCGCATCGCGCCCGATCCGGCGCGCGGCCAGCTCGATCTCGGCGCACCAGAGCTGGAGCGCCTTGAGGAACTCCTCGGTGACCAGGGCGAACTCGCCCGCGGTGCCGCGGCGCCGTCCGACCCGATCGAGGGCGAGGCGAAGCCGCGCCACCCGCTCGGCGCCCGCCCACAGCGTCTCCATGTCGCGCTGCGGAATGAACGGCCGCAGCTCCAGGACCAGCGCGCGCTCCCAGCCGAAGCGCTCCAGGAACTGGTCGTTCAGGTACCGCACCACGGACCAGCGGTCCCAGAACGGAGCGGCCGGCGAGGTGGCCGGGATCAGGAACCGGCGGACTTCCTCCACCCAGGCGTCGTGCATGGGACTCAGGACGGCGTCGAGCGTGGTGTCGGCGCGGTCGGCGGTGGCGGTGGGGGCAGGCATGGCTCGGCTCGCAGTTGGAGTAGGCGCTGACCGGACGTTACCGCAAAGCCAGTGAAGAAACGATGAACCCCCGGAGAAAGAGCCTTGTGGCCGGAAGCCGGCCACGGACCTAGAATGGTGTCATGCAGGCCATGCTGTTGGAACGGGCTGAGATACCGCTGGTCGAGCGCCGGATCGAGCGCCCGGTCCCGGGCCCGGGACAGGTGCTCCTCAGAGTCGAGGCGTGCGGCGTCTGCCGAACCGATCTGCATGTCCAGGCGGGGGAGCTCCCCCGCCCCAGGCTGCCCCTCGTGCTCGGGCACGAGATCGTCGGCCGCGTCGAGGGCGTCGGCATGGGCGCGCGCCGGTTCGCCGTGGGCACGCTGATCGGGGTCCCCTGGCTCGGGTGGACGTGCGGCGCCTGTCGCTTCTGCCGGTCGGGCCGCGAGAACCTGTGCGAGCGCGCCGAGTTCACGGGCTACGATCGGAACGGCGGATACGCCGAGTACGCGGTGGCGGACGAGCGGTACTGCTTCCCCATCCCGCCGGGGTATGCGGCCGTGCGCGCGGCGCCGCTGCTCTGCGCCGGGCTCATCGGCTACCGGTCCCTCCTGGCGGCGGGCCGGGCGGCGCGGTTGGGGCTCTACGGGTTCGGCGCCGCCGCCCACATCGTGGCCCAGGTGGCGCGCCTCGAGGGGCGGGAAGTCTTCGCGTTCACGCGGCCGGGTGACGAGGAGGGATGCCGGTTCGCCCGGGAGCTGGGGGCAAGCTGGGCCGGCGGGTCCGACGAGACGCCGCCGGAGCTTCTCGACGCGGCGATCATCTTCGCGCCCGTGGGCGCGCTGGTGCCGGCCGCGCTCCGCGCTACCGACCGGGGCGGCACGGTGGTGTGCGCCGGGATCCACATGTCCACCATCCCGGCGTTTCCCTATGAGATCCTCTGGGGCGAGCGGGTGGTGCGGTCGGTAGCCAACCTCACGCGCCAGGATGGCGAGGCGTTCTTCCGGCTCGCGGCCCAGGCGCCATTCGAGATTGCCACCGAGTCGTTCCCGCTCCCGCGCGCCAACGAGGCCCTGGAGCAGGTGCGCTCCGGGCGGGTGCGCGGTGCCGCCGTGCTACTGCCCTGAGGCGCGCTCGCGCGGTACGACGTCGCCGTTGGTGAGGACGTCCTCGACCGGGCGCCGCGGTGTCGCGTGCACCGATCGTGAGGCCGGCAGGCCGAGGCGGAAGAACTGCTGCGGGTAGCTGCCGGCCGCGGGGAAGCGTGCCGCCAGCTCGACCCGCAACGAGGGCACCTGAAGCGCCTGGCTCAGCGGCTGCAGTGCCAGGCCGTGCGCGGTCGCGGTGAGCCACAGCCGCTCGAGCAAGCGGCCACTTCGTACCTGCTCCGCGGGCCCATCAGCCAGCGAGCCGATCACCCCGATCAGCGGCGCGCTGAGCAGCGCCTGCGATTCCTGGCGGGCCAGCCGCCGGGCGATGCTGATATGCTGGAGCGCCAGCCGTCCCACCTGGTTGGCGAGCCACGCGCCACCGAAGCTTCCCCCGCCCACCGCGCGGGCGACTTCGTCACGATATTCGGTGTTCCCGAAGAGCGTGCCCAGCGCGCGGACGTTGAGCACGTCCACCTGCCGCCGGCGGTCGGTGGCGTCGCTCAGCTCGAGCCGGACGCCGGGCTCGCCGGGAATGGCCCGCAGGTGCTCCACTGTCTCCATCGGCACGGCGTGAGCCGAGAACGGCCGACGTTCCGTGTGACGGGCCTGGAGCGTCTCCAGCGTGATCTCGGGCCGGGAGGACGGCGATGGCCGGGGGCCGGGGCTGAAGGTCGTCACCGCAGCGAGGTTCCGGTCGTGCGGCTCGGGGAAGTAGGCGACGGTGTGACGGTACCCGACGCAGCCGGCCGCGATCAGCAGGTTCTCCAGCGCGCAGCCCAGGCTCAGGTGCAGCTCGCGCCGGCCGGGGTCCGCCACGGGCTGCCACCGGGTGGGATCGGCGCGCACCAGCACCGCGTTCCCGTCGACCGTGAAGCGCCAGGGCTGCGAGTTTCGCGTCGAGGGTGCCAGGATGGCATACCGCAAAAGAAACCGGAGCTGCTCCTCGATCGGGAACGTTCCGGGAAACGACTGTTCCGTCATCCGCCAAGTCGCCGCGTTCGCTGTGGTCGCCACACCCCCCCCGTCGGTCGCATGCGAGAATGCCGAACCCGCACCAAGCATGGCCAGGGGCCGCCTAAGCACCACTGAAGGCGAAGTGAATATCCCTTCATCCTCGGTAAAGTTCCCGCGGACTACGGGGTGTCGAGCGCCTGCTGCAGCCCGGAAGAGGGGTAATACGCGAAGAGCACCGTGCCGTCCCGGATCAGGGGGATGATCCGGCTCGCCGCGGCCGGGCTCAGGGCCGGACAGCCCTGACTCCGGCCCAGCCGGCCCAATCTCCCGACGATCTCGTCGTTCACGTACTCCGCGCCGTGGATCACGATCCCGCGCGCGGCGGCCTGGTCGTTGAGCCCGCGGTCGAGCCCGTGGAGGCGAAGCGACAGGCCGTGCCGGCCCTGGTAGCTCGCGCCGGTGACGAAGGTACCGAGGCTCGACGCCAGGCTGCCCGGACGGTTGGAGAAGTGGCGGGCGATGTCGTCGCCCGTGCCACGGCCGTGGGCCACGAGCTCCTGGGCCACGACGCGCTCGGCCGCGAGATCGAGCACCCAGAGCCGCCGCTCGCGTGAGGCCAGACTGAAGTCGATGACAGTGAGCCGGTCGCCAATCGCCGCCCCGGCCGCGACCGCCCGCGCCTGCGCCTGGAGCGCCAGGCGCAACACCTGAGGGCGGAGTCCCTGCCGTGCCGCCGCGGCGGCGAGGGCCGGAGCGGCGGGCGGCGGCGGGGTAACGAGCATCGCGAGCGACAACAGCCAGGCCGCGAAGGGCATGCGGCTCCTCGATAGTCGGTAGAGTGGTGCGAGTCACCCTGAGCAAAGTGAAGGGGGCATGACCTGAATCATGCCCCCTTCACTTCGTTCAGGGTGACTCCGAGCTCTAATGTGGACTCTAAGCCTCCCCCCACGTTCCCCGCAACCCGTCACGGCCAGCCAACCCCTCACGGCGGCCCCGGCCCCGCGCGCAGCGCCTCCACCAGCTTCCGATCGAGCTTGTACACGTCCGAATAGAAGGAAGCGCTGCCGTCCGCCCGGGCCACCGCGGTCGTATAGAAGACCAGCACCGGCATCGGCCGGACCAGCAGGACCCGCGTCGTGCCCGGCCCGGCCAGGGCGGAATCGATCCGCTCGGGGGACCACTCGGGCCGGTCGTCGAGCACCCACTGGGCGAGGGCCATCGGCTCCTCGAGGCGGATGCAGCCATGGCTGAAGTCGCGCCTCGCCCGCGCGAAGAGCTCGGTCTGGGGGGTGCCGTGCATGTACACGTCGGCGGCGTTGGGAAAGACGAACTTGACCAGGCCGAGCGCGTTGGCGGGCCCCGGCCGCTGCCGCACGCGCAGCTCGCCGCCCTGGAGCCGGGCCAGCACGGCGGGAGTCACCTCGTCGCCCACGACCCGGTCCTTCGCGCCGACGATCTCCATCTGGTTCGCGCTCAGGTAGCCGGGATCTCGCTGCAGCCGAGGAATGATCTCCTTCACGAGAATGCTCCGCGGCACGTTCCAGTAGGGACGGAACTCCACGTAACGCAACTCCTCGAGCAGCACGGGCGTCCGCTGGTCGAGGGCACGCCCCACCACGACCCGCATGGTGAGCGACGGGCCGCCCGCCGCCTCCGGCTCGAACGCGAGCAGCTGAAACGCGGGGATGTTCACCACCAGGAACCGCCGGCCGCCGATGGGCGGCACCCACCGCAGGCGCTCGAGCGCCAGCTCGATCTGCTCGACCCGGTGCGCGAGAGGAGTGTTGAGCGCCTCGCGCGTCTGCCGGCCCAGAATCCCGTCCGGCTCGAGCGCGTGGCGCTGCTGGAACCGGCGGACCGCGGCGGCGGTGGCCCCCTCGTACAGGTCGCCGGGCGCGCCCGCGGAATCGAGTGCGAGGTCGCCGAGCGCGATAAGCGTGTGCCGCAGCTTCGCGAGGGCGGCGTACGGCTCCCCCGGATGCACCGGTGGCCCCGCCGGGAGCGGCACCAGCGTCGAGTCCGCCGCCAGGGTCCGGTAGCGGGCCAGGAGCGCCCGGAGATCGCGGTACTGCGTGAACTGCGGCTGGAGCGCTGCCACGAGCCCCGCCAGCGAGTCGCTGGCGCGGTCGCCTGCGACGGCGCCGGCGATGAAACCGGCCAGGTCCGCGGGCGGTGCGTCCCCGGCCGCGCTCAGCGGGTTGGGATGAAGCCGCCCGAGGCGCAGGTCGTCGAGGTATCGCACCAGATCGACCGTCAGCAGCACATCGAAGCGTGCGCGCTCGGCCATACCGGTGGGCGAGAGCTCCAGCCGGCGGGAGAGGCTGTCCAGCGTCGCCGCGTCATAGTCCCGCGGGTCGAGTCCGTGGTCCGATGCGGCTAGCAGCTGCGCGATCGCCGCCCGAGCGGCGGACGGGAGCGGGATCCCGTCCGACCATAGCAGAGCCCCGGCCCGCTGGTCGTACAGGCGCTTCACGACGTCCACGTGGCGGGCGAAATCGGGCCACCGCGCCCAGGGGTGCCGAGCGGACGCGACCAGCGCCTGCACGGTGTCGGCTGCAACGAGTGAGTCCTGCGCCCCTGCGGGCGCCGGGATCCCGATCGGGATCGCGACGAGGAGCAGCAGGAGCAGGAGCCGCCGGGTCCGGTGTGATGGTGCCATGAACAGCAACATGCGTCGGCCGCGATGAAGGATGCGTGAACTGGGGCCGAATACGTGGGAACGAGCCTTCACTTCGCCTTCAATCTCGGTTCACGTAGCGGGTGGTAGGCTGGGGTCGGCACCATGTTCCGTGAAGGACCAGGAGGTCCCATGCGTACACCTTTCGCGCTCGCCGCCGGCTTGCTGCTGGCCGCGTGCGCCTCCGAATCGCCGGTCGAGCCGGCGCTGAACCGCGACGCGGGAGTCGCCGCCAAGTCGGCCGCCGCCAGCGACCGGGTCGTGGTCATGACCCAGAATCTCTATCCGGGGTTCAACGGCGACCTGGTCATCGCCGCGCTCGCGAGCCCCGATCAATCGGACGACCTCGGTGCGCTCGCCGCAGCCGTCGAGACCATCCAGCGGACCGACTTCCCGGCCCGAGCCGACGCCATCGCCGCCCAGGTCGAGCGGGCACGCCCACACGTCATCGGCCTGCAGGAGGTGTTCACGATCGACGTAGATCTCAACCCGCTCGGCGTGACCGTCGTCATACAGCAGGACTTCCTCGGCATCCTGCAGGCCGCGCTGGCCGCACGAGGCCTGCAGTACACCGTCGCCGCGCAGCAGCAGGGAATCAGCGCCGTGCCGCTCCCCTTCATTTCCCTGCGCGACTACGACGTCCTGCTGGTGGACGCGGACCGCGTGACGGTCGGCGCCACCCAGGCGCACAACTTCACGCTGAACCTCGGGACCGTTGCCTCGGGCGTCACGATCAAGCGGGGGTGGGTGGCGGCCGAAGGGACCATCGCCGGCAAGACCTACCTCTTCGCCAGCGCGCATCCGGAGTCGGGTGCGGACTTTGCGCAGCTGCGTGCCGCGCAGGCGCTGGAGCTGGTCACCGCGCTCGGCACCGCCTCGCCGGCCATTCTGGTCGGCGACCTGAACGACGAGCCCGGATCGCTGCTCTATCAGGTCGTGCAGGGAGCCGGGTTCACCGATGTCTGGCGGGCGCTCCGTCCCGGCGTCGCCGGCCTCACCTGCTGCCACGTCGACGACCTCTCGGAGGCGGTCCCCCACTTCGACCAGCGCATCGACTACGTCTTCGCCCGGGGAGTGGGCTTCCAGAATAAGGCGGCGCTCGGCCAGATCACGCTCATCGGCGATCACCCCTCGGATCGGTTCCCCGGTCCCGAAGGGCCGCTCTGGTGGTCGGATCATGCCGGCCTGACGGCGAGGTTCCTGCTGCCCGCGAGCATCGCGGCGCGCTGAACAGTCGACTCTCATCCACGCGGGAGGAGCCATGCGGGTTTCTGAGCTGATGCGACAACCGGTGGTGACCGTCAACCTCGAGTCGACCGTGAAGGATGCGGTCGTCATGCTGGCGGACGATCACATCTCGGCGCTGCCGGTGACCGACGTGACCGGCCGGATGGTCGGCGTCCTGTCTTCGACCGACATTCTGACCGCCGAGGCGGAGGCGGAGGACGAGGCCGCGCGCGAGGCGCTGTTCGCGAGCACGTTCGTCCGCGACATCATGACGGCCCGCCCGCTCACGGTGTCGCCCGGGACCGACGTCAGGGAAGCCGCGCAGCAGATGCTCTACGCCGACGTGCACCGGCTGTTCGTCACCGACGGCGACCACGTGGTCGGGGTGATCTCGACCAGCGACATCGTGCGCGCGGTGGCGACGGGCCACCTCTAGGGCTCGGCTAGGATTCGGCGCGCCCCCGGACTCCGGCCGTCTTGAGGAGCTGCCCGGTGACGGCCGGCAGGAGCGCGAGGGCCGTCACCACCGCCCAGGCCTCCGGCGTGAGCGCCGCGAGCCGGAGCACCCGCGCGAGCGGGGGGAAGAAGGCGGCGAACAGCTGCAGTCCCGCTGCCAGCGCGACCGCGGCGAGGGCAAACCGGTTCCGGAGCGCCACGCGCGGCCGGAGCACCGGGCCCTCGCGCCGGGCGTTGCCGAGGTGAAAGATCTGGCCGAACGCCAGCGCCATGAACGCCATGGTGCTGCCAACCCCCGGCCCGCCGGAGCGCACTCCCCAGGCGAACGCCCCCAGTGACGCGAGCGCGATCAGCACCGCGTACCCCACCACCGAACGGACTGCCGAGGGCGGCAGGATCGCCGCGCGCGGATCGCGCGGCGGCTGCTTCATGAGCTCCGGCTCGCCCGGCTCCAGCGCAAGCGCGAACGCGGGCACGGTGTCGGTCAGGAGGTTGAGCCACAGGATCTGCAGCGGGAAGAGCACCGCGGGCACTCCCGCCAGCGCCGCGCCGAGCAGCACCAGGATTTCGGCGAGATTGCAGCTGAACAGATAGAAGACGAACTTGCGCAGGTTGTCGAAGATCACCCGCCCCTCTTCCACGGCAGCCGCGATCGTCGGAAAGCGGTCGTCGGCGAGGATGAGATCGGCGGCCTCCTTGGCCAGATCGGTGCCCCGCCGTCCCATGGCGACCCCGATGTCGGCCTGCCGCAGCGCCGCGGCGTCGTTCACGCCGTCGCCCAGCATCGCCACCACCTCGCCCCGCCGCTGGTAGGCGGCCACGATCCGGAGCTTGGACTCCGGGCTCACCCGGCTGAAGACGACCGTGTCTCCGACCGCCCGCGCCAGCGCCTCGTCGGAGAGCCGCTCGATCGCGCGGCCGTCGAGTGCCCGGTGTCCCGGCGGCAGCAGGCCCAGGGCCCCGCCGATCGCCTCGGCGGTGAGCTGCTGGTCGCCCGTGAGCATCACCGTGCGCAGGCCGGCGTCGGCGAATGCGCGGATCGTCTCGCGCACGCCGGGCGCCGGCGGATCGCTCAACCCGACGAAGGCCACGAAGGTGAGCCCCGCGAGCGCCGACTCGTCCTGCTGCGAGACCGGCGCCATCGCGAGGGCGAGCACGCGGAGGCCGCGGGCAGCGAGCGCGCGGTTGGCGTCCAGCAGCGCGTCGCGCCCCGCGGCGTCCAGCGGCCGCTCCCCCGACGCGGTGCGCACCCGGTCGCTCAGCTCGACGATCCGGTGCGGGGCGCCCTTCACGCACGCCACCGGCCCCGACGGGGTCCGGTGGAACGTCGCCGCCAGCAGCCGCTCGCTCGAGAACGGCACCTCCCCGAGCTCGGGCCACTCCTCGCGGAGCCGCTCGGGATCGAGTCCGCTCTCCCGCGCGAGAGTGACGAGCGCCGCCTCGGTGGGGTCCACCCCGCCACGGCTCGCCAGCGCGCCGATCCGGAGCGCGAGCGCCAGCGCCGGGTGGGCCGACGGGTCGAGCTGCCCGCCGGCGGCTCCCACTGCGATCTCCTCGTCGGCGAGCCGCACGACCGTCACCCGCATCTCGCCCGAGGTCAGGGTGCCCGTCTTGTCGGTGCAGATGACGGTGGCGGAGCCAAGCGTCTCGACGATCGGAAGCCGCCGGATCAGCGCCCGGCGGCGTGCCATGCGGTGAACGCCTACGGCCATGGCCAGGGTCCCGACGACCGGCAGACCCTCGGGCACGGCGGCCACCGCGAGCGCGAGCGCGGTCTGCACCAGATCACCCAGCGGCATGCCCTGCGCGTACGAGACTGCCGCCACCAGCGCGGCGACGCCGAGCGCGGCGGCGGCGAGCCGGCGTCCGAGCTGTGCGAGCCGCCGCTCCAGGGGGGTCTCGCTCTCGATCACGCTGCCGGCCAGGACCCCGATCCGTCCCACTTCCGTGGCCATGCCGGTCGCCGTCACCAGCGCGCGCGCCCGTCCGGCGACGACCGTCGTCGCCTTGTACACCATGGTGACCCGCTCGGCCAGGACGACGTCGGGATCGACGGCAGCCGAGGCGTCCTTGTCAGCGGGTGCGGACTCGCCGGTGAGGTCCGCCTCGACCGTGCGGAGCTCGGCGGCATCGAGCAGCCGCGCATCCGCCGGTACCCGCTGTCCGGCCTCGAGCAGGATGACGTCGCCCGGCACCAGGAGGCGCGCGTCCAGCAGCGCGAGCGCGCCGTCGCGGAGCACGTGTGCGTCGGCCACCTCGAGGGCCACCAGCGCTTCCATCGCGCGGCGCGCGCGCAGCTCCGTCGCGAACCCGATGGCGACATTGAGCGCCAGCACCGCGGCGATCGCGGCCGCGTCGAGCGGGTCGCCGGTGAGGAGCGCGACGCCGGCCGCCGCCGCCAGGAGCAGGACGATGATGCTGCGGAACTGCGCCAGGAAGATCAGCCAGGCGGAGGCGGGCGGCGTGCGCTGGAAGTGGTTGGGCCCGTACCGGCGCAGGCGTTCGGCCGCTTCCGGAGTGTCGAGACCGGACGCGCTCGACCCGAGGCGGGCGAGGGCCTCGGAAGGAGGGAGGGCGTGCCAGGTCGGCGCCGTCATGGGGCTCAAGATGGCACCTCCGGCAGGGACGCGGGGAAGCTCGGGTAGAGGTTGTCGTACTTATGAAGCAACCTTCATGGCGCCTAAACCGGCGCTTCACGCCGCGGCGCCTAGACTGCGCGCGTGCCCCCGCTGACACGCTGGCTGGTCAAGGCCGCGCTCCTCTGGCTGGTCGCCGCGCTCGTGCTGGGTCTGGCGATGCAGCTCCCGCTGGCGCGCGTCCTCCTGCTCCGTGCGGCCTGGCCCACCTACCTGCACCTGCTGGTGGTAGGCTGGCTCACCCAGCTCATCTTCGGGGTCGCCTTCTGGCTGTTCCCACGCTATTCCGCCGAGCGGCCGCGCGGGAGCACTCGGCTCGGCTGGGTGAGTTTCGTCGGCCTCAACCTGGGGCTGGTCCTCCGGGTCGTCGGCGAGCCGCTGCGCGCGCTCGGCGCCGACGCCGGCACGCTGCTCTTGGTCTCCGCCGTGGCCCAGCTCGTGGCCGTGTGGGCGTTCGTGCTGAACACCTGGCCGCGGGTGCGGGAGCGGTAGCATGCCGCGGCTAAGCGTCTGGATGATCCGGACCGCGCTGCTGGCGCTCGCCGCGGGCGCGGCACTGGGCGCCGTGCTCCTCGCCGATCCGGGGCTCCCGGGCGGGCCGGCCCGCTGGCGCCCGCTCCACGGGGAGCTGCTCCTGGTGGGGTGGACGATGCAGCTCGCCTTCGGGGTCGCGTACTGGATCCTCCCCCGGTTCAGGGAGGGACGCGAGCGCGGGCGCGAGGAGCTGGCCTGGGCGGCGTTCGTGCTGCTGAACCTCGGCGTGCTCCTGGTGGGAGCCGGCTGGCCGGCCCCGGGGCGGGGCGCAGAGGCGATCGCCGCGGTCGCATATGCGGCGCAGGCCTGGCCCCGGGTGAAGCCGTTCCGCTGATCCCGAAACTGGAGTACACTATGCAGCACCCCACCGCCCCCACTACGAGGGATATCGGTATGCGCCGAACTTCGTCGGCCGTGCTCCCCGCGCTCCTGGTCTTCTTCTGTTGCTTCCTTTTCACCTTCACCACCACCATAGCCGTCGCTCAAGAGACCGGCGCCGTCGCCGGCACGGTGACGCGGGCCGTCGAGGGCTCCGCCCTGAGCGGCGTCTCGGTGACCGTGCAGGCCACCGGCCAGAGCACCGTCACCGGCCCGGACGGCAAGTACACCCTGCGCCGGGTCCCGGTCGGGCCGCAGCGGATCGTCTTCCGCTGGCTGGGCTATCGCCCGACCGAGGTGGACGTGACGGTCGAGCCGGGCGCCACGGTGACCGCGGACGCCGGGATGGAGGCGGTGACCATCTCGCTCGCCGAGATCGTCGTGCAGGGCGCCTCGCGCGCACCCGAGCGCATCGTCGAGGCGCCGGCCGCGATCTCGGTGCTGCCGCCGGCGGTGCTCCAGAGCGCCTCGATCACCGGCCAGGCGCCGGTGGCGCTCCAGTCGGTGCCCGGCGTGGACGTGGTGCAGAGCGGCGTCAACGACTTCAACGTGAACGCGCGCGGCTTCAACTCCTCGCTCACCCGGCGCGTGCTGGTGCTGCAGGACGGGCGCGACCTCTCGATCGCGTTCCTCGGCTCGCAGGAATGGAACGGGCTCACCCAGCCGCTCGAGGACTTGGGCAAGGTCGAAATGGTCCGCGGCCCCGGCTCCGCCCTCTACGGCGCCAACGCCTTCAGCGGCATCGTCAACATCACCACCCCGACCGCGCGCGAGGCGCTTGGCACCAAGCTCAGCCTGGCCGGCGGTGAGCTGGAGACCTTCCGCGGCGATCTCCGGCACGCGAGCCTCTTCGCCGGCGACCGCTTCGGCTTCCGCATCAACGCCGGCTACAATCGGAGCGACACCTGGTCGCGGAGCCGCACGGCGATCGACAGCCTCGACCTGCAGCGGGAATACGCGGACGCCAACGGCGAGCCGGTCGGGAAAAGCATCGAGGCGCGCCCGCTCAACGGGGAATCCCTGGATCCGGTCACCCGCGCGGCCACGGGCGACCGCGACCCGCTCCAGAACGCCTACGGCTCGGCGCGCTTCGACTATTACGCGAACAACGGCTCGGTGTTCACCGTCGACGGCGGCGCGTCGCAGGTGCAGAACGAGCTCTTCGTCACCGGCATCGGCCGCGTGCAGGTGACCAAGGCGATCAAGCCGTACGCGCGGGCGGCGCTCGCAGCCGACCGCTACAACCTCTTCGCCTACTGGCACAGCCGCACCTCGACCGACCCGCAGTACTCGCTCCAGTCGGGGCTCGCCCTCGAGGAGCGGTCCGACATCTTCCACGTCGAGGGCCAGAACAACTGGAACTTCCTCGAGGACCGCGGCCGGGTGGTGTACGGCGCCTCGTACCGGAACACCAGGGTCAACACCAGCGGCACGCTGATGAACCTGGCCAATGACGACCGGAGCGACAACATGTACTCCGGGTACGCGCAGGTCGAGTACAAGATCGTCCCGCAGGTCCGGCTCGTGGGCGCCGCCCGCGTGGACGACGGCGATCTCTTCGACACGCAATTCTCGCCCAAGGGCGCGCTGGTGTTCAGCCCCAACGAGAACCACTCGTTCCGCTTCTCGGTGAATCGCGCGTTCCAGACCCCGAACTACTCCGAGTTCTTCCTGCAGGTGCCGGTGGCGCAGCCCTCGGCGGGACCGGCGACGCTCGAGACCGGGATCCAGAACTACTACGCCGCGGTCCGGGCGAACATCCCGGCGCCCGCGCTCGCGGGCCTTACGATCACCGACAACCTCCCGTGGAACTTCTCCCCGGCCACTCAGGCCCTCGCGCTAGGCAACGCCGACCTCAACGTCGAGAAGGTCACGGGCTGGGAGGTCGGCTACAAGGGGAGCCTGTCGAACAAGGCGTACATCACGGTGGACGGCTACATCAACAAGCTGAGAGACTTCGTCACCGACCTGCTGCCAGGCGTGAACCCCGCGTACCCGTCGTTCAGTCTGACCGACGGCGTGGACGTGCCGGCGGAGCTGGCCGCGCTCGATGCCCGGCTCGCGCTGCTCGGCCTGCCGGCCAACCACCCGCTCCGCGCGCCGATCCCCCAGCTCCTCGGCGGCTACGCGCAGATCCGGGCCGGAACGACGCTCCAGGGCGCCAACGCTCTCGCCACTCTCCCCGACGGCAGCCGCGCCATCGTGCTCAGCTACACCAACGCCGGCCGCGTGACCGAGAAGGGCGTCGAGATCGGCGTCGGCTACCAGTTCACCCCCGAGTTCCGGGGCGACGTGTCGTTCACCGGCTTCGACTTCACGGTGAAGAGCCAGCAGGTGGGCGACCAGCTCCTGCCGGACACGCCCAGCAAGAAGGGGAGCCTCTCGCTCAGCTATGCGGGACAGCAGGGCCTCGACGCCAACGTCACGGTGCGGCTGGTGGACGGCTACCCGTGGGCGGCGGGAATCTTCCAGGGCTACGTGCCGTCCAACGAGTTCGTGAACGTGAGCGCGGGGTACCGGGTCAACAACTACCTCCGCGTGCATGCCACGGCGACGAACCTGTTCGATCAGAAGCGGTTCCAGCTGTACGGCGGGTCGGTGATCGGGCGGCGCGTGCTCGGGGGCATCACCGCGACGTTCTGAGGCACGCGAGCCACACGAGCCACACGAGTCGTACGAGTCATACGAGTGACATGAGTCACCCTGAACGGAGTGAAGGGGGCATGCCCCAACGCATGCCCCCTTCGCTGCGCTCAGGGTGACTCACCGGAGACCCCCATGCCCACCAACCCCCACGACGCCCTGCGCGCCTGGTTCCTCGGCCCCCGCGCCGAGAACGCGGAGCTGCTCGAGCGCCTGGTGATCGAGTCGCTCCGCGACCACGTGTTCTGGCGCCGCAACTACCACCCCGAGGACGGCGTCGTCATCCGCGAGGTGGACAAGCGGCAGGAGGGCTACGAGGAGGCGGTGGCGACCCTCACCCAGGAGCTGATGGGGCTGCTGGCCGAGCTCAAGCGCGACGTGCCGGTGTTCAGCGGGCGCTACAAGGGGCACATGATCGGCGAGCAGACCATCGCCTCGCAGGTCGGCTACTTCGCCACCATGCT
>Ga0209798_10001517_pt1 | contig 13948 bp, 14 predicted proteins | sample DOMMetBare3Fresh_FD_187475 | JGI IMG/M metagenome (GOLD analysis project Ga0209798, IMG submission 187475) | Wetland sediment microbial communities from St. Louis River estuary, USA, under dissolved organic matter induced mercury methylation -... | ecosystem: Environmental > Aquatic >...
AGTTCTAGTAACAAAAAGTCTAGTGGCTAATTGCAAACGGTTTTTTACTTCCTAACAAGAATAACTTTGCGATAACTATTTTACTTGCTTGCCTCAGTGATACATTTCTTGGTAAAGCTATTTTTCGCTGCACCCTTTAACTTTTTCTCAGCGGCTTTTGCATCGCAATCCGCTTTAGCCGCATTTACCTTGGTATCCTTCTCACATTTTTTGATAAAGCTATTTTTCGCTGCACCCGCTAATTTTTTTTCGGCAGCTTTGGAATCACAACTTGATTCGACCGCGAAAGCAGTCTGGCTTGCAAAAAATAAAACCATCAGAGTAAAAACTATTTTTTTCATCTTATGCTCTCTAAAAATTAATCAATGGAAATCTTATTCTATCCTAACTTTCAGGAAACAGTATCAATTCAGCAAGTGGCTGGCGATTTTGTGTGGGTCGGGTTATTCAACTCGCGACTCATTATAATCATTGGGTCGGATGGGTGGAATTTAGCTTTTTTGCTTATTGGCAGTTATTGATCGTCGCTTCTTGTAGGTTTAGCAAGTCCCATAATCACATTGTCATATGATTCATGGGTTTGCTGATCGGGAAGATTTTGTTGTGTAAACCGGCATAGGCCCCTTTCCCCGATCAGGAGCTTTGGCTTCCTTAAGAATTCAATGAATTTTTCATGGCGTGCTAACTGAGGTGCCGAACGCAAGGGTAGCTTCGGGAAAAAATATTGTCGCCGTTTGCGTGACGCCCAGAAAAATGGCCACAAAAAATATTACGTCCATGGAATACAGCTGCATTAACTGCTGGAGTCCGGCCAACCCAGTTATCCACCAACATAGCCAAGACCCAATAATAAGCAGTGCATAAAATAGCTATGTGGACCGATCAATTTTCAGTTGAATAGGGAATATCCGGCCCCGGCGTCCGGGGTTGATTTAACTCGTTTAGCTGATCTTCTGGCAAGAACTGTAAAGCCGATGTTGTTATCGCAGTGCGACATAAAAAAATACCAAACCGAAGAGCGTAATGATAAAAGAACCATAACGCTGCGCCCATAAGCTGAGTCGGGGAACATCAGCATCGATTTGACGCAAAAGACATAGCCCGGAAAAAGCTGGCAGAACTACGATCAAATGACCAATTTCAACGCCTACACTGAATGCAATAATTGCCAGCGCTACACTGCCAAGAGCCATGCCGGACATCACATCAAGCAGGCCACCTGCAAATCCCAGCCCGTGGAATAACCCAAAGCCAAAAGCCAGAAGTAAACGTGTCCAATCATGGCTACGCTCCGGCCAAAAGATATTTTGAACAGCAACAATTATTATACTAGCAGCAATGATTGGTTCTATAACGCTGGAACCAAGGCGAATTATATTTAGAACAGCAAGCGCAAGGGTCAGCGTATGAGCCAGAGTAAACACGGCAATCACAGTGAGCAGGTCCTTCCAGCCCGTAACTGCCAGAACTAGTGCGCTCACAAAAAGAAGATGGTCATAGCCGGTAATGATATGCGCAATACCGTGGCGAACGAATGCCATGACTGTGCGAATATGATCGAAACCAAAAACACCGTCACTATCAAAAACCAAAGGTTCCTGGTAAGTAAATAGCAAACCCTCTTTAGCTGCCTGTCCATACAGGCCGATTCGTACTATATAACTGGCTTCCCAAGGATTTCCAGGCGCAAAATTGAGTTCTCTCAATACATCCTGCCGAAACTCAAGGCGTTTAGTCGACGCATTGGTCAATTGATACTCAAGCCGATAGGTGAGTTGACCTGTAGACTGCAGGGGAGCTTCTACTGTGCGCCCTAAAACCGTTTGCCCATCAGCGCTCATATAGAGATGAGAAAGCAGGTAATCACCATGCTTTCGTATAGCCTCAAGTATTGGTTTAATATTATTTTTTCTATCCCAGGCAGCGGCAACCAGTACTTCCTCCAGCGAAACTGTTGCTCGCAGATCAATATGGTCTGGATGGACGGTTATTGTCATGGCGCCTTGCGAAACGGGATGAGCCATCGCTAGATGAGTGCAAAAGACCGCTGACAGTGTTAAACAACGTGAGAAACTGGTTTTACCCATGAATTTTCGCAAATTACCAAAATATTAGCTGTTTAACGCAATACCAGCGTCAGCGATGAGCATGAAAATTATCGTGATGTGGATTGATTTTAACGGCTTTCTGTAAATAGCGTATGCCTTCATCAGTCAGGCCGGCTGCAAAATAAATCATACCAGCATGAAAATAAAGGTGCGCATCCTGCCAATTAAATGTCAAAGCCAGATTGATTTGGTCTACAGCCGCAGGATATTGTCCATTACGAAATAAGGCCCAGGCCAGGGCATCTCTAGTTGTCACGTTGCGCCTTAACAATAGATCTTTTTTAGCCCATTTCACGGCTTCTGCACCATCCAGTCGCGCATCGGCAAATAATGATGCAAGGTGATGGTAATATTGAACCCCGCCGCGACTAGCAGAATCCAGATAAACGGTGAGTGCCTTGTCATGCCAAGGCTTGGCGAGATCGGGTTTACCCATAAATGCATATAAGTCACCTAAAGCATGATAGAGTTCCGGTCGCTTGGTGCAGGCTATAACCAGTTTGTAAAGAGCTATTGCTTCGTCGAACTTTCGTTGTGTTGCCAGCCATTCGGCCATATATTCTTTGGCCAACCAATATCCGGAATAGGCCTGATCAGCTTGCTGATAATGATCCCATGCTGCCTCATATTGACCATGGCTGAGGGCCAAATAGCCTCTTTGCAATTCCACCCAGGCATAAGAACGCATATCCTTGGCTGAAATGTTCTCTTCCGCAGCCTGGTATAGTTGCTCTGCTCTCGCAAAGTCACCAAACTTCGCTTGTAAATAAGCGAGGCGGGACAAATTGTCCCACGTTCGATTTTTTTCAATGACATTCTGATAGCTTGTGATTGCAGTTTCGTAATTGCCTTCCTGAACTGCTATATCAGCCTTCAGTGCCTGAACTTTCGGATCTTCGTCCATGAACAAAAGCTTTTCCAAATCAATTTTCGCTTCTCTTATACGATGTAATTTCAAATTGAACGCTGTATGCAAAAGATAAAGATCGGCAGGGATGGGAAATGAGGCCAGCGCTTTATCAAAAGCCACATCCGTCTTTTCGAAATCCCCCGGGTGACCTGTCAAGGAACTTTTTTGGAAAAAATATAAAGCGTCATTAAATAAAACATTCGGATCGATGAGTGAGTGCAAAGAGTGATTCGAACTGCTTGACATGACAAGTTCAATCTTTGCCAAGTCCTGCTGATAATCCGTGGTAATAACTCCGGTTATGCAGATCAAAGAAATGAGAAGGCTGGCAATAGCACAATAAAGAGTGATTTTAACAATGCGGGTAAACGTCACAAACTTGTTGCGTGATGACTTTCTGAGGTTTGTAAATAAAGAAAAAGTAACCCAAGAGAAAAAACTCTTGAGTTACTTAGTTTTTTCGTAACTATTCAGCGTTTTCTTGCAGAAAGCTAAGTTTTGCTGTCATATTGATCAGCGGGAGCAATCTATTAATGTTGAATCATGAGTAAAGGCTCAAGATTTCTCGCTTTGCTCGAAATGGCACATCATGCTGAATAGTTACCTTCTTTTATATCTTCTTTCTACAGTTGAAATAACCCAATCAAAAGTTGCTTTGACAGTGACTTCGATTATTGCCAAGGTTCTGCCAAATAAGGAAATTCCTTGAGGAATTCTTTATCGTTCTTCAGTGGATTAGGTGGGGTTTTCGGAAAAATAGGCACACTGTCCCACAACGCCTGATTATTTAAAGTCTCAAGATTGCAAGGTTTGCCGCCGCAACCCTTTTCCATATCAAGAAACAGCGCTAGGAAGCGAGTTGCCACTTGATCCTCAAACCTGCGCCCGAATGGCCAAGTGCCGTTAGTATCCATGTCGATAGATGCAACATTCGGGATGAATATCTCAAAGGTTCGAGGTGGCTTGATGTCCAGACCTTTCACATTCCATGAATTGTCGGGCATGTTGACGCGTTGGAAAAAACATTTTTTGGCACGAGGAAACGCTTTAATAGCAAGTCTATAAGTTTTATAAACCGAAATAGGAGAATTTGAGTGATCGAAGCAGCTACCCAGACCTAACGCACTGATGGAAGGTCCGAATCCCCAGCCTAAGTGGGCAAAGCGTTTAACATAAAGTTCGGCAAGCTTGACATTGTTCGCTAGCTGCTTATCATCCTCCCGAAGGTTGAGTGCCGCATCAAGAAACGGCACACCGTCCACATCCACCTTTTTGTAATTGCGAATATCGTCATTAAACCCTGCAACGGAAGGGGGTTGCGCCTTGGATCCTTTGAACAACGCAAAGAAAGAATGCTCCTTTTGATCGGGAATGGCTTTTGCCTTGGCGGAAGCCTTCAATATCCAGCTTTCGCCCCAGGTTCTGACTATCCTATCCGTCTCAGGCGTTTTGGTCAGCAATTTCAAAGGCATTTCTAAGACGATGGCATTAATGTTTCCACCCGCCCTTGCATCTTTTCCGCTATAGACAAAACGAAAATTGCCGTTTTCATCCTTCAGGAATTTGTTACCTTTCCATGCCAGAGGACCTTCGGGCAGATCCTTTTTTACATTGATGCCCCAGTCAGGGTTGTTTTTGTCGAAATTGAAAAGGCTATTGCCTTCAAGCTCGATGAGTGTTTTCGGGATGGGCAACTCTCTTAATTCCTTCTTTGCATTGGGAACATGATAATATTGCGGCGCATAATTTATCGACCTGAAAAATCCAGGCAAATCGTTAAAGAAAGCGTCATCCCGGCCACCAACAAAAGTCTTGACGACATTTCCGTCTTTAGCTTTGACATCTGTGACTTTATTGGTATCGATAACCTGTGAAAAATCGCCACCTGGAAAACCGATAAAATCCACTTTTGCCTGATTATCCTTATTGAATGTCACCCTGACTTCGGAAGGTTTAAAATTGATGTATTTTTTGCCTACTGCCTTTGCATAGTCTAACGTTGCGGCCAATGAGTCTTTGCCAGCCATCGTCGGCCCTGTTCGTGGATCGGGATCAAACTGTATTCGGTAAAACAAATCGGTATCAAAGACACCAGCCTTGGGTATCGATGCGAATGTCAAGGCTACCACGACTTTTTCACCTTCGGTTTTATCGTCACTTGGAAAGCCGAACATGTCATACAAGTCAGCTGGACTCGTTGGAATATCTGAAAAAATCGAATTAATCGCATTTGGATCATTATGGTCGGCGGCGCTACAAATACCGGAAATAAAAATGCAATTTAGCGTTACAAAGCCCACCAGTTTCTTCATATTTGTTAGCATGTTTAGTATTATCATCGCAGTTACCCCGTTGTTATTTTGAAATGTTATAAAAGGGAATGGATCCACCCAGGTAGTCGGTAAAAATATGATATTTTCCGAGAACGTACCGATACTATTGGCAGTTGTCAATATACTTGCACTATCATATAAGGTGATCGCTCTTAAAGCTAGAAATTAGTGCATCTCAAATTTCTCACCGCAAGTTACGTTCGATGCGCTGAAAATTACCGGCCAAAAGCGCGCTCAAAGCTTTCTTAGGCGCTCCTGCACAGCAAAAAAATGATCGCATGCTTTACTTGAATTGGGCAAAGGTTTCAATGCAGCATCTCTTTCTTGGCGAATCGTCATTGTTGGCCTGACGCCGTCTTAGCGACAAAACCCTGCGTAAAATTCATGCTAATCAGGTTTTCTTTAACAATGATGGAGACATTGATATTTATATTCCTTTCTATTTCAATCTAATGTAATCAAATCTTAATGCATCGTTTTAATAATAATCATACCTTGCTCACTCTGCGAAACGAAGGCGAAATTATTTATGGTATAGTTTTTGTCCTAACTTTTGCTATATGATTTTCTCTGCTTGCTGCTCCAACCAGGCTTTCCACACCGCAAGCAACACCGAAAGTATGATCGGCCCCAAAAACAGGCCAATAGCACCAAACGTCGTAAGTCCGCCAAGGACGCCGAACATAACCACGAGAAAAGGCAGGTGGCTGGCACCGCTTATGACAATCGGCCGAATGAAATTGTCGACGGTACTGATAACCAGAATTCCCCACAGCAACAAGCCAACGCCAGACCATAGCTGTCCGGTAAGAATCAGCGCAGTGCCGATGGGCAGCCAGACCAGAGTTGCTCCCATCGGAATAAGGGCCAGCAGCGCAGTAATGATGCCGAACAGCACTGGTGCCTGAGCGCCGGCGACTGCATATCCAATACCTGCCATCATACCCTGCCCCAGGGCAGCCAGCACGAATCCATAGACCACGGCCCGAGTCGTGGTGCCGGCGGCATGCAGATAAACGGCTAGATATTTTCCGAGCACCTGAATCAAACCGTGGTGCAATTGTTTAATGGCTTCATTGCCGTCTCGATAACAAAAGAATACCGTAACCAAAATTACGCCCAGCTTGATGACATAACGGCCGAAACCGCCCAGTAATTTGGCAAATTCACCTAGCCACTGCTTGGCCCAATCGGCCAATTCCGCCATGACGACGACTCGGTCACTGACCAAACGATCCAGCAACCCCTGCAAATAATTACCTAGCCAGGGAATCCGGCTGATGGAAGCAGGCAATTGATAATGTTGCTGCACGACATTGACTGTTAAGGATTGGTAAGCGATTTGCAGTTCATCTTTTAACGTATCGGCTAGCCAATAAGCGGTAAGAAAAATAATGGCAGCTATAATTGCGGTCATAATGGCAGCACTGATCGTCGCCTTGCCATGTAGCCGATACTTCAGCCAGCGGTAGAATGGCCAGGTAACGTAAGCAATAATGAAGGCCCAGATCAGCGTGAGTAGAAAATCACGTAAGACCATGAAACCAAGCCATAAAAGCACCGCCAGCAATAGAGCGGGAAGGATTTGCTGTATTGGTTTATTACTCAGATAATCATTCATAGCCGCAGCTTGATGGAATTTGTTAGCATTACTGATCCATTATTTCATTGGGATAAATTTGCACGAGAGCGATGCGTGCACCGTCCATTTTTTTTACCACGATTTCGAACTGATTGAATTCAATGGTTTGGCCTTCGATCGGGATGTCGCGAAGTTTCGATAAAATCAGACCGCTGATCGAAACTTCGTCTTCGAGCTCCAGTTCCTCATTTTCAATATCGATGCCAAGAATTCGTTCCAGCGAAACGATGGGCAAACTGCCTTTACATAGCAGCGTGCCATCATAGAGCCGAATCCAGTCGTTGCTGTTGTGACGGAATTCGTCACGTATCTCTCCGACCATGGCGCTTAATAAATTATCCAGCGTGATAAAGCCTTGAGGTTTTTTGCCTTTTTGACCGATCATCGTGAAGTGTGACATGCCCGTGCGGTAATGGCGCAATAATTCCAGTGCGGACGTGTTGGCCGAAAAGTATTGGACAGGGCGCAGGAATGTGGTCAATTCGTCAATCGCTTTGCCTTCCTGATTGGCGAAAAACAGGTCTTTCAAATGGATGACGCCCAGCACGTCGATATTGTTGGTATCGAAATAAGGGTAGCGGCTGTAGCGGTATTGATTGACGGTTTGCAGATTTTCCTGCAAGGATTTGTTGCGATGCAAGGCGGCGATTTCATGGATGGGGCGCATCAGGTCCGAGACTTCCAGTTCGCTGAAATCAAGGGTTTTCGCCATTATATTCCATTCGTCGCGGGTAAAGCGGCCGCTGGTGCGATTACTGCGGAGAATCAATTTGAGTTCGTCGGCCGAATAGTGACTATCGTGGCTCTGAGCATTGCTTAATCTTAGTAAGCGCAGCACCAGATTGGCACTTGAGTTGAGCGTCCAGATTGCCGGATACATCAGCCAATAAAACCCATACAGCGGTAGTGCGCTCCATAAGCCGACAGTTTCAGGGTGACGCAGTGCCATCGATTTTGGAGCCAGTTCGCCGACAACAATATGCAGAAATGAAATCACCGAAAAAGCGAAAGCGAATGAAATGCCATGAATCAGTTCCGGTCGGGTAACGCTGATTTTGTCAAATATCGGCTCCAATAGATTGGCGAACGCAGGCTCGCCAATCCAACCCAAACCCAGTGAAGCGAGTGTGATACCCAGCTGACAACCGGATAAATAGGCATCGAGTTTAGTGTGTATCTTCGCTAATATTTGACCGCGCAAGCCTTTGGTTTTGGCGATGGTGCGTATGCGTGTTTGCCGCAGTTTGACCAAGCTGAATTCGGATGCTACAAAAAAGCCGTTGACTATAACCAGCAGCAAAGCGAGTATGATCCAAAAAACATTATTCATAAAGTGCAGTTGAAAATACGTAAAAAACTGGGCCAATAATAGCCGAATGGACATAAATTTCTGGGAATGGCGGCGTTTTCTGCGGTTTCCGGGGAAAATTCGTTGCCAGTGAACAATACAAAGGATTTATCATCCCGTGGGAGAATAGATGTGAATAATATTTTAAAATCCCTGAGTTGTTAAGATTATAATGAGCAAGTTGGTTAAATGCGATATTTAATATGAGAATATGTTTTAAGCCGCTGCACTTGCTGGCTGTATCGCTTGGCGGTGGAAAAGTCTGCCTTAAGACATGTGTAAGTGTATTGGACGGGGGAAAAAGTTAGGCTTCGGGCTTCCGGTTTGTTTGAACTGATTTCCTTGGCTTTCGGCCCTAGCAACGCTTTTAAATACTCACTTGGTGATATCGGACGTTGACGTTTCCTTGCCTTTGTCTTTCTTGCCCTGTCAATTAATAAAATAGCGTGACAACCCGAATAATGATTAAGTCAGCCACCCCCCCATTTTATCCGAAAGATTTTATCGAGACCGCAGACGGCTTGATGTTTGCAGTGGTTGCGCAAGGTTTGGAACAGGACAAGGTCTTGTGTTTTTTGCGTTACGCTAGAGAGGGTAATGGTTGGAGAAAATATGCGACGGCAGAGGCCAATACTTTGTTGGAACGGTACTATCCTGATTATCTGTATTATTCGGAGGTTTTGGATGCTCGTTTGCATTCGGTGTCGATTAATCGTATTGTCAGGCATTACCAACCTAGGCAACGCTTACAGCAGATCTTGCACTCTGATCGACAGGATCTGGTTGAACAGGATATGTCTCGGCTGTGTCAATTGTTTCAAGAGCACAGCATAAACTTGGATCATGCCGGTATAACAGGTTCGCTGTTGGCCAGAACCCAACAGCAAAGTTCGGACATTGATTTGATCTGTTATAACCGGCAGACTTTTCGCCAATGCAGAGCCCTGGTCAGGCAGTTGATCGAACAGGGTCAGTTGCAAGCATTAGATGACGATGCTTGGCGGCAATCTTTTGAACGTCGCTCATGCGACTTAAGTTTTTCCGACTATGTCTGGCATGAGCAACGCAAATTTAACAAAGCATTGATCAATGGCCGAAAATTCGACTTGAATTTTATCGATTCAGTAGCAGATGCGACGCCAATCAATTATCAAAAATGCGGGCCGATTGCCCTCCGTTGCTTAGTTATCGATGATACCCATGCCTTCGATTACCCAGCTGTATTTGGAATACGGCATGAACAAATCAGCACGATAGTCAGTTTTACGGCAACTTATACCGGGCAGGCTTTTAACGGTGAAACGATAGAGGTGTCGGGCTTACTGGAGCAGTCGGACCAGGGTGAATTGCGAATTGTCGTGGGTTCTACCCGTGAAGCAAACGGTGAATACATTAAGGTTATCTATTAATGATGTCTTGCAGTCATGAATATAGCTGATTATTCGGCTGTTATTTTCGATATGGACGGGTTGGTTCTGGATACCGAAACAACCTATCTTATTGCCAAGCAGCAGGCCGCACAAGCAATGGGATATGGCATGCCTGAACGATTTTGGTTAGCGTTTTCGGGCATGCACCAAAACGATATAGAACAAAAAATGCTTGCCCACTTCGGCACTGATTTTAATATGCCGGAATTTAACACTGCAGCTGCGCAGATATGGCGCGATTATGTCGATGTTCACGGTATAAAAATCAAACATGGATTTTTAGAATTGCTGGATTTTATTGTTCAACAATCCCTGCCTTATTGCCTTGCAACCAACAGTAACCGAGTTAACGCCAATGAATGCTTAAGGCTCGCAGGAATTCAGGAAATTTTTCCTTTTATTATCACTCGTGACGATGTTCAGCGAGGCAAACCTGAACCGGATATTTTTTTGTCAGCCGCGCAAGCCTTGAATGTGGATATAAAACGCTGTCTGGTTCTCGAAGACTCTTCCACCGGTATTGTTGCGGCTTCCAGGGCGGGGGCTTTTCCCGTGTATGTACCGTCCGTGTTGCCTATGGATTCTTTTACGCTTTCCCTGTGCCGAGTGATGAGGCGCGATTTGGAGGCTGTGCTGGAAAGCTTGCGAGCATAGTTCGTCCATGAGCGCTGTGATGCGTTATAATTTTAATTTACCTGTTTTTCAGTTAAAGTTCCTTTGATACTCCGGCCTTCCAAAGTCTTTGTAATAGCACCCGCCAGACTGCACATGGGATTTATCGATTTAAGCGGTTCCCTGAATCGTCATTTTGGCAGTATCGGAATCGCTTTAAATGAAATTAGCACGCGCATATCAGTCTGTCATGCCGGACAAAGGATTATTACCGGACCTTCTGCTCAGCGGGCTGAAAAATGCCTGAGTCTATTATGTCAGGCGTTGAATGTTTCTGACCAGCTGAAGATAACCATTGAAACGGCAATCCCTGAGCATGTCGGTTTGGGTTCGGGTACACAAATGTCATTGGCCATAGGTATGGCGCTGAACGCATATTATGGCCTGGGGTTAACGGTACGTGACATTGCTTCTGTAATGGATAGGGGGCTTCGTTCAGGTATCGGGATAGGTATTTTTGAGCAAGGTGGCTTGGTGGTCGATGGCGGGCGTGGAGAAAAGACGATTACTCCGCCGGTTTTATCGCATTTTGATATTCCGTCGGCTTGGCGTTTTATTTTGGTTTTCGATAAACGAGGGCAGGGATTGCACGGACAACAGGAAATAGAGGCTTTTAAAAAAATGCCTCCTTTTCCGTACCAGGAAGCGGCCCGGTTATGCTATTTACTGTTAATGCAGGGACTGCCCGCTGTCGCCGAAAACGATTTGACTTCTTTCGGTCACGTAATTACACAATTACAAAAATCGGTCGGAGAACATTTTGCCTCTGCTCAGGGCGGTGTTTTTACCAGTCGCGAAGTTGCGCAAGCGATGCAGTGGCTGGAGCAACAAGGTGCGGCCGCTATTGGTCAAACTTCATGGGGCCCAACCGGTTTCTGCGCCATAGAAGGAGCAGAACTGGCCGAAACAACAGCTTGTCAGGCACGACAAATATTTGGCGATTTCGCAAACTTGAGTTTCGAAGTCGCCAGTGCGCGCAATACTGGTGGCGAAGTGCTTGTGGGTTGAACGATATTATGCAAGGCCCATGAAGAATACAGTCGATTGCATTGAAGGAGGTATAGCCTCTGTTGAACGAAGAGCCAGATATGGAGCGGTTGCAGAAGATACGAGGGGGGGGAGACTATTTTAAGTAAGCCTTTGCCTTGATCCAGTTATTCGGAGAAAAGGTTTGAAAAATTTTGTTCTTTAACTCCTTGTGGTAAAAAAACCATTTGCTATTGTGAGGTGCCCTGAATATATCATACTTGTTGCGAGATCTGGCCGCATGTTGGCGCAGCTTGCAAAAAGAGCGGGGATCAAACCATTGGTCATTGATCTTTTTGCCGACCTGGATACACAAAGCTATGCCGAAGATGTCCGTTTGATCCCGTCTTTGGCCATTGAACACCTGATCCCTGCCGTGGATTATTTTGTTGAATGTTATGCGGTGGCAGATGTGATTTACGGCAGCGGTTTTGAATATCATCCCGAAAGCCTGTTTTATTTGCACAGCAGATTAAACATTCTAGGCAATGATCCCGATACCTTCGTAAGACTTTACAATAAACAAACTTTTTTTTCAGTCCTGGATCAATTGGGCGTTTTCTACCCTGACGTCAGTTTTAATGCACCGGATCAGGAGGGTAACTGGCTGATCAAACCGATGCGAGGGCAGGGCGGACTGGGAATCAAGCACTACCGGCAAAATGATGCTCCAACATCGTCAGTCTATTGGCAAAAATACCAGCAAGGTAGCCAGCACTCGGTGCTGTTTCTGGCAAATGGCCATGCTATGCAAATAATCGGTTTTAATACGCAATGGACTGCGATTGCGAATCATGCCGAGAGATTTGTTTTTTCAGGCGTGATCAATGGCGCTGCTTTGTCCAATAATCAAGAAATGCAATTCACCAACAGTCTAAGCAAGCTGGTTGCAATGTTCAAGCTAAAAGGGTTAAATTCTCTTGATTTTATTCAGTCTGGCAATAAGAGTTACGTGCTTGAAATCAATCCACGCCCCTCAGCCAGCCTATCTGTTTATGATGGAGATTGGCTCAGCGCGCATATCCTTGCAAGTCGGGGCTTTTTATCCGATCAGTTACCTGTTCAAACTGGCTACAAAGGTTATCAAATAGTTTATGCCGGGCAAGATGTGATGATTCCTGAACATTTCGAATGGCCCGATGGATGTATGGATTTGCCTTTATCCGGGGCAATAATTAACAGTGGTCAGCCGATTTGCAGTATTATTTCCCACCAAAATGAAGCGCAAGCTGTGTTAAAGCAACTTGCGGATACAGAACTCTCTATCATCAATAAACTGGAAAGGTCACAAGCTCATGCACTATAGCGCTAGCGTCAATCAATTAACTCAGCCCCTGGTAAAACATCTGATTGATAATGCCAACAAACTCAGAATTGGCATAGAAAAGCTGGAAAATGGCAGTACCATCATCGATGCCGGTATTAAAGCGCCCGGCGGACTCGAGGCCGGGCGCCTAATTGCGGAAATCTGTCTTGGTGGCTTGGGGACAGTTACACTCAGTCATAGCCCTTATACAACGAACTGGCCATTGACAGTCAACGTGCATACTGGAAACCCGGTTTTAAGCTGTTTAGCCAGCCAATACGCAGGCTGGAGCTTGTCGCACGAGAAATATTATGCCCTTGGTTCAGGCCCTGCCCGGGCTATAGCGAGCAAAACCAAAAATGGGCAGGAGGAACCGGTCGAAGAACTCTACAAGGAACTTGCGTACCGGGACGAAGCGGATGCAACAGTCTTGGTGATTGAAAATGATGCCTTTCCACCTGTTGCCATTGTTGAAAAAATTGCAGCGTCCTGTAAAGTGAAGCCGTCGAAATTGACGATAATCGTAACTCCGACAAGCAGCCTGGCAGGCGGTGTACAAGTCGTTGCCCGGGTATTGGAAGTGGCCATGCACAAGGCTCATGCCTTGCATTTTCCTTTGGAAAACATCATCGATGGTAGTGGGAGCGCGCCGGTATGTCCTCCACATCCTAACTTTGTAAAGGCCATGGGGCGGACCAATGACGCCATTCTGTTTGCCGGACAGGTACATTTATTTGTCAAGGGTGGTGATGATGCAGCTGAAAAACTGGCTAAAGCATTGCCTAGTTCTACATCTAAAGATTACGGTAAACCATTTGCTGATATTTTTAAACAGTACGATTATGACTTTTTTAAAATAGACGCCATGCTATTTAGCCCGGCCAATGTAATTGTTACGGCGGTGGAATCGGGTAACAGTTTCCGTGCAGGGAAACTGGATAATGCATTATTGGATCTATCATTTGGCGCGTAATTGGATAAACATGGGCCACATCGCTATTTTTACCGATGAACCGGGCTGGCATGGTAAGCAACTTAAGCTTGCTTTTGCCAATCTAGGCTACACCAGTGACTATGTTTCATTAACGGACTGCCGCTTTAACATCCAGCCCGGGCAATTGCCAGTCGTGATTCCGGGATTTGAGCGCGCATTGCCCGATGCCGTTTTTGTGC
>Ga0209798_10001518_pt1 | contig 13941 bp, 11 predicted proteins | sample DOMMetBare3Fresh_FD_187475 | JGI IMG/M metagenome (GOLD analysis project Ga0209798, IMG submission 187475) | Wetland sediment microbial communities from St. Louis River estuary, USA, under dissolved organic matter induced mercury methylation -... | ecosystem: Environmental > Aquatic >...
ACAACAGCTTTTGCGGTTAACCACTCTTCGCTGATAATTTTTTTCAGCATAATTTGGGCGTCGTCAAACAGCTTTCTGGCTTCAATGCCCACCATTTTATCATCAAGTATTTTTGGATAACTGCCGGCCATTTCCCAGGTTTGGAAAAACGGTGTCCAGTCGATGTACCACACCAGAGTATCTAGCGGGAAACGATCAATGACCTTAATGCCTAGAAATGACGGCTTTATTGGTTCGTAACTTCCCCAGTTAAACTTATTGCGTCTGGCTTCTTCCAGTGAGTGTTGTTTAGTTTTAGCTTCACGGCCTTTATGCCGTTCCCTGACTTCGTCGTATTCTTCGCGTACGCTTTTGACAAAATCATCTTTCAGATCATGGCTCAACAAATTACTGGCCACTCCGACACCGCGGGACGCATCTGTCACATAAACCGTTGGCCCCTGATAATGCGGCTCAATTTTAACTGCCGTATGGGCTCGCGAAGTAGTCGCGCCACCGATCATCAGTGGAATCGTAAATCCTTGACGCTGCATTTCTTTAGCCACATGCACCATTTCATCCAACGATGGCGTAATCAGGCCGCTTAAGCCGATAATATCTACATTTTCAAGGCGCGCAGTTTGTAAAATCTTTTCGGCGGGGACCATGACGCCTAAATCAATCACCTCATAGTTATTACATTGCAGCACCACGCCCACAATATTTTTACCGATGTCATGCACGTCGCCTTTTACGGTCGCCATGAGGATTTTTCCGTTGGTTTGTCTCTCACCACCGGCTTTATCGGCTTCCATAAAGGGCATCAAATACGCCACGGCTTTTTTCATGACACGCGCTGATTTAACAACTTGCGGCAGGAACATTTTGCCCGCGCCAAACAAATCGCCTACGACATTCATGCCATCCATTAGCGCGCCTTCAATAACGTGCAACGGTCTTTCCGCTTCCAGTCTCGCTTGTTCGGTATCTTCATCGATGAAGTCGGTAATGCCTTTAACCAAGGCATGCTCCAGGCGTTTATTGACTGGCCACTGGCGCCATTCCACGTCCTCTTTTTTTAATTCGCTGCTGCTACCATCACCCCGGTATTTCGCCGCCAGTTCCAGCAATTTGTCGGTGCCGCTACCATCGTGAAGGTTTAACACCACATCTTCAACTGCATCGCGCAAATCGCGGGGTATGTCTTCATAAATCGCCAGCTGACCGGCGTTGACGATGCCCATAGACATACCGGCCTGAATGGCATGGTATAAAAACACCGCATGTATTGCTTCACGCACAGGATTATTGCCGCGAAACGAAAAAGATACGTTGGAAACGCCCCCGGAAATTAGCGCGTAAGGTAGAGTTTGTTTAATCTCGCGGGTGGCTTCAATAAAATCAAGACCGTAATTATTGTGCTCATCTATACCGGTGGCAATGGCGAAAATATTCGGGTCAAAAATAATGTCTTCGGGCGGGAAACCGACCTGTTCGGTCAAAATTTTATAAGCGCGTTGGCAGATTTCGACTTTTCTGGCTTTAGTATCCGCCTGACCCTCTTCATCAAAAGCCATGACGATAACGGCCGCGCCATAACGGCGTACCAGTTTGGCGTGTTTGATAAAGGCTTCTTCGCCCTCTTTGAGTGAAATGGAATTCACCACGCCTTTGCCTTGAATACACTTTAGACCTGCCTCTAAAATTTCCCATTTAGAAGAATCCAGCATAATCGGTACTTTAGCTATATCAGGCTCAGACGCGATCAACATCAAAAAGCGCACCATCGCGTCTTTTGACTCCAACATGCCTTCATCCATGTTGATGTCGATAATCTGGGCGCCATTCTCAACCTGCTGTTTGGCAACTTCCAAAGCGGTTTCAAAATCACCTTGAATGATGAGCCGCTTGAAAGCCGCCGAACCCGTTACATTGGTACGTTCACCAACATTCACAAAGAGCGTGTCAGGGCCGATGGACATAGGTTCAAGACCCGCTAAACGGCATTGTTTTTCAATTATCGGGATTACTCTGGGCGGGTAAGATTGAACCGCTTCGACTATGGCTTTAATATGAGCCGGCGATGTTCCACAACAACCGCCAATAATGTTCAAGTAGCCACTACGTGCCCAGTCAGCCAATTCTTTAGCCATCGCCTCCGGGGATTCATCATATTCACCGAACTCATTTGGCAAACCGGCATTGGGATGAGCTGAAACGTATGTGTCAGCAATGGTCGATAATTCATCGATATACTGGCGCAGTTCTTTGGCGCCCAATGCACAATTAAAACCGAAGGAAATAGGTTCAATATGCTTTAAAGAGTTCCAAAAAGCACCAACGGTTTGCCCGGACAGGGTTCGTCCCGATGCATCAGTGATCGTTCCGGAAATCATGACAGGCAGTTTAAAGCCGATTTTTTCAAAATACTGATCAACAGCAAAAATCGCGGCCTTGGCATTCAGTGTATCGAAGATGGTTTCAATTAGAATAATATCCGCGCCACCATCAATCAGTCCGTGCGTTGCCTCTGTGTACGCTGCAACCAGTTCGTCAAACGATATATTACGAAAACCTGGATCATTAACATCCGGCGACATCGATGCTGTCCGGGCGGTAGGGCCTAAAACGCCGGCTACAAAACGTGGCTTTCCCGGGTTTTTTTCAGTGTATTCATCGGCGGCTTGCCTGGCTATTTTTGCCGATTCAACGTTAAGCTCGTAAGCCAACGCTTCCATGCGATAATCGGCCATAGAAATGCTGGTTGAATTGAAGGTATTGGTTTCAACAATATCCGAACCCGCTTCAAAATAAGCGCTGTGAATGGCCTTGATAATGTCGGGTTGAGTCAACGATAACAGGTCATTGTTACCCTTGAGATCAACATCCCACTGAGTAAAACGTTCGCCTCGATAATCCTTTTCTTCCAGTTTGTAGCTTTGGATCATCGTACCCATTGCGCCATCAAGAAACAAGATTCTTTGGGATAAACACTGTTTTAATAATTCTATATTGCTCATTGATTGTGCCAAGGGCGGTTATTTTTCCTGAATATAATCATTGCTTAAAAAGTTGGTTAGCACTATTATTTTTTTCATTATTTTAGGAGATGAGCATGTCAAAACCAACGATTACTCAAGTATTTAAAAGCGTTCTAGCTGCTTTTATCGGTGTGCAAAGTGAAGACAATAGAAAAAAGGATTTCGAACACGGATCGCTTTCAACTTATGTTATTGCAGGATTGATTTTTACAATTCTGTTTGTTGTTGCCATCATTTTTCTTGTTTCTACTATCGTGTAGATCCCTGGAGCCTCAAACGAGCAATAAGGTGTCGCATTAAGCACATAATTAAAGCTATAAAAAAAGCCCAAGCATTGCTTGAGCTTAAATTTATATATCAGTGTGTATTTTATTATTCGGGCGCTTTAAAGCTTTGCTTTATATTTTGAAACATCTCTTTGAGACCACTAAATAAATTTGACACTGAAAAACTCTCTTTAGTGACAAACTTTAAACGAACGAAGGCAATCGCCAAAAAGCCAACGATTGAAGGTGATAGCTCTAAGTAAAGAGACTTTAAAATGCCGGCAAAGCCCAAAAAATCACCTTCATTTTTTCTGTCCGCGCCTTGAATAGCTTCATAGCCTGCGCCGCCTTCACTGGCCCTGAACGACTCCAAAATATAAATATTGACATTGACCAATAACGCCTGCAACACAAAAAAACCAATGGCACCAATAGCAACCCACATCAATACGTTATTTACCTTTGCCTTCATAGCCGACTGATAAAACCAGAGAGCTACAAAAATCATTACTATACCGCTTATCATAAGTTATACCCTTTATTTGTATTATAATTATTTATATTTTTGTTAGAAAATAGTAAAGAAATGGACACTTTAATATCATTTTAGAACCTTCTTTTTCAATAACCTTGCATGATTCATACTTTTCTTGTCCTGGCTTTGTCTGCTTTTTAATTTCTCCATTTTCGACAGAATATTTAATGTCTATTTTCATTTCTTTGGTTCGGCCAACAGAATCTGTTGCCGTTTGTTTAAGAACGCCATCCTCTTTAAAATCCCATTCAATGGTAACGGGTTTCTGCTCTCCATCCAATTTAGTCGCTTCAGCATATAATTTCCATTTTCCCAGAATTTCAGAGTTATCTTTTAATGCGACCTCGGCATTCGCCGAAAACGCTAAAAAAAGCGCTGCCAACGGTAATATTTTAACGTATCTTTTCATTGTTGTTATTGCTCCTGATCAATTAGCTTCAAAAAAACAGAATTCAAACTATACCACATCGGGTATCGAGCTTTAACAACAATAGTTAGGAATATCCACTTTCTTTACAATTTTTAATATCCATCGACAATAAGCCTTGACTTTAACTTTACCTAAAGTATTATGCAACTTCCGCTTGCTATGAATTTAGCATTTTCTCAAATATAAAAATTATTAGGTAGGAGACACATACATGGGATTTATTTTAGATCTAACTGAAACATTAAAAACACCAGCTGGCATGGTCGGCGCTGTTGTGGTTGTAGCTGCTGTATACTTTCTTTTGAAATGGGTATTTGCTGAGCATCCAGACGACGAAAAATAATCGTAGTCAGCCGATTTCGGCCAAACTTTAGGCCGCTAACTATTCCTCTTGAGTAGTTAGCGGCCTTATTTTTTTCTGAACATTCACCACTTTAAAGTAACAACTGTATTATAATTTACACATTTTCAATAATGAAATGTATAAATTTATACCCACTAAAATTTTAGAGCTTCAATCTAAACAAGTCCCCGCAACCGGTATTGGCTTATTCCGGCTTTTTTATGGCTTGGTCACTTTACAGGAAATTGTCTTCCTGCTGTATTTCAACCATTTAATTTTCGACCCTATCCCCTATATAGACGTTGAATTCCCGATGATTCCTTTTTTTTTGTGTCTTTGGGGAATTATTGCCGGTTTTATCATTATTGGTTATCGCTACCAATTTGCCGTTATCAGTAATTATATTTTCTGGATTGTATTTGTTAACTTCACAACCATGCAGCGTGATTTTGACGGAGGTTTCGATTCATTCATGACCGGAGCCGGATTTTTTCTGCTTTTTATGCCCGGAGACCGCGCATTTTCCATAGACAATCTCAGATATAAACTCAGCACGCCCTTTAAGCATTACAATACTTATCCAAAACCCACTGTTACAAGCCTTGCTTACTACCTGCCTGTTCTGGTTTGCCTAGGATTTCTCTATTTCGACTCGTCTGTCCATAAGCTATTTGCCGAGCACTGGCGTAACGGCCTGGGTTCCTGGTTACCTTCAACGCAGCCCTATTATGTTTCATCCATAGATATGTCGTTATTGCTGAATAACGAACTTCTACAAAAAACCATAGGCTATACCATACTGGTATTTCAATTCAGCTTTTTATTCTTTTTTTCGAATCGCCGATTTCGCTGCGTTTATTTAATAGTTGGCTTGGGGCTCCACCTGGGCATCACCTTGTCTCTAAATATTTATCCATTCGGCATGGGGATGCTCATATTTTATACGCTACTCGTCCCATTTAGCTGGTGGCGTGCAATCGGTAAATTAATGACTGTCAATAAACCCTCTTTGACCGTGTTCTTTGACCAACAATGCCCTTTATGCAATCGAACCGTCCTTATACTCAATCATTTCGACATCTTTAATTGCATAGACTTTAAAGGCGCCCAGGAGTATGCCCCGCAATACCCTGCATTGGCGGCAATAAGCCCCGATACCCTGTTAACGGATTTATATGCCCTGGACAGTGCTAATCACATATATTCAGGCGTTAACACCTATATACAAATACTTATTAAGATGCGTTATTTATATCCCGTAGGACTTATTTTAAGTTTGCCGGGAATCTATACCCTAGCTGTAAATAAATACCGATCTATTGCGGACTCACGCATCCGAATCCCTTGCACATCGGATTGCCTTATATCGCCAAAACTGCAAAACAATAATTTCTATCATCAAATTTTTGAATGTTTTGCTTCCCAAAAACCCAAAGCCTTCTCCAGGAAACTAGCAAAAATACTCATCGCTTTACTTGTTTTACAACTGAACAGCACCATTCATTACGGACTTATTTACCGATTGGATATAGCTGCCAAAAAAAGCCAAATCAGCGCACCTATCGCTGAAGCCAGTAACGCGCTTATTATGGTATCTCTAACCTTTTTTGGCATTACCCCCCACGCGCTTTACCTGCACGATCATTTTGCTGGCTATGACCGTATTTTAGCGATTATCTACACAGATCAAAATGGCACTGAACGCTGGCTGCCATTTGTCAACCAGCAAGGACGCTTACTTGCCCCAAACTGGGGCCGTGTTCATTCCATGTGGGCTAATATTGCCGTTACACCTACAATCAACAACATACGCCTACAAAAATTTATTATGAAAGTTACGGCTTTCTGGGGACATAAAATTGGCTTAAATCTCAATAACACTGTGTTTCATATAAAACTTAAGAAAATTAACGCCCCTAGCTACTGGGTACATGATCAATTACATCAAAATTTTTTAGCGCCATGGACTACAATCGGCTCTGTTAAGTGGACTGATAATGTAATTTCCTTCGACTTACCAGATAATATCAATTCGTTATAACTGTCACTGGGGACTAAACTACTTTTAGTATTGCATCATCATTCCAGTCATGATATAAATTGTCTGTGCTTTTTTTAAATTGGCGCACAATAAATAAAATAATTTAAACCCCTTTGGAGGATATTATTATGAAAAAAATCTTAGCACTTTTAGCTATGGCAGTAATGGTTGTTGGCTTGTCTGGTTGCTTGGACGATCCAGATAGCTCTAAGCAAAAAGTTTCAAGTTCTTTCGAACTGAAATAAATAAGCTGCAAGACCAAAAAACCCAGCCTTACCGCTGGGTTTTTTGTTTGTATCACCGTTATCTTAAATAATCCTTAACGAGCGCTAAACCAAACGTCCCCACAAGTCATATTCGTCCGCCTCTTCCAGTTCAACATTCACAAAATCGCCGACTTTAAGGTGGGTCGCGCCATCAATAAAGACCTGCCCATCAATTTCCGGGGCATCTGCTTTGCTTCTTGCAACCGCGCCTTCTTCAACCACTTCATCAATCAAGACAGTTTCAATCCTGCCTATGCGTTGCTGTAGACGCGCCGAGCTTATCTCGGCCTGATGCGTCATAAAGCGCGCCAAACGTTCTTGCTTTATTTCTTCAGGAATCAAATCCGGCAAGGCATTGGCAACGGCACCTTTTACAGGTGAATACGCAAAACAACCGACTCTATCTAACTGCGCTTCAGTCATAAATTCCAGCAATTGTTCAAACTCCTGTTCAGTTTCTCCAGGAAATCCGACAATAAAAGTGCTGCGTAAAGTAATATCAGGACAAATTTCCCGCCATGCCTTAATGCGCTCCAAATTATTCTGGCTGGCCGCCGGGCGTTTCATTAATTTAAGAATACGGCTATTGGCATGTTGAAAAGGAATGTCCAGATAAGGCAGGATTTTTCCTTCCGCCATTAATGGAATCACTTCGTCGACATGAGGATACGGATAAACGTAGTGCATGCGCACCCAGATACCCAAATCGCCCAGTGCCTCGGCCAAGTCATAAAAGCGTGTTTTAACAGAGCGCCCTTTCCAATCACGACTTTGATACTTTAAATCCAGACCATAAGCGCTGGTATCTTGGGAAACCACTAATAGTTCTTTTACTCCCGCATTCGCCAGGCGTTCAGCTTCCAACATGACATCATCAACCGGCCTGCTGACCAAATCACCTCGCATTGATGGGATAATGCAGAATGTACAGCGATGATTGCAACCCTCGGAAATTTTTAAATAGGCATAGTGATTAGGCGTTAACTTAATCCCTTGCGGGGGCAAGAGATTGGTAAAAGGATCATGCCGAGGCGGTAAATGCTCATGTACCGAAGCCACAACTTCCTCTAAAGCGTGCGCACCCGTCACTTTTAAAACCTGCGGATGACGCGCCCTGATTTCATCTTCTCTGGCGCCTAAACAGCCGGTAACGATCACTTTACCGTTTTCAGCTAAAGCTTCACCAATGCTGTCGAGTGATTCTTCTACTGCGGCATCAATAAAGCCACACGTATTAACAACCACCAGATCAGCATCCTGATAAGTCGGTGAAATGTCATAACCCTCTGAACGAAGACGAGTTAAAATTCTTTCGCTATCAACTAGCGCTTTGGGACAGCCCAAGCTAATGAAGCCGACTGTGGGTATCTTTGTCATAAATTTGTATTAAGGCATTAAGGATGGGATGATAATCTTTGATAAAAATATTGCTCAATATGCCTAATTCAAGGCATAGTTAACTTACCACCCGGGCAACATTTTTATCTAACTACTGGTTCTGTTTTTTTATTGATAGATTAAAACAGGCATTTTATCACTTTAGGTGATATCCAATAATCAATATACCTGAATCGCGCAGGATCTTTATTCATTTTCAAGACGAAAAATAAGCGCGTAGTGATCGACATAAGTATTTTTACAACGCAGAAAATGGACAAAATGACCAGTTATGAATTGGGTATATACTTTGCAGGAAATTGCCTCAGATGTTTCTCGAATAAACAAAGTTATAGATTAACCGTAAATTTACATCACTCAGCTTTAAGATGACCACTTTCTTAATGAATTAAGTAAAAATTATTATCAGCCAAGTAGACTGCTGACAATTTAAGCAGCGTTTGAGGCACACCATAAAATTAAGGCAATTAATAAGTGGCATCCCTTGACTGAGTTCGGCTTATGATCGAATAAAAATGCATACATTGACAGAAAGGCGCTCGCTTAAAACCTTTAGGCAGGCAGTTTAACAAGACCGCAAAAGTAAAAACGAAAATTTTTATACCGGATTTTTCCTAAAAAGAGTACATTATTGTTATTTTATTATCCTAAGTTCTGTAGTTAATTGAACTATACTCAGCCAGTTGCTGACTATAATTTAATAAAAACAAGAATAATTTGTTTACTGCTTCTGCTTTGTTGCGTCACAAGCATGTGCATCCATTAATTTCTGGATTATTTAAAAAATAAGCTGGATATAAAGAAGGTATATAATGCGACTAATAGTTTTAGTTTTAAATATTCTAGTTGGTTCGTCCTTTTTGGTTCAATCCACTGAAATTGCAGCAGCCTCTGATAACATCAAGGCAACCAAAAATAATCACCCGCGTAGTCATTCAAGCCACTCTCGAGGAAAAAATAAAGATCACAGACTACTTCGAGTGAAGCAGAAAAAATTGAAAAACCCAGGCGACGTTTGGGCACGCATCCGTTCAGGCATGCAAATTCCGCGTCCAAGCCCGGTAGAACCTTTACCGGACCAAGCCATCGGAGAAAACAATAGCGTAGCCGAATCATCAGTTGTTCAATCGTCTATTGGTCTTCATCCTAACCCCAATGCTTACTCAGATACCAGTTACAATCAAGTTCCCCCGCTTGAAGCAAGCCCTGGATCAAAAAAAACGCCTGGGTCTCTAAAATTCAAGCTTCCCACTACAGCTTCAGCGCCAATAGATAACTATACCCGTTATGCTCGTTTAAAGCTTAACTCCATAGCCTCCTCTTCAAGAATCCGTACAAGTTTAGCGCCTCCAGAACAAACGCAAGCATTCAAAAACGGCAATTTAAAAAGAATAGCCGCCATCCGGTCACGCCTCCGTTCACGTATTAATTTCCATCCGGAATTGCTAGGCAGGCCCAATGTGGAAATCCTTACAGAGCCCAGTATCGGCAGCGCTGGGTCACTCCTCGACAAGCCGGCTAAGGCAGTTGATCTGGCTAATTCGGATAATTTAGCTAACCAGAACTCGCCTGAACGCATCAAACAACAAATTATGTATGATCGGGTCAAAAAGCACACAATTTGGTACACACAACACCGTGATTTTTTGCATCAAGTTGCAAAACGCGCACAACCCTATCTTTATCATATTGTCGAGAACCTAAGTAAACATAAATTACCCTACGAACTGGCCTTATTACCTATTGTAGAAAGCGCATATCAGCCCACTGCCCAATCTCCCAAAAGTGCCGCTGGACTTTGGCAATTCATTCCAAGCACGGGCCAAGATTTCGATTTGCGCCAAAGTGATGAGTATGATGCCAGGCTTGATATCACTGCCTCCACACAGGCCGCGATACGTTATCTGTCCTTCCTTAAGCAGCATTTTAATGGTGACTGGCTACTCGCCCTCGCCGCCTACAATTGTGGCCAAGGTACGGTCGATAATGCCATTAAGCGTAATTTCACTGACGGTCTCGAAACTGATTACTGGTCTTTGCGCTTACCCGAAGAAACTCTGGAATACGTCCCTCGTTTTCTGGCATTATCCAGCATCTTTTCTAATCCATCAGCTCATGGCTTAAAGCTTGCTCCTGTTAGAAATGAACCCTATTTCGTAAAAGTCAAAATTGAACGTAAGCATGACATTGAATACCTGGCTGAAAAAGATTTTATTGAAGTCGCTAAACTTGCCAATCTCAGTTATGAGCAATTCAATCGCCTTAATCCAGGTTACCTCAGTCCTAAATTAGCCTCGAATGGACCATTTACCTTTCTGATGCCGGCCGCAAATGCCAACCAATTGCATCAGCGATTGACCAGTATTGCTCAATTCCTCCATGAACCTACGACAACAGTAGCCGCTCATGCGCCTCTAAAGAGTGGAACTTTATTTATAGCCGATGATGGAAAAACAACAACATCTCTGCTGACTGATATAACGCTACCAAAAACGAGCGATTTAGTAACGGTCACTAACCCATTTTTATCTCTTAATCTGGATGCCAATCAAACAACGCCACGTATAGCAAATCAGCCGGTTATTTCAAGTACTTCCCCGAACCCCGACCCAAAACTGGAAAAGAAAAATATATAACAGCACAATATCTTGAATACGGTAACCAACTGATATACATAGATTAATATTATATCGATAACAAATATGTTTTAGAAAGACATGCGCCACATTTGAAATGTGGCGCAATTATCGGTGATTGAAATCTTTTCTATTTGAATAGTTGATTCGGAAGCTCTACAAACCTTCCTATAGTGCTTTATTCATATTCAATTCCATTCTCTTAATTTCATCCGATCCATTCAGTAAAATTGAATCGTCTATATTTAAATGGTCACTGCTGATTTTATCGGGATAATCCACATGCGATAAGATGTGTTTGATGCAGTTGATTCTCGCCTTTCTCTTGTTGTCAGATTTTATGACTGTCCATTCTGCGTAAGGCATATTGGTAGAAAGCAACATAGAATATTTTGCGATGGTATATTTATCCCATAATTTCTGCGCTTCCGTATCAACAGGAGAAATCTTATACTGTTTTAAAGGATCATTTATTCTCTTGTCAAAACGCTTGGCCTGTTCTTTTTTACTCACCGAAAAATAGAATTTAATAAAAATAATCCCTGAATTTACAATCATTTTTTCAAATTCAGGCACCTCTCTTAAAAATTCTTTGTGCTCTTCCTCTGAACAAAAGCCCATTACTGGTTCGACCCCCGCCCTGTTATACCAGGAGCGGTCAAACAGCACCATTTCTCCCGCTGAAGGAAGGTAACTGACATATCTTTGAAAATACCATTGCGTTCTTTCAGTATTTGATGGCTTCTCCAAAGCAACAACTTTTGCTCCTCGAGGGTTCAAATGCTCGGTAATTCTTTTTATCGTTCCGCCCTTACCTGCCGCATCTCGTCCTTCAAAAAGCATTAAGACCCGTAATCCTTGTTCTTTAACATGATTTTGAAACTTTAAGAGCTCAACTTGTAATCGTTGAAGTTCTTTTTCGTATTCCAGGGTTTCCTTTCTTATCCAAATTTGAACTTTATCATCGTTATTATCTTTATCTTCTTTTTGATTATTAGTGTTTTTTTCCGCCATTTAGGCCTCCATTTTCTATGAAACGTCAGCTTTTCAATTGTAATGAAATCAATTTAAAAAGTTTGGATTGTTTAAGTTGTTTTACTACAAAAAACCAGAACATTGTAGAATATTTCAGTGATTTGAAATGCGTCCTACTTCATCCGCATCTTTAACCCTGAAGTGCAAAAAAATACCTCATCACAATACATCCCCATTAACTGGGCCGCTTTGCCGGATAAATCAACAAACTGGCGTGCCAACGGATTATCAGCGATGACACCTAGTCCGACTTCGTTGTGTACCAATACCAAATCGCACGGCAGCCCCAGCACTGCTTCCAGTTCTTTTAAAATATCAGCTTCAGGAATTTGTCGATACAGAAGATTATTTAACCACATCGACACACACTCAACCAATACTGGATGCTGGCATTGCTTCAGGACATCAAACAGCTTCACGGGCTCTTCCAGTGTTATGAAAGCATCTTGGCGGCGCTGTTGATGAACGTGTATGCGGACTTGCATTTCATCATCAACAAATTCGGTCGTTGCCAGATAATAAGGTTTTTCTGCACTCGCCTGCTCTAACATATAGGCTTCAGCAAGCCGGGATTTTCCGCTTTTTACTCCGCCGATAAACAGTGTTTTCATGTCAGCATGGCTCCTGCCGTTAATACACTCAGCACTACGGCATTAATGCCTTTTTTCATTGCCAATGCCTGAGCGAGCGCCGCTTTATTGACTGGATTAATGGGCAATCCTAATACAGGCTTATGTTTCAGCTGACCATGATAAATCGCATCACCCCCCAAGGCCACACCTAAAGCACCCGCCATGGCTGCAATCGGAAAACCGGCATTGGGACTTTCCATCTTATGACCGTCCAACCATAAGCACCTCCAGGCATTGCGTTTATCCTCGGCCAAAAAAACTATCACTAAAGCTGTCAGTCGCGCGGGAATGTAATTGGCTATATCGTCGACAATGGCGGCAGTTTTGCCAAAATAAAAATAACGCGGGGTTTTATAGGCAATCATGGAATCCATGGTATTGATGGCTTTATAAACTGCAATCCCCGGCAAGCCGAATACTAGCAAATAAAATAATGGCGCAATAACACCGTCACTGAGGTTTTCGGCCCAGGTTTCAAGCGCTGCTTTATATACTTCAGTTTCCGTCATGGCCTCGGTATCGCGGCTAACCAATAAACTTAAAGCCTGTTTAGGCTGTTCAGCAGTTAATACTTCGGCAACACTGGCATGAAGCATATTCATTGCAAGCCCTGTGGATGCAAGCACTGCTAATACGGCTAAAGACAGTCCTATCGGTAATAATTCACAAAGATATTCAAGTGTCAGACTAATCAGCAGAGTCAACACTAACAAGCTGATAACCAACAACGCACCCGGTAAAATCCGGTCGCTGTAAAAACGTTTTTCAAATCCAGAAATGAATTCACCCATCCATACCACGGGATGTTTACAGGGCAACTCGCCAAAAATTATATCGATAAGATAAGCAAAAGCCGCCAGCTCAAACGCCATCAATCAGCCTGTAATGCTTGCAAAATAGCGGCAGTATCCAAATTGTTCGCCACCATATCGGTAAAACCCTGTATTTGCGCTTCACGATAGTGGGCATAATGAAAACCCTGATAATGGGGATTTATGCTCTTAAAATAATCGCTGCGGAAAGTATCATCATCAAAAACTCCATGTACGTGCGTCCCCGTAAACCGTCCGCCTTGATAAAACAGCGGATACTTGTCCATGCGCCCGCAATGAATTTCATAGCCTTTTATCGCTGTATAGGAAAACAGCTGGTAATAGCCGCGCTGGAGTATTTTAGGGCTTTGATAAACGACAATATCATCAATAAAACTTAAGCCCGGCTCAATAGTGGCGCTGTCATGTTCCAGCGCATCGGGATCATGCAGGCTTTGGCAGAGCATTTGATAGCCGCCGCAAAGACCAAAAATAGGCTTGTTAAATTCCTGGAGCTCATCAAATAA